>MDTD01180175.1_pt1 | contig 15445 bp, 18 predicted proteins | sample 811221 | NCBI WGS metagenome assembly MDTD01 (sample SAMN05326646, study PRJNA326480) | marine metagenome | isolation source: seawater | place: Pacific Ocean: South West | collected 2011
GGAGCTCTTGCGCTTCTTGGAGCGCTTCTTGGAAGAGCGACGGCGCTTCTTCTTGCCACCGGCGGAGAGACGCTTCTTGGAGGAACGGCGCTTCTTGGAACGCTTCTTGGAGCTCTTGCGCTTGGAGCGCTTCCGCTTGGAGGACTTGCGCTTCCGCTTCTTGGCACCCGCGGTCAGGCGGCGCGTGGAAGTTTGGTCTTGCATGTAGTCGGCCAGAATTTCGTCGAGGTTGGACATCGTGGAAGGACAAAGAAGGAGTTTTTGTTGTTTACTAAGCACAACATTTTTTTTAGGGACAAATTTGACAGCCCGGGGGTAGGACTCCTCCGACTTTGAGAAGCAGGGAAAGTGCGATATACTCGTTGCTGTGCTGTTCCAAGTACGCCTGCGCGTTTGTCAGCTCAACCTCGAATTCGTAGCGCGTATCCTTTTGCATATCGCGCAGTTGGGTGGCTTGAGAATACGACGCGGCCGACCACGATTTTGTCGCATCATACCGCCAATTTCCCCAGAAAAAACTTTTTCGATGTTTGATACGCACGTTGGTCGTGGACGCCACTTTTGGCAACTGGGCCGTCGGGATAGTCTCTTCGGTGCTAAACACAATTTTCGCGCGCGTAGTTACCGATTCGCAGTTGCGCACGTCTACAAAACACTGATTAATGCGATTTTTCCGCACGTGTTCGATTTCAATTTTTTTATCTTCGGACAGCGTGCGAGACGTTCGAACAGGCACCGTATCCTGATCGATCGTGATGTTGAAAAAGAAATCGACGATTTCATTCCATTCTGTCGTGTCCGCCCAACTCTGGTTCATTTCCATAGCCGAAATGATTCCCGTCCATGCGCTTTCCGTAAGCCCGCCTCCCTCGCACAGACAAAAGCGCACCTCTAGCTCGGGTTCCACACCTCTCCGACCGCGAGCCTGAGAAAGAGTGAACGCTCTGAGACTGTCCACGACGTTGTGTATTTTTTGAACCGCGGCGGGGTCCACGTGGTTGGGGATACTCAGTGCCATGTTTTGTAAGCGTTTGACCCCCGCTCACAAAAAAAGGTGTAGTGTATTGTAAACGCACAAAATTGAAAATGAACGGTGAGAAAAGTGGTCCGCAATTTGAAAAAAAAGGAAGGAATTTCAAAGAGGAGGATTCGCCCCCCCTCGAGAAAAAAAGTTGGGCGCTATGGGCGTTTCCCACCTTTCATTTGTGCCCGACAGAACAACCGACCGACATCCCAAACAACATCGATAGTATGCCGGTTCGCCGAATTTTAAATTTACGTGGGCACAACACACCCCCGTACACGGTCCCAGAAAAGGCCACGTACCGCGCAATGTTTGTAAAAGGAGGCCCAACGGGAAACATTTCCGTTAGTGATATGCAACGCGCGGTGCGCTACATTGCAAGCACACCCGCACACTCGGTATGCGTTGTGCACTGCCAGCACGGACTCAACAGAACTGGTGCTGTGGTCTGCGCGGCGGCCATAGCGTTGACACGCGTTGACTGTTCGCACGCCGTGCAGTATTTTTCCCAACTTCGCCCACCGGGTATTCAGCGCGAATGGATTCACCGAACGTTGCGTTGCTGGAGTAATCATTGTCGAAAATATTCTGCCCTGTGCAAACCATCCACGCCGGCGACGCATGTCCGAAAGCACCGTACCCCCGTACACAATCACCCAAGTCCGGCGCATATTGGACAGCATACGATGCATGTGGCGCGAAAGAGACGAGACACCCTTCTCCATGCACACCGAGGTCTCCGACATCGACACGATCATGTCGTTTTCGACCAAATTCATGAGAGGCCACCAGCGAAAGCGTCACGCGCGACGAAACAAGAAAAAAAAGGGAAAAAACTGAAGTCGGGGTGTGCCATCATCAAAACCCCTGAATGTTCTGGTGCTTTAAATACGCAATAATACTCTCGGTGTTCGCGTACGGGGCAAAATACTCGTGCCGCATGTATGGGCCAAGACGACGAAACTGAATGAATACACGTTCCGGGACCCGACGTCCGTTGTTATGTCTGCTGCTGTTGTGTTCATTTATCTTAGTATAATATCGCGAGATCAATGCAGCGATGGTGTGATGGTCGAATGTACGACACTGTACTGGCGTTGTTTTGCGAGGCACCGTCGTACCGTACACGCGCAATCGCGAAGCTTCGGTCATGCCCCAAAACGAAGGTGAACCTTCGGGGGGTGCCAGTGGTCGGCGGCGATGTTGCGAGCAGATGGGCATTTTTTTTTTTTTGACCTGCTCGAATATTTTTTTCTCGGGGAAACGCAACACGGAAGTGTGCATCTCGTTCCATTAGGAATACTCCTTTATGTTGATACCCCCCCAAAAAAAAACTCACGCGAGTTTTGCATGGGGTCGTGATGGAGCAAACCATCATTTGGTTAGTTTGTATTTTCGTAGTTGGATCGGTAGTGATACGCGCACTGCACGTTCCTCGACCCGTTCCGAAAAAACAAGATCTTGTTCGCCTGCTGCATTCCACCAAGTTTCAGAATGGCGATGTAATTTTATTTCACAGTAATCCGTGGATCCAAGGTGTGGCCGACGGATTATGGAGTCACGTCGGGGTGGTCGTTATCGGCAAATCTGGTGTACCGAGACTGTTCGATATTACTGGCGGCAACCATTATGCCACGGCAGCTCCTCTCATACCCGTTCTCGAAAACGAGCTGCGCCAAGGCGATCGCGTAGTAGCCTTTCGAAGATTCCATCCGCGCCCTCCCACCGATTTGCTTTGTCACTTTGCACGGGACTGCGTGCGTCATAAAGTGCCGTACGAACACGTGTACTGGAGAGCCGGGTTTCAGCGCATGTTTGGAAAATTATTTCCAGTGGACACCGCGCACGGAGGCGTGGGAAGCATGTGTTCCAGCATCGTGTGCGACGCTCTGAAAGCGTCTGGCGTCCTCGCGTCCACCGTGAACAGTTACGAGATACTACCCAGTGATTTCGGCATGTCAGACATCGCGACACGCATTCCGCTCCACGCGCCTTTTGAGTGGGGCAAACTCGTGTTTCTTCGTATGAAAAACAGGAAGGTACGTAATAGTGAAAAGCGGCACCGAGAGCGTCGAGAATAAAATCGCGCGCTCATTTTTTAAAAAAAATTTCAAGAACGAAAAATAGGATTGGCTCTGCAGACCAAGAGTTGGACCCCCCTCTGAAACACCACACAGAACCCACTCTCACCTGTACCCCATGCCCTGCCGCGGGAATGCCGACGCCGCCTCCACCCAGACCAAGCCTTTTCCGGTATACGAAACATGGGCGCAGCGCCGACAACGGTACCCCTACAGGCTAGCCTCTTTCTCTAAGTTTTACGGAACGAAGCTATCTACTGTTTCCCCAAAGTTCACACCCATCGCCTTTCCCAAGGCCCGTCCCCCTACATCAAGTTAATTTTTTTTTCATTTTTTTTTCTGCTCGGGTGTAATTTTATCGTACCTTGGCCAAAGGAAAACTTCCAAGGGAAAATTCAACGAGTAAAATATGCCTCGCTGTGGAGCTTTGACCAAAAAAGGAACAAAGTGCAAAAACAAAGTTCGAGTCGCGGGACAGTGTTGCCGTTGGCACAGGCGCACCGAAGAGAAGGCAACGTGCAGTATTTGCCTTGACAGTATCGACGGCGATGCCCGATGCCTCAGTACATGCCAACATGTGTTTCACGGGCAATGTGTGGGAAAATGGTTCGTACAGTGCACACACCAAGGAGATGGCTCGCCAACCTGCCCGCTGTGTCGCGACGTCGTCACGGATTCTCCGACTTTGGCGTGGATTGAACAGTTGACCGCGGACGACAGCGCGTCAGACGACGAGTGGGAACCGACGACCGTATGGCAGCGCATCGTGGTCCGAGCCATTGAAGGCAGACGACAGATTCAATCTAGGCGTGGATTGTTAAGACATATTCGGGGGTTGTACAATCGGGTCATGGAGGAGGATGTGGAGTAGAAAAAATATTGTGCTAGGACAAAACCGAAACCACCCACACACACCATGTCCAACCCGCAACTTTTGGCTTCCATTCAGGAAAAACTTCCCGCGTCAGCTCTCGCCGAGGTTTGCAAAAACGCACCCGAAGGAAACGACGACAGTGGTAAATCGTACAAGGAGATGTGCAACGCGTGCCTCGCCGTGCAGGCCGACGACGACCAGAGCACGCACGAAGTGCAGGCCGCGTGCATGGCCAAGGTGATCGGATCGTACATCGAAAAGACCGGCGCAGCCACTCCCGATGCCGATGCAGCCGCCGCAGCCCCCGCCGCGGACGACACTGCCGCGGACCCTGTCAAGCCCACGACGGCACTTACCACGTGCCCGGACGGTAGCGCACCAGTTGCCGGTAATTGCATGAGATAAAAAAAAACCCCAAAGGTTGCCCCAATACACTCATTGGTACAACGCGGTAATCAAGTAATTTTTTTTCTTGCACTATATCAAAAAACCAAAACTAGAATCCCCCATGTCCGACCCTGTTAACCAACTGTGTGCCGCCGCATTCGAGAACGAAGAGGACCTCGAGAATTGCAAAGATATGTGTGCAGGCATTGAGACCCAGAAAGAACGAAAGGAGTGCGTCGATCTGCTCTCCGATACCCTTCAGGACGACGATGAAAAAGACCCCACACAACTGTGCGCCGGCACCATGCAAGGCGGCGTGTGTGTAATGGACCGTTAAAAAAAAAAGAATTATGCGTTTTTTTTTTTGGTTTAATTCAGTTGGGGTTTGGCCGGCACTGCTGCCGGAGCCGCCTCCGGGGCTGCCGCTGCCTCGGGAGCCGCGGGGGAACTCTCCTCGGTTGCCGACTCGGTCGCGGCTTGCTGTGACGCCGGTGGACCGCGCAGAAAGTTCAAAGCCTCCATAATTTTTCCCGACTCATCCAAACTGAACGCGCCGCGTTTGTTGGCCACGTCGAGCATGTGTGCCATGATCCCGACTGCGACCCGGTCACTATCAACTCTAACATCGAGAACGCTGGTTGTGGTGGCAGACATTTTTTTTTTTGGTTTGGTCGCATTTTTTTTTCCTCTAGCCTCCAACGCACCAAAGTATTTTTGCCTTAGGATTTGCGTTTCAACGAGAAGCCCGAAAATTCCGAGGCCGGATCCACCGTCGGAAGGTTTTGTCCTACCGAATCGCTGCGCTTGCGCTTGAGCGAAAACCCAGAAAACTCCGAGGCGGCGTCGTCTGCCTTCGTTTCAGCGGCTCTGCGCTGGCGGTCTCCTCCGCGAAGGTGCCGCACGATAGCCGGCGCGTACTGGTTACGGTAAACGTCGGCCATCATGCGAATCAACCACTGACCAAAGATGTCGTCGCGTTCAATCTTGATGTGGCTCGTGCGCTCAGGGCACCACACGACGAAATGTGCACGGGGCAAGTCGACGCCGGACATTTTGAACAGTTGCATGCCGTATTGCACTTGCGCGTAGTAGTAGGGTGGGCACGCAATTTTGTGGCGGCCATTGCAGAGCGGCAACCCGTCGGAAGTAATTTCACCGCGAGCCAGTAACTCTTCGCGAAAGCGACCGGGCACGAGTTTGGGCACGAGTTCTTTCTTGTAAATGTGCGGGTTGTCCCTTTTTTTCTCCCACGTGGCGGGGCACTTGTACTCGATGAGTTCCTTGATTTTGAGGATGCCGCCGCCCAGCGTGAAAAAACGCAAATTCTGCAGCGCAGACGTCATCATCTCGGTACCGTCGGTCAGTGTGGCGGTTAACTGAGTCTGATTTCCGTCGGAGGCTGCTTCTCCGCGGGCGCTAATCGTCACCTTGTGCGAACCACCGGGAATGTTGGTTCCCACGACGTAGTACTCTTGGCCCGGCGTCAGGCTCAACGAACCAGACGAATCGCGCGACACAACGTTTGTGTGAAAATCGATATCGAACGATCGGTTGTCGTCGTTGACAGGGAACGTGGCCCCGAATGTCGACGCTGCGACTTGCGTGTGCATTCTCCACGTGGTGTGTAAAATTCCGTCGGGGCTCATTCCCAAAAAGCCAAAACCCGGAGCCTTGCACACGTACAGCCCCAAGTGCTGCGCACGCCAGTCCAGCAATTCCGCCCCCTTTCGATTGATTTTGTTCTTCTTAGCGTCCAAGGTAACGCCGAACGCTTCCTCGGCGTCATCCTCGTGGAGCGTTCCGTAGGCGCAGTACCGTTTTCCACGCTCGTCCATCGGCGTCTGCTGGATCTTGTTGAACAGGAACTGTTCCACACTGTCGTAGGGATTTTGGTGGCAAGCGGCTCCGGCCGTCGAACCCGTGAAGCGATACTTGCGCGCGGCCAGCCACTCCTCGTTGGTGCTTAGGTCGGGGTGATGCTGCGGCAGCGTGCACACGCGCCGGTGTTCCTCGGGAGTAATGTGAGACCACTTGCGGACAAAGGCCTCCGCCGCGGCGGGGTCGGTGGACCGTGCGCGCACGCTCAGTCCTTCAAACTCCATGTGTGTGGATGCAAATTTGAATCTGTATGTAATATGCGTGGAGCATTTAATCGCGCGCTCATTTTTGAAAACAGAAGAAGAAGCGCAAAGTCGTGTTTTGCAATTTCAAAAGATATGTATATGATCCCCTCTACAGGTTTTTCCACATGCCCACCCCGCCCATTTTTCGATTCCTCACCGGCGACCCGGACTCTGCACTGGCGTGGATCGAAAATCTGTGCGGGGTGCCGGAATTTCCACTGTGCCCGCTGTGGGATACGTTGGAACTCACCGGAAAAGGGACGTTTGGGGTGGTGTATCGGTGCACTCTGCAGACAGGAGAAGCGTGCGCGATCAAAGTCATTCTCGATGAGGAGAATTGGGTTCGAAAAACTCGTCCCCGGGAATCCGAGGTTGTGCAATTTTTGAAAACAAAAAAGCTGCTCAAAAGACACGCTGGGGAATCGTGGACGCAAGAAGCGTTTGACACGTTGAGTGAGATCGAGAACGCGCGCTTCATGGGCAGGGAAGGCGTAGGTCCACATGTTTACGGTGCTGCCGTTCTGTTGCACGGAAATCCCGTCGCGAGAATTGGCGCATGTATTTTTATGGAATTGTTGGAAAAGGTAAAACACCCAGTGTCCGTGGATGTAGTAGGACTACTCCGAAAAATGGCCAATCGCAGAATGTGCGCTCTGGACCTGAAATCGGAACACATTATGCGCTCTGTGCGCGGCGTTCGTTTGATTGATTACGGGGGGAGTTGGTGCGTGCGTCGAGTGGCTGCTCTCCAAGAATGGCGCTCGCAGTACTTTGACACTGACGGAATTGCGGCGTTGGAACGCCGTGTCATGTTTTCCGTCATGGTCACGCAATTAGCGCTGTTCGATTTGTTTTGGGCTGAAAAAAAGTTATTTCTCATGGACGTACTATGGCACATTGTGCGAAACCCCGACGTGTGGAAACTGGTTCGCCTCGTGTTTGCGTCCTCGCAGATGGAACCCATTTGCAACGCGTACTACAAACAGGAGGGCGGCGACTTGATCGACGCACTGTGCTACTCGCTGCAGCACGCGACCCTCACACCCGACAATGTACTGATCAGTGAATACACCGACAACCCCTACACGCGGGAGGAACTGTACACCAACATTACCGAACGCCAACTCCACCGGCCCTGTTTTTGAACTTTTTTTTTGCGGCGTAGAATTTATTTAAAAGAAAAACACATTCATGGGAACTTGTGCTTTAACCATTTCTGTAATTTCGGCAGACATGCTGTTTCGCCGAGCCCCATCACTACCGGTTTACGCACCATGGGGCAGTCTCCTGTTGTCCACAACGAATTGTAGACGAACATGCTTTTGTCGGCGGTAACGTAAACTACATACCAGTGAGAGCCACTGTTGATTGGGATGAGGCACGGCAACTTAATATCTTCGTGATCGTATTCGTGGTTTTCTTGTACGGTTCTTGCGTCCGCGGCGGTCAGGACAGTGACACCGCGGCCTGCTGCAGCGTGTTGTAGGAAAATGTCAATGATCTCGTCGTTCAGCCATCCCACCGGAAGCCCCTCGTCGTCTACCGGTGGTCTGAGTCTTTCGTCCCAAACAGCATCCCATTTCTTGTACGCCGGGGCAGAATTGAGTGCGTGGATGTATCGAATGGTCTGATTTCTGCTTCCCTCCCGGCGTTCTCCCGGGTAATCTCGTACCAAACTTTTGAGCGTGTTTCTTATTTCGTCGCGTTTCGCCCGGATGGCGTCCGGCGTAAATCTCCAGAGTGTGTGATGGCGTCCGTACGCGTGTTGCCTTGTCGAATCCCACGGTATTAATCCGTTTTCTTCGGTGAGTAACGTGGACAGGGTGATGTCGTCGGGATGTGCGCACAAATGAGCAATGATCATGCACGTGTACACCCCACAATCGTAACCGTTGCCTTGGTCTAGAAATGTGACCGGCCGCAACACCTGTTCGAACGTCAGAGTCATGTCGTCGGCGCCAAAGTACTGCATGTAACCCTGTTTCGCAACGTCGTCTACCGAGTCGTCTAGGCACAACGCGATGCGCTCGTACATGCTTTGAAAATACATTCGAACATTGTTGAGGCGTGCGGGTCGGGTCATGTTGCCAATGTAATATCCAAGTGCCCGATCCAACCCGGGAAGAATTTCCTCCCAGTTCAAATACGCACCCGCCCGCAATGCGACGTGATATTTCAAAAAGTACAGGGCATTGATCATGACGTAAAACCCGCACTGTTTCCCGTCCGATTGCTTGCTGCATCGGCATTGGTGAACGTGAATGTTGCCCACCGTCATCGCTTCTTTTACCGATATGCCGTCAGCAACGCCTTTGTCCACCAACCCCAGCCGCCCCAACACGACGGCCATATGATACAACGCGCCGTGGCAACACGTCGATAACGGCAAACCGTTTTTTAGGTAGTTTAAACTATCGAACACGTAGCAATCGAAGCGTGCGTCAGTAATGCGCACAATGACAAGCTGCCAATGGTTTCCCTTTTGGCCGGATATGTCCCGAACGTCTTTTTTCCACTCGCCGCCGTTCGTGACTCCAGTGTGAAACACGTGTCGCGGAACGATCAAATACTCGGCCGTGTTTGCTTTAACCCTTTCCTCTAGGAATTGTTTCACGGTGTCGGGCAAGTAGTCGGGGTATGGTGCTAAAATTTCAGATAGGTCCATATTTTGTACTTCTGTCGGCACGTGCACAATCTTTCGCGGCGACGATTCGCACATCGCTGTCAAAATAGCATTCATCGTGTTTTCTTGCACCAAAATCTTTTCAAGCCGAAGTCGTCCCTCTGTGTTGGCTTCTACGTTGAGAAACGAGGACGGTTGTGCGGGAAACCAATCCTTCGGCATAGATGTCCAGTTTTTCGAAGAGTCTGGTTCGCCCAGCAGCACATGCAGCATGTGAAAGTCTTTGGCCATGCTCGCCATGAGGTTTGAGTTTTTCTTTACCGCGTTTAACTTTCCCCAGATTCGCAATAGCGGTGATCGGCGTTCGGCGGGTATAATTGGCCACACTAAAAGGGAGCGCAATGCAAAATGCAATTCGTCCGGGGCGCCGTCTTTCTCGTCGCGGGTACCGCAGCACATTTGCGGTCTTTCTTGGCCGTCTCCCGGGTGAGTTCCGTACAACCGTTCGTAGCCTGTACCGTACAAGGTCACGTAGGGCAGGCGCTTGCGACGCATGAATCGAAACCACAAGGCATGCGTCGAATTGTTTGCCTTTTTCTCATGATCCTTTAACATGACACCGTTCACACGAAATAAGACTTTCTTGTATTGCTTAGGGTCAACGTCTCGGGAGTGGTATTTTGCAAGCATAAGGGGTGACACAAAACACGATTGCATTCGGTTATACACGCGTTGGGGTCGGCTACCCGTTTCCACGGTTTCAACAGTTGTTTCGAAAATTCTCGCGAGTTCGCCCGCGATGAGAGGAATTATATGTGTAAAGTGATTCGAAATCTCCCCGCGATCGCTCAGCAAAAAGTTCAAATTATATTTTAAATTATAAGGGTCCGGCTCGCCGTCGTCGCCGTCATTCACCAAGTCCACCACGTCTATCTCTTTTCTTTTCTTTTTGCCACTGTCGTCGACTAGCTTTTTTCTTTTCCTTTTGCCACTACCCCCGACCAGTGCGTCGTTAATGGCGCGACGAGCAAAAAGATTTCTGCCGTGATTTTTTTCAAAGGCAAGCAAATCTTGCACCGCCTGCTGCCACATGGGGTTTTTTTTTTCAAGACACACGAAAAAAGACGACAGGAAATATTTTCTAGAGATACAAACAAAATGTGGCAGTCATGCTGGTGGATTCTTTTGGTTTTACTTTTAGTGGTGAATTGTATGTGTGTGAAAAACGGCATACAGCCAAACCCCGCGTATAGATACATCGCCCGACGCACGCTCGCGGGAGGCACTCGGCCGCTTTCCAAGACCACCATGGGAGTGATTTCGTTTGGGTGTCTAATCGCAGGTTTGGCCGCGGGTCTTTTCGTATATTACGTTACGCTGAGATGTCTTGCCCAATGAGTGGATGCGTTCAGACGGGAACCCAAAAAAATAAACCCATTGGTTGAGAAGCTTGACTAGCTCAGTTGGTTAGAGCGTCCGACTGTTAATCGGGAGGTCGTGAGTTCGATTCTCACGTTGAGCGTTTTGTTGAATTGGCCGAGCGGTTAAGGCGCGAGACTGCTAATCTCGTGGGCATTGCCCGCGCAAGTTCGAATCTTGCATTCAACGATTTTTTTTTGTTGCGTTTGCACCGAATTTTAAAAAAAAAAGTAAACGAGAAAAAAGAAGAGAGCCACCATGCCCCGTAAAAAATGGCCCAAGGCTCTTGAAAAACGCGTGTTTGCCAAAACAAACGGCACGTGCTACCATTGTCGCAAGAAACTCACGTTTTCGCCGCGAAACTCTTGGAACATCGATCATTATCCCGTGGCCTTTCGCGACATTGAAGACCAGTGTTGTTTGGGTGTGATCGACCAGCACGACGAAAGCAATCTGCAACCGTCGTGCGTCGCGTGCAACGTCTCGCATCTCCACGAGGAGGCCAAGTGGTGCGGCGACACCCAATTTCCGTGCAAAAAAACATTTTGGAGAAAAACGCTGTACGTGTCCCTGACCGTTTTCGCGCTTGGCGCGACCAATCTGCTGACGTACGCGATTGCCCGCTGCGATTGATGAAAATACACAGTTTTTTTTGTTTGGATGTTTACGCGTGAATGACCGCGCACGCCAAGACCGCGGCCATGGCGAGAGACATGATAATGTTCGGAATCCATGAGACGTACAGCTGATAATCGGAAATGGACCGATACGGGCGCATGGAAACCTGATGAAGGTTGTGCAGCGTGAGCAACGTCACGGTCGTCAAACTGCCGACAGTGTACACCGGGTGCGCGACGACCGCGTCCACGCCGTATCCAATGTTGAGGCCGAGGATTGTCAGTCCAATATTGCGCGCCCAAAACGTTTCGATATGGGACAGATCCAGAATGCGAAAGCCGCACATATCGTCTCCGCCCTGTGCCGCCTCGTCCTGCCAAAAGGAAGAGAGGATGTATTTCGGCGCCAGAAACAGCAACCCGAAGAACGAGGAAAACGCGCACATGGCAATGTTCGCACCGTATTTCGAAACGACAGTTGGCGTTGGGTCCGTGACGTCGGGGGTAGCGTGCGCACTGGCGATGGCGCTGACGGCAAACGCGGCGCCCCCCATGATCGTCATGCCGACCCACTGTGTGATCGACGCGCATGTCGTGGGTTTGGCGGTCGCGTATACTTCGGTGAGTAAAAACACCAATCCATGGAGAAATTGAAGTCCGTTGATGATGGCAAACTGGTACGTGAGCATTTGAGTGTCCGGATTGTACAGTGTGGGGACAACCGCACTGCCGACCATGAGAAGCCCCATGAACTGGGCAATGTAGTACAGACGGTTGTCTCGCTCTTCCGGGATGGCGTCCGGGTGAAACCACGGAGCGTTGGCGCGTCCGCCGGTCATAAACTTTTGCGGCGTCATGATCATTCCAAAACTGAACATGGCGCACATCACGGCATTGATAGTGTTGGCCACCACGGGTTGAATCAAAGCGTCGGTCGACATCTCGGCGTCTGCAGGTTTTTTTTGAACCGCCAGTGTGTTTTTTTTTGAACCGAATCGGAACACGTCGATTGAAAATGCTTAGAATTCTTTTTTTATATTTCAGTACAGCTAATAAAATATACACTCTCCGTGACCAAACCGACGGGTTTTCCAGCACGGGTCGTACGTGGACAGGTTCCTCCGTTCCCGAGGGAGCCGTCGGGTACTGTGTGTAAGTGTCAACAACAAAAAAAATCGATGGTTTTACGGAGAAATATCGCGCCACCGCGTGACGTCGGGTCGTGTGACGTTGGCAATCACCGCGTGCATATCCGCGCACGTTTTCCATTCTTCCCCGTAGTCGTCCAACACGCCGCGCACGATAGCAACTTCTTCTTCGGAAAATGGTTGAATCCCGAATCGGTGCGCCAGAGACAGGTGCATGTCGTCCTTCTCGTTGTCGGGGTCCAAACGAACGGGCAACTCGATGGTGTGCAGCGGCGGCCACCCGGGAATCCTGTTTGTTGTGCACGTAAACAAACTCCCACAAATCGTGGCCGTCGTCTTTTCCGTCGACAATTCGCCGATGGCCATCGGGCTCGCCATGCGACTGTGCACGCAAACGTGCGGGCGACACGCCCCGCGTAAATGGAGTTTCTCCTGTATTTCGCGGACAATGCGTTGCCACGCGTGACCTTTGGTACTTACAAGCCACACACAAAAACCAAGTCCAGACATGTGGAGGTTGTTGGTTTTTTTTTCCATTGCATCTACAAAAAAAAATAAAAAAAAGGAAAAAAATACGACGATGGACACACTGCCGCTGGATTTGTTAACTTTGATTTGCGATTGGAACACGGGGCTGGACGTAGCGCGATTGCGCGTAGTATGCAAGGGTACAGCGGAGATGCCGGAGGCATACGTTCGGCGAAGGTTCAAAGAGCGCGTGTACTGCTTTCGATCCGTGTCCACAACCATACGCACGCGATGGCTTACGCGCGACCAATACGTTTCGCATGTTACGATCGGCGAAGTGACGCTCAAATGCCACTCTCGTCGCGGAAAAAGCACGCAAAACGTATGTCGTCGCATGAAGGATATTATTATCCCTCTCAGCTCCGGCGTGTTCGCGTTTGGGAACGCATTAGATACAAGTCGTCACGGGTCTTCTGCGGTTTCGTTGGAATCCAACAGTGCGAGCAGCGCGTGCTCGAGCGCGGCCACAGAATGATCGCCCCCTCTCTTTCGGAAGTGTAGTGCCAACAGCGCCGGCCACAGATCCCGAATCGGAACCCTGCGCAATATAAAATCGTGCACCAACTCGCACGCTTCGGATAAGTATGGTTTGGCAAGCATCAACTGTTCGAGCGTAAGTGTGTTGTTCGCGTTCAACAAGGCAGCATGACCAGCCTTTACACCGTATTGCTTATATGTCTCAAATAAAACATCTCGTACGTTTCCGTTGAGAAAATAATTAGATTGCATTTTACTGGGGAACAATAAAAAAAACAACCCTGATTTAAAACACAACGTAGTCTAGACGTGCATGGTAGAACAAATAATTTCGGACGATGAACTGTGCACATCTACGGAGAGGGTGCCAACTAGAAAACATTTTTTTTTTTTGGGTAGCAAACAAAATTTTTAATTTTTACTTTTTTTCGTCAAATATTTCTTTGTGCGCTCGCAAATACATGCCCAGCCCCTCCGAGAAGCATTTTTCAGAACGGTACAGTGCAATGTCGATCGGAACCCCACGCTCGTCGTAGACTTCATGAATAGTGTTGTACTTTTCACGGGCTTTTTGATACGGTGCAAAGTGCCGTTGCGCCCGATCGACAAGCCCTTGGTTGGTCAGTGCCCAACAGAAAAGACACCCCACCCAACTCCACCTCCACCCCCTGTGATACTCTCCTTGTCCGATGAGTCTGACCGGCAAAAAGACCCAACTGTTCGCCAGCCGTCGTTGCCGGTTCTTTATCATTTCAAGCGGCGCCTCGTCTTCGTGCCACCCGAACGACTTGGACAGCGCCAGCAACGCTTCCTTGGCTCCGGGTGCGCGCTTCCACCACATGGACATCATCGAAACACTGACCGCGTCTAGTCCTCCCGGCTTGTCGCGGTTCAACGTTAGCTCAAACACTTTTGGACGCTCTACGATTTGAATTTCAATACCAAAATGTTTTCGGGCCAATTCTTGTGCACGTAGCACTAGTATGTTGGTGTATGGCACCGCCCCGCCCAGCATGAGCGTATCTTCCCAACTACCAAACGCCTCCTCCTCGACCAACCCATCGACGACGAACTGTGTGTACCATTCAAGAGCTTCGCGTACCATTCTGCTATCGTTCGCGTAGCAGCACATGATTACGAACTGTGCGTTGGCGTCCATGACTGTGCGATGCAATTTTTCGTCGTCATACTCTACGAGCGTGGTCCGTCTCTGTTTCCAAGAATCGGGTAGCCACGGGAAAAAGACCGATCGCACGTAGTTCACGCGGTTGTAGGTAAAAGGAACTTGATGTTCGGTAGTCATATCGTTACGAAGTCGGTTCACAAACTGCTGATATTTGACCAACCGATCGCGCGCTCCGAAAAGTGCAAAAAAGGCATCGCGTGTCCAGACGTTGGCGTAATGACCCGTGCCGGCTCTGAAGCCACCATTGAGGTCCCAGTTATCGTTTAATTGGACTTCTAAATTCGATGTACCGTTAAAGCGTGCGGGGATGGTAGACCGACATGCATACATTGCAGCGCATACGATGCAAATAACGGGATAAAGTAGTGAAATACTTACGTTCCACCCAACACTACCATTGGATCTCCGCATGACGCGTTTTATGTGACACAATGAAAAAAAAAATTAACATTTTTAAAAAAATTAATTTATTCGTGTGCCGTCTTTTCTTGAATCTTCTACAGGCGAATTATATGGCTTACCTTCTGTCTTTCAATAATCTACCTTTATCCGTTGGTGTGTCGCCAGTCTATCAACGAGAAATGTTTTCGTGAAAAATGACGCGTTGCCACAGCGACGAAAAGTATTGCCAACAACCTCCGACGACTTACGACACTCATTATCGCCGCCAAGAACCGAAGAAGCGGAAAACCAATCATTTTGTACCAAAGTAAGCCACCCAAAATTCTTTTCGCTCTAAAAATGAGCGCGCGATTAAATATATATCCGGGTGAAACCGAAGTTTTCTTTTTTTTTTATTGGGCAATTATATCTAAAAAAAAAAATGTTCAAAAACTTTTCAAAGTTAGGGTTATCTTGAGGTCTGAATTTCGTGCGCGCCAATTCTGGTTGATAGAATTCGTGCGCGCCAATTCTGGTTTATACGGCGATTTTTCAGAAATTTTATTTTTTCCAAAAA
>MDTD01051826.1_pt1 | contig 15444 bp, 7 predicted proteins | sample 811221 | NCBI WGS metagenome assembly MDTD01 (sample SAMN05326646, study PRJNA326480) | marine metagenome | isolation source: seawater | place: Pacific Ocean: South West | collected 2011
CGGCGTCAGTCGAACCCCGGTCCGCGAGGCGGTGGCACAACTGGAGAGTGAAGGCTTTCTCGTTCAAATCCCCAACACCGGCAGCTTCGTTCGCATGATGCAGCGTGACGAACTGGACGAGCTTTTTGACTTTCGCATGCATCTGGAATGCTATGCCCTGGAACTGGTGATCCAATCTGCCGACGCCAAGCTGATCCAAAAACTCGGTGAGTTATGCGCCCAAATGTTCGACCAGATCAAACAGGCATACAAGTCTGAGCAAGTTGATCCCGTTGCTGATGGTTTTGTGTTCACACCGCATTGGCATCAACTTGATGCCCGTTTCCATGAACTACTGCTGCAATCCGCCAACAACCGTTGGATTCAGCGGGTCAGTGGTCAACTGCATTTGATGAGTCGCATATTCATGCCCGGTCGAATCATCGCGCGGAATGAGAATTCGTGGCATCGTGCCATCCGCATCTGCCGACAACACCGCGGTATCGTCCGATCCATTCGCAACGGTGACCTGAAGACCGGACGCGATACGCTGTGTCTGCATATCGATCAGGGGCGACATGAATCCATGGCATTCATGGACTGGATCGAAGCCCACATCAACGACAAACCTGCTCAGCGACGCAAACTTCCCGAGGAACAAGCCAACATGCTTGAGAACATTCTCCACCTGCGGGAAGTGTTGGCCAATCAGGTCGACGCGTGAAGCGTGATGAAAGATTCATTGTCATAACCAAAGCTGTGCTGCTCCTGCGGCACGGGTTGCATCACCACCACTGCCCCCAACATTGTGCCCCGTGACCCGGGAGAATCACGGCTTTCATGACCATGCATCACAAAACCATCGAATCACTGCTGATAAAACGTACTCACCGGCATGGGGTTGGCTTCATAGTCTTTGAGATAATCACGCAGCGTCTCCACCGCCAAGGATCCAACGGAGTCCGGCAGCAGTGACACCACGGGATAACCAGCCACGCCACGGTAAAGATCCAGATGTTCACAGAACCGCTGAGGCGTGATGGACGGATCGTTGCCTGCAATGTGATCCAGATTAATCACCTTGCCAGGGGCGGATTGGTGACAGACTTTAAAGTGTGCCAGCGTCAGATCACGCCATGCCATTTTCTCATTACAGAGCACATCGTTGGTGCGGATCGCATCACCGTACTGCGTAAAGAAAATGTCAGGCTGATGAATCTCCACTTCGACCTGCGGGTCAATGTCCTTGACAGCATTGTAAAACAGGATGTGCAGTTTCTTCATGAAGGACTTGTCCGCATAGATCATATCCCACTTGAACTTCCTCACGCCCATGTCGATAAATCGCTTAAACACAGGCTTGATGAGGTCGAAGGTTTGCTGGCAATCGACCCAGTAATACCAGTCATCTTCCTTGTTGGGTGAGTCGGGTGTCGAAGGTGAAATCATCGGCCCCTTGAGATGCGGATGGTTTTTAACCAACCGTGAAAGATGATGCAGCCAAACCGGTGCCATCCAGAGACCGGGGACAAAGCCGTTATCCGCAATGCGGCCGATCGTCTTTGCAAAATCGGGGAAGCGTTTGGTGTCGACATCCCAATCACCGTAAGTGAAGTGGCCGGGGGTCCAACCGTGATCAATGGTGAATTTACCTTTGGGCAACCCCATTGCATCGACGCGCTGCATGTAGTCATCGACAAAGGCATCGCAGAGTACTTCATGCGGCGTGCCGTTGCCCATGACGCGCTTTTGCTCGACCCATGTGCAGTATTCGATCATGTCCCAGTGAGCAGGACGCGCGCGCGTCGGATCAAGCAAGGGATGCGCTGCCATGATCACGCTGTTGCAATGCTTCCAGGCGGTATCCGCATCACCGTTGTCATCATGGTAAAGCGTCTGACCATCGGGGATGGTGACGATCAACGTGTCCTTGCCATCGAAATCAAATTGGCAACCCTGTTCGACCGCATCGGTCATGAAGTGAAAAAACTGCCCCTTGGCATCGACGATGGCAGGTGAACCGGACGTCGATGAGGCATTGATCGTGAACGGGTTGTCACGAAAAGCTTGATCACGCACGTAGACATCACGCCCCCAGATGTTGTAATACGGGCAATACAGCGGACCGGTCACGGGGAACGTCTGCATCGTCGGACCAGTAATCATGTTGGGCATGGGGGACACCTGAAACGCATTTAAAATTTTAAATTTCATCACTACCAACAAGGGCAGAACACCATCGTAGAAACTCCTGATTGGATGGACAAATCGACGAGACTGGCAACTGTCATTTGTCTACCTGCACTGCTAGAATCTGCGGATGCAATCTCCTGAATCCATCATGCGTGACATCACCGCCTTCTGGCAGTCCGGCCAGATGCACGGCGAGAGCATTCTGCCGATCCGATCCCAGACCGATGTGAACACCACCGTGAAACTGGCATTTGTCCCAGGCGATTTACCGCGGCTGGTCAAATGTGATTTAACGCAGACCTACGAACCGGGCAAAGATTTTACCTGGGAACCGGGCAGTAACGAGATCAACATTCCTGCTGATTCGCGGATCATCGTGGTCCGTGAATCAGACCTCTATCGCCCTGCCCATTCGCAGAGGCATGGCAAGTGTCGAGATCAGGACCGTGACATTTTCTTTGCGCCGAAAGGCCAATACCGCGACATGCAGACGGCGGTGAGTTATGCGTTTGATGTGAAGCAATGGAAACTCGCCATGCGGATGCAACCTGCAGGGACGCTGCCGAACATCACCGCCAAACTCACAGCAGGTGATCCGGTCAATCTCGTGTTCATGGGTGACAGCATCACCACCGGCTGTGATGTCAGTGGCAAGTACAATGTCGCCCCCAATGCACCGGGTTATGCGCAACTGCTCACCGATGCGATAAGCCAAAAATTCAGTTGCAAGGTCAATGCGCAGAACCTTGCCGTCGGTGGCAAAACATCAGACTGGGGACTGGAACAAACCGACAACATCATTGCTCAAAAACCTGACCTTGTCGTCCTTGCTTTTGGGATGAATGACGCTTCGCATCAGACAACCGCGTTGAAATTCCAGGGAAATATCAGCCAAATGATCGTGGACATCAAAGCCAGTTGCCCAACCTGCGAGTTCATGCTTGTGGCAACGATGACCGCCAACGCGGAGTGGGAACATGCCAGCCCCGAGCTTTACCCGCAATACCGCGAAGTGCTCTCGCTGCTCCAGGGCACGGGTATCATCATGGCCGATGTCTACAGTCTCTGGGACGAGCTGGTCAAGCGCAAAGGTTACCTGTCTTTTACCGCCAATGGGCTCAATCACCCCAATGACTTTGGGCATCGACTTTATGCTCAAACGCTTTGGGCCTCACTGCTGCACACCGTCGGTGTTCAAAGCATGTGATCGATCAACGCCATCAGACATATTGAATCTGCGTGTGCTCGGCGATGCTGTCTTGCATCTCCAGCGAGATGGTATGCGGGCAGGTGATCTGGTAATCATGTTTGCCGTCAGCAGCCAACTGTGCGGAAACAAAGATCGGACCATGCGGGGTTGGCAGTTTCAATGTCGCATGGGCCAATGTCGCAGGTTGCGGCGCAAAGCGGACTTTCTGCCAACCGGGTGTGATGACTTGGATTCCCATGAGTTTGCGCGTGATGATGTTCAGCGGTGCCGTCGCCCAGGCATGATTCCAGTCGAGATTGTTCTTGTACCGATGTGCCCAGGCTTCGAGGGTCATCGTCGATCCCTGCTCGATCATGTGATACCAGCTGCGGTCATCTTTGGCGGTCATCAGCTTCAGGGCATGCTCTGAACTGCCTGCATCGTACAAGGCTTCAAGCAGGTATTGACTGCCGTACACACTGCACGCCATGCCACGGGATTCAACGAACTGAAGCACGGTTTGCTTACGGTCCTCAGGCACCATCCCAAAGGCCAGCGGGAACATGTTCGAATGCAGCGAGCTATGCGTTGAACCTTCACCATCGACATACAAACCCGTACTGGAATCAAAGAGCTTTTCATTCATCGCAACGCGGACTTTTTCGGCCTGCTCGTCAAACTCAATGATCTCACCATCGTGACCCAACGCTGCAGCGATCCTGGCCATGCATTTGCATGCCTGATAATGCAGCGCGTTGACAACCGTGTTGATCGGCATCATTTCATGATTATCCCGCTCACCCGTCCCACCTGCTGTGAAACTTCCCGGGGGCCAATCAACCAGATCCATCAAGCCACGTTCTTCCATGTACCGTTCATGATAAAGATGCAAACGAGCTTCCAACGACGCAGGCCGATTGGCTTTGTCCGTGCAGATCAAGCCATCCTCACGAGCTAACTCGATCAACGTCTTGGCACGCAGGTCCTGGTAAAAACAGGCAATGGATGATTGCTGTCCGGTGTATAGATAATCCGCCCATGCCATGAAAACACTGTGCAAATTCCAATCCGCAAACCACGTCGGATACTGCATCAGGTATTCCGTGCTGTAACGGGCGATCTGCACCGCGTTGGCAAAGTCCACCGCATAATGACTGAGCTGATTGATGTAGGCATCACCTTCATACGGGATGCGTTCGCGATCACCATCAACATACACACCACAAAACGTCGTCGCCTTGATGGTGTGCTTACACAAATCCCACACCGCGTTGAGCGTGTCATCCGACGAGGTGAACTGGGCAGCATCATCGTCAAACGTAACGTGCGCAGCGATCATCTGAAGCGATGAATCATCGACCGTAAAACCGCCACCAGCAATCTGACAATACCGCATCGGCAGCACCTCGCCGACATCCGATGGCATGGGGATGCCTGCGACGTTGGTGTTGCGCTCATCAGGCGGGATCACAACCTGATAGCGGTGCGTTCCCTGCTGCAATGGCACCTCAATGCAACGATAGCGAACCGTCCCCGGAGGGTTGGCGTCAATGCAATCATCCGTTGAAAGTTTCTCACCGAGTTCCACCTTGGCAACAGTGGAGTTTGCATCACAGGTAGCCGAAAACCGCACCGTTGCAAACATCGCTTTGCCAAAGTCCGCAAATAGCACACCATCATCTCGATGCATTAACCGCGTTGGCTTGATGCAGGATGTAACAACCGTCGGACGCTTGACCGTAAACCGGCCGGATTCATTTTCAACTGTGGACATGAGAAAACCCAACATGACAAAGTGGACACCGCAGGATTAAACGCGACGACTGGTCATTTGTCAAAACAACCGGTCTCCTTCAGGTCATACCGAATCTGAGCACCGGGTGTTAACTCGCTGCCCCTTGGATTGATGTAGCCACAAAAGGTACCGTTCAAACATCCGTCGCTCAATTTTGAAAACAACCTGCATGACATCCCCCCTGAAGCAATTGGCCTTGATCTGATCGCCAAATTGCGTACTGTATACAGTATGCAGAATACACTTGAGCGACGATGTCTGGCGGACCAGGTTTACGATGTCATTCGGATGGGTATCCTTAGCGGGGATTACTTGCCGGGGATGCGACTGGTCGAAGAGGAACTTGTTGCAACACTGGGCGTCAGTCGGACACCTGTGCGTGAGGCGCTGCGTCGACTGGCTGAGCAAGGCATGGTGGACTTACAGCCACGCAAGCGGATTGAAGTCGCCCAACTGGCGGAGACCGAACTGGAAGATGTCTGGGCAGCACGTCTTGCTCTGGAGTCTGAATCGGTGCGGAGTTTTGTAAAGCGTGCGGATGACGAAGCAATTACTGAACTCAAACAGCTTCAAAAAGCTTGCTTGGATGCATGGGAACGCCGGGACAAAGGACAGCTGTTTGCCTGCGAGTCGGCATTCCATTTGGCGATCCCACGACTGGCGGGCAACAAAACCATCACCGCCCTGCTTGAACGCCTCGATGCCCGGATTCAGTTGGCAAGACTCGTGCTCTGTACCAGGGAAGAAAAGATCGGCAAGGAAATTGCCACTCACAAACAAATCATCAATGCCCTTGCCAAACGTGATATAAAAGCAGCAGTCAAAGCGATGCAAAATCACATCGGGCAGGTCGGGAGACTCTCGTGATTTTTCGATACCTGTTATTGATCCTTGGCGTCTGGAGTTGTTCAACCGCTGCCATCCTCATCAAACTTTCGACCATCGAGCCGGTGTACCTGGCCTCGATACGACTACTGTTGGCGTCACTGTTGTTACTCCCGTTGCATCTGCATGCGCGTAAGCGCTACCCCGGACAGGCACCGAAACTCAGAACGGTGTTACTGCCTGCGGTGTTTCTGGCGATGCATTTTGTGTTGTGGATCGTTGCAGCGCGCATGATCCCTGCAGCCAACGGCGCACTCATCGCCAACCTGGTGCCGTTGGTAATGCCGATTGCATTGTGGCTGATGGTCAGTGAAAAGCCCAAATCCCGCGAACTATTTGCAACGGTGATCGCGATGACGGGTGTCGGGGTGATGGTGAGTTATGACCTGTTTGAATCCGGGTCATTGCTTGAAGCGTTGACGGAGCAGCGTTCGTATTTACGCGGTGATTTACTGGCTTTTTCAGCGATGTGCATGCTGACGGTGTACCTTGTGCTCGCTAAGCGCAACAAGGCGGTGCCGAGTATCTGGCTTTACATCGTGCCGGTGTATGCGGTGGCCGGGGTGATGTGCTTGCCGTTGGCGGTCATGCTTCATGGTTCGCCGCCGCGTCTGGATCTGGAGCAAACCGGTTTGCTTCTGGCGTTGGTGATCCTGCCAACGGTGATGGGGCATACGCTTTTGAACATCGCCATGTGGTGGTTCCGCGGGCAGGTGGTGAGCATTTTCAATCTGTTCCAATTCACCTTCACCGGCGTGATGGCGTACCTGATACTCGATGGTGAGATGCCAACCAACGCGTTGTATGTCGCAGCAGCAACCGTCGTGACCGCAGTGGTGATTCTGGTTTGGTCGAAAAAAGAAAAGACCCTTGAGCCGACCGATTGCACCAAGCCAATCATGGCGACTCAAGAGTCTTGAAAGTGTGTTTATATTCGGCAAAAACAGAACAAATTCAATCGTGGCCGGATCTCGTCATTCCCGCGCCCCGGAAGTCGTGAATCCAGTGGCAAACAGTTGACGCTTGCAGGTTCCACTGGACTCCCGCCTGCGTGGGAGTGACGGGAATGTGAGTCTCTGAATGGTTTGAAGTATGCGATTTACTCTTCAAACAAATCCAGTCGGATCTCAAAGATTTTCCAATCGCGGGGCTTGTATCTTGTGCCGGATCGTTCGGAACCGGCGCCTGCCAACTCCAGCGTGTTGACTTTGCCGAACGCCAGTTCGTCGGTGATGTCGATATCGGCAATCGGCCCGAAGCGGTGATGGTGTCGGCGGACGAGTTGATCGTTGACATACATGCCAAGGACACTTGCGTTATCACCTTCCATGAACAGTCGCACGCGGTACTTGCCCTGCCAGCTTGCTGGGATGTTGATCTGCGTGGTCGGGCCGAATCCACGAAGGCGTTTGCCAACCGGTGTTGGCAAAACGAAGTCGGCCGTCTTTCCTTTGTGATCGGTGAACTGCCAGGTCCCTGCCAGCGAGACACTGCGTGACGCGGGTTTGCGTTGGTAGAGATACATCTGACCACTGACGCCGATGTATTTTTCACCGTCTTCAAAGTGTAAGGCGATGACGTTATTCCCGGGCTTGAGCAGGCGCGAGACATCATAGGTGTTGTAGTTGTTGGTGGTCGGGCCGTGGAGCATCTGACCGTTGAGATACAGCGAAGCCTTGTTGTGATACTGCGGGCCGGACCAGGCACCAGTGACAAGCGTGATGGTTCCGCCGCGATGTTGCCAATCATTGGGGACGGTGAAGGTCTTGCGAGCCCAGAGCGCTTTGCCAGCTTCTGCGCCGCTGAAGTTGAGAATGCCCATGTCTGCATCCTGCCAGCTGCCGACCTTGCCGGAAGCTTGAAGCCAACTGTCGTGGGGTTGGTTTTGTGTGAACTGCCAACCGGGCATCAGGTCCATCGTCGGATCTTCCCAGCGACCTTGAGCATATTTTGAGAAATCTTCTTCAGAGACACGCGCGGGTTTCCAGAGTTTGGTCTGGTGATTCCACCAGTGTGCCAGCGCGTCATCCGCAGCACTGTCCCGGAGCATCAATAGCACAACTTCACGGGCAGGGACATCGACCGTCGCTTTGACCGCACCGTTTTCGACCTTGAAATCAAGGGGTTTAATGCCGTTAACCGAGAAGCAGATCACCTGCTGGGGTTTGTGATCCACAGGCAGGGACACATCCACGGAGACGTCCTTGTCTTCATGCCAACTGATAAGTGTGGTCACACGATCCAGACCGTTGTTGGTGCGGTAAGGCTGCGCCCAGACTTGTTTGTCGGAGGTGGTGCAGAGCGCTTTGTCGAAGTTGACACCTTCAAGCAGTGATGCGAGGAATTGGGATTCAAGTTCCTTGGGCCACCAGATGCCCATGCGGTCCTGCGCATCTCGCCAAAAGGCGGAGCCCATGAGGACGATCTGCCCACGCCCCATGGGAACGCGCACGATCGCTGCCTTGCCGTTGTCATACGTCGCGATGGTCTGCGCGTTTTCACCCGGCTGCATTTCGACGGAATAGAGGTTGTGATTGTTGCCGACCCAGTCAAGTGACTGACCGTTGTCATCAAAACTTTTGCCTGCAAAACCGGGGAAAAGTGTCTGGTCTTTGGCAAAGGTGATCTTGCTGGTGTTGATCTGACGGGTGCCCAGAACTTGGGTTCCGGTGAGTTCGTGAAGCTTCCAGGCATCGGGTTCATTGAGCAGACTGCGTGCGGTGAAAGGCAAGGTGACAAACGTGCCACCGGACTTGACCCACTGGACAATGTCATCCAACGCCTTGGCATCGAATGTTTCGTTGCCCGAGTCGATGATGAGTTTGTGGCCGTACATTTTGCCGTCCGCCAATGACTTGTCATCCAGGTAGAGATAGGAATGTCCCAGTGTCTGCAACGAACCGCGACCAAGGTCCCAGTTCCAACCATTTTGAATCGCGCGGGCGCTGTTGCCTGCTGCGGGATAGGGACGCATGGGGTTGTACTCAATGGCGCGCGTGCTGCGGTAAAGCAGAACCTGCGGGCCGTCAATGTCATACTTGCCCAACTGCTTGATCACCGGCATGTGGTCGATCCACCACTGTCTTAACGCGGGATGACGCGTATAGGTCTGCGTAAGGAAGACTGCATCATGTCCGTTGAGACCTGCCAGGAAAATGCGACGGAAGGAGTTGAACTGGTCGGTGACGTTCTTTGCCGGCCCAGCCGTTTCACTGGAAGCCGGTAAACCGTAGAGATAGCTGTAACGCTTGTACCACGGGAAGAACCAGATGCCTTCGCCAGTGAAGTGCGGCCAACCGCCGTAGGTGGTCGCCAGGTCAAGCCACTTGTCGGTGCCGAAGCCGATCGGTGCCATGAACTTGATGGGTTGATTGGGGGCGACCTGGCGCATCCCGCCCAGATTGCTCGCCCACTGTTTGTACTTGTCAGCGATGAGCCAATCTTTCCAATCCATCCAGAGTTGGTTCATGTCTTTGCCAAGATAGGGATAGACGGAAGGCTTTTCGGTAGAGATGAAAATGCGACCGTTCCAGATGCCGCCGATATCATGCAGCGCGATGGTGTTGCTGCCGGGCTTGAGATGTTTGGAGACTTCGATGGCGCCCCAGACACCGACCTGCCCTGCCAACTCACCGTTGAGATAGATGCTGTGATAGCAGGCGTTTTCACCGCTGTGATACATCTCATGTGAGATCGGGAACCAGTAGAGATACAGCTTCTGATCACCGTTAACCGTCTGTGGCGACCAATCAAAACTCCGACGGAACCAGGCTGAACCCTTGTTCTTCTCTTTGAAGATTTCGAAGATCGAATCACCACCGGGCATGCGCATGGAACGCCAGTTGGCATCGATGTCAGTCTGCCACCACTTACCTGTCAGACCATCATCAAGCTTGTCTTCCCCGCGAGCGAACCAATCACCGGCAAGTGACATCACTCGCCCGTTAAGTCCTGCAAACGTGGCATACTCGGGCACAGGGACTTGATCCCATTCACTGAACGGCAGGTTGTCCTGGCGGTACATCCGCGTGACTTTTTCAATCGAATAGCCCTTGGCTTTGAGATAGCTTTGCCAGGACTGCTTAGCCCATTTGGAATAGTCACTGTGATAGTCGTACCAGTGATCATGACGCAGTTCGCCATAAGGTGACATGAAACTCATCACGCCGGGATGATCGGCATAGGGTTTGATCAACTGCTGGGTTTGATACGTGCCATAGCCATGCACGTCATCGGCATGCCAGGACATGTGCTTGCGACCCTTCCAGTAAATCAGCGGGCCATGCCAACCACTGGATAAAAACTCAGCAGGTTGGTCTGCAAAGTCCGGGAAGCGGCGATCCGTCCAATTCGCACCACCACCACCAATCACGCCATACACGCGCGTGCCCACCGGCAAGTTGCGCTTCGTTGCCTCCTGCAACATCCAGGGCACTTCGGTGTTCTTGACGATGCCATCACTGTTATCCAATGATGCCGGATCAAGCCATGGCTCAAAACGAATCTTGTACTTGGCAAGAAACTCCAGATCTTCCATCGGATCCTTGAATCCGGGACCATCCTGGGCAACGCCCTGCCAATTGTGATGATTCGTCAAACCGCCAAGGCCATACATGCCCCAACCGTAGCGATCAAAGCGATCCAGATACGTCGGATACTCGGGGACGGTCGTGATCAATGTCCACGGTTCGGACTGTGTTTTGAGCAATGCTTCAATGCTGGCTAATGACGATGATGCCCAGACCCCTGCCGTGCGACCCGAGACACCGGCGACGTAAGTCAGCGTGTCACCGGCTTTGACCGTCAACACCTGCTGGCCATTGACTGGCTGTTTCTGCGTGGTGACGTTGGGGGACAGCGTGAGGTCCGCGAGCAGTTTGCCCAGCAGCGTTTTGGCCTTGGCCGGACTTTGCGCTTCGAACGTTGCCTGGCTGACATCGCTTTGCCCATCGGCATGCATCCGACTGATGGTTGCGTTGACTTTCCCAAAGCCGCGCAGTTCCAGTTGGCCGGGGACCTGACGGGTGTCAGACGCCTGCCAATTGGTTTGGGCGAAGGTCAGGTTCACGCTGAGCAGTATTGTCAGCAGGACGGTGAATGAGGCATATTTCATGGGGATCAATCCTGTTTGATCAAGTGATTATTTGAGGGCTTCAAAGGTGTCAGGCAGCTGATTGAAGATGCGGAAACAGTCAAAGTCCTGCACGATGGGTGTGCCGGCCTGACCGCTCTTGCCAAAGAAAATCTCGCCATCTCCAAAACCGGATTTGACGGTATCGGCATTGAGTGTGAATTTGATGGTTGCCATCGCCATCGACTTTTCGATGGAGACGTTGCCTTCCGCGGCATACATGGTCATGCTGATCATGCCATCGGCTGCGGTCTCAAAGCCCAGCGCCAGGTGATAAATCGTGTCGGCTTCCATCACCAGGCCGATCTCCGGCGCGATGACACTGGCGTCACGACCGTTGGACATTTTAAACGGCGAAGCCTTGGCTTTGGGGCCGAGTAATTCCACGCGGGGCTTGCCGTCATGCGACAGGTAAACCAGACGCAAACCATCGGAAGCACCTTTGACATCAAAGACGCGCATGACGCTCATGCCTTTATCCAATTCGGCATTGGCTCGGAAGAAGAAGTCGAACGCGCCGTTGAGGACGACCTTGCCATTGACGACCTGACTCATCGCCGCAAAGCTGCTCTTGGCGGACTGGGGTTTGATGATCACACCGCCGGCATGACCGGGATTGGAGTCGGCACGGGCATCCACACGGAGGTATCCGCCGGACGCCGAAGTCAAAGTCTTGTCGGTTGCGACGGTTGTCTTGTTGGTTGAGTAAGCCACAAGAGACGCCTTGCCGCCTGTAGTGACCAGTTGGTCTGCCGAATCAAAATCAGCTTGCAGAACCACGTCCGCGGACAATGGTGCGACGATGAATCCTGCCAACAGACAGGCCAGACAATGCGTGCGAAATAACTTCACGTTGAAAACTCCTTGAGCGATTTAATCCTGAAAATAAAGCTTGATTTCCTGTACATCCGCGTGACCTGAGCCGTGGTAATGCACCAACTTGATGTCATTGGGTTGGCCGTACTGGATGAGGCGGGTGATATTGATATCGAACTCATGGCCGATGGCATGATGATGGGCGCGGCGCCATTTGCCGTTGACGATCACACCGACCACGTGACCGGTCGTGCCGATGCGCAGGAAGGTTTGTTTGTCTTTGTAGGTTGCCGGTATCTCAATCTGACGGCGAGCCAGTTGGCCATCCCAGCGTCCGGGGAGTTTGCTTGTTCGGTCGAAGTTCACAGCGTCGGTCGAGAATTCCCAATCGCCAGCCAGGTCCATTTCCGCGAGGGGTTTGGGCAGGTAGGCAAGCCAGGCTTCGCCACGCATGCCGATGAGCGGTTGATCACTTTCAAGGTCAACGGTGATCGTATGCGTGCTGCCAGGTTTGAGGCGATTGGTGACATCGATGCCATCAAGACCATTGAAATGTTTTTCGATCAGCACGGTATCGTCCAACATGACACGCGCCTGGCTGAGGAATGTCTTGCCAATCCAGCTCTGCATCCACAGCAGGACTTTGCCATCGGTCCAGTTGTTGGGGACGGTGAACGTTCGCGTGAAGGTTTGCTGTGTCTGCTTGGCTTGTGAGGTTGGGTTGGGTGCGATATCCAAGCGGCTTGGCCAGACCGGATCATTTGTCACCGGTGTCCAGCCTTCGGCGAGATGCAGCGTGTTGGGATACGTGGGCATGTCGTAGGCCTTGCCCGGATCGCCGGTCATGTCCTTCCACCAGTTGCGTTGAAGGTCAAGCCATTGTTCAGGCGCGTTGGTCACTTGCTTTCGTGGTGTGCGGAAAAGCCTGGCTTCGTTGGGTTCGAGGATGAGATTGGCCAGACGCGCGCCATGTTTCTTGGCAGCGAGGTTCAGCGTCTTGCCATCAATGACATCGAGAATCTGACCGGGATTGTGGCCGAAGATATCCAGCTTGGTCATCGCCTTGCCGTTGGATTCATTCCACATAGCCCAGTAATCGTAGAGACCGTTGTTGCTGACATAATGCCGGAATCGCACGCCCGGGGCGCTGCCGGGGAGCGTGTCCATCTTGAAGAAATCAAAGACCGAACGGATGGTTTCGATCATGGCAGTCTGGTTACCAAACCACAGTCGATCGCTGGCAAAGTTGGCACCGATGTGGACGACATAACCCTTGCCGAGTTGGCGGTAACCCATCGCCACCGTGCCATCATCCCAAAGCAATAAATCCTTGCAATCGTCGGAAGTCGCCTTGAGCCTGAGCCCATGGCCCTTGGCCGAGAGCAACGTGCGAGGCAATTGATAGTCACCGACATTGGGGGCAGCTTTGACCGCGCGGTTGATCTTGCCGGAGCTCGTCACCGGATCACAACTCAGAACCTCGTAGCCAGAGAGTTGACTGATCGGCCAGCTATCGCCCTTTTCAGGGGTATGGCGACCGGTTTGGATGAAGGTGACGAAGATACCACCCTCACGAACCCAGCGTTCAATGTGATAAACATCCTGCTCAGCGAGAATCGTGGTGTTGGTGTCAACGATGAGCTTGTAGTCATCGGCAAGCCTGGAAGCAAAGTCGGTTTCACAGACCGCGTCGATGCGATAGTCACTGCTGAGTTTACTGCTCAGATTCCAGCGCCAATAGCCGGTGGGGACATTGCGATCCGGATCATCATGCCAGGGGAAGCCGGTGAGTCGCTTGACGCGTGAACTGATGAGTTGGGCGATCTGGGCTTTGGGTTGGTGATACGTGCCTACGGTTTGGATGGCAGGCAAGTAGTGTTCAAACTTTTCAAGAACCGGCTTATTCCACAGGACCGAACCGATATGGATGAAGTAGTCAATGCCGTTGATGCCTTCGGTGAGCCAGCAGCCAACCATCTTCTCCATGCCTTTGGCATCCTTGGCCGGACCGCCGGGCTCGAGCGTCATGGGTCGACCGATACTGCGCATGAGCATGGGCAGGTAGTCGGCCCAGAATGCGGACATGTAGCCGGTGTTATGGAAATTGCCGTTGTATTGGTAGGCATAATCCTTGAGGGTGTCTGCCACGTAGTCCGGCGCCATCATGGTGATGCCGCGGTTTTCGTCAGCCTGACGGATCATCTGTAAACCCATGTGAACATTCTTGGCCCGGCGTGCGGTGACGAAATCCATGAAGTCGGCCCACTGGGCATTGCGATGTTCATCATCACCGGGATAAGTCGAAGGCGCCTGATGCGAAAGGTAAATGCGATAGGCCATAAACCCACGGGGCAAACCCAGGGCAAGGAAGTTGTTGCCTGCCTTGATGGTGTCGGTGACATCGACTGCGACCCAATGCGGGAAGGTGTGCTGAGATTGCGTGCTGCTGACGCGCTTGTCGTTGAGGTTAATGGTAACCGTCAATCGCTGCTGATCGGTGAGATCCCAAAGGTATAACCACACGCGCTTACCCGAGGCTTTGTAGTCTGCGGGCATGTCAAACGTACGACGATAGACCGCCGGCTTCTTGGGCAGGAACATGGTCTGATCATTGCCGGGGGAAACAAAGTCGCCCCACTTGCTGTCATCAAAGTCTTGCTTGTACCAATCAGCAGGACAGTCTTTACCATCGTCTGAAAAGTTGATTTTCCACGTGCCGGTCAAGTCCAGCGCGTTGTCATCAAAGCCCATGAAATAAGCCACTTCCGGGAACTTCACGTCGGACCATGTTTTGAGTTTCTCATCACCAAACCAGCGCAGGTTGAGCATGGTCAGACTGTGATAACGTTCCATGAGCCAGTTGGCATAGGCCTTGTCGACCGCGGGGCCGTAATCCAGGAACAGGTCCTGTTGGCCGTGATGCACTTCGCCGTAGGGTTCCTGGAAACTGAGCACATTGTCGAACTGACTGAAGTGATCGATCTGATTTTTGATCAGTCCCAGCGCGTTGCGGCGAACGACATTGTCCCCCATGTACAAAACACCCTGCCCTCCCAGATGCGGATCAGCGATGCGATGCATCCCGCCGACGAATTGGGGCATTTTCTCCGTGACCGTTTCTGGATGTTGATTGACCATCCAAGTCGATCCCTGGTAGGAAAGTCCGGTGTTCACCTGCACGGGCAGGTTGCGTTTGGTCGCTTCCTCCATGGCCCATGACCACCAGCTTTGATTGAAAAAGCCTTCACCAGTGACGATCTCGTTAAACGGATTCCAGAAAACAAAACCCATATCGCCATGCGACTTGGCATAGTCGAACTCATTGACGGGGTTGTAGGTATCGACCTGTGATTTGTCCGGCACTTCCCATGGACGGTAATAAAACCGAAAGCCATGTCGATCAAATCGATCAAGATACATGGGGATTTTCGCATCACTGTTCCATGTCAATTCTGC
>MDTD01192163.1_pt1 | contig 15444 bp, 11 predicted proteins | sample 811221 | NCBI WGS metagenome assembly MDTD01 (sample SAMN05326646, study PRJNA326480) | marine metagenome | isolation source: seawater | place: Pacific Ocean: South West | collected 2011
CACTTTCACCGTCAATCTTTTCATAAACTTTTTTATATAATTCTACTGCTTCATCATATTTTTCTAACACAAAAGCTTCATCTGCCTTAATTAATTTTCTACTTCGCTTTTGCCCATAAATATCATTCCCAACAAAAAAGAAAAGAATAAGGGAAATTGAACTTAAACGCAAGAATCTTCTCATCTTAGTAATTTTAAAATTCGTGCTAAAATAAACATTAATTTATAATTAGAAAAGAAAGTGCTATGTATATAAAAACATTAAAATGTTAATAAACTATTAGTAAATTCTACAAAAACACCATTAAGAGACAATTTGAAAACATAATAATATTGTTTTTTTGTGCTAAATAGTTCGTATAAGTCCTTTTAAAAAATATAAAATATGAGATCAAAATTAGAATACATTTGGCTAGACGGATACAATCCTACTCAAAATATGAGGAGTAAAACAAAAGTAATCGAAGACTTCTCTGGTAAACTTGAAGATTGTCCAACATGGTCTTTTGATGGCAGCTCCACAAAACAAGCTACAGGAGATTCATCAGACTGCCTATTAAAACCTGTAGCTATATATCCAGACCCTGAACGAGAAAATGGGTTTTTAGTTATGACTGAAGTATTAAATGCAGATGGGACTCCACATGCATCAAATGCAAGAGCAACTATTGATGATGATGATAATGATTTCTGGTTTGGATTTGAACAAGAATATTTTATCATGGATGTAGAAACACAACTTCCTTTAGGATTTCCATTAGGAGGTTACCCTGGTCCACAAGGACTTTATTACTGCTCTGTAGGAGGAAAAAACACACATGGAAGACACTTTGTTGAAGAACATGCAGATCTTTGTATACAAGCAGGACTAAACTTTGAAGGAATTAATCAAGAAGTTGCATGCGGACAATGGGAATTCCAACTATTTGCAAAAGGAGCTAAAAAAGCTGGAGATGAAATATGGATAGCAAGATACTTATTAGATAGATTAACTGAAAATTATGGCTATTATATTGAATATCATCCAAAACCAATTAAAGGAGATTGGAATGGTTCAGGAATGCATGCAAATTTCTCTAACTCTACTTTAAGAGAATGTGGATCTCAAGAAACATATGAAAAAATCTGTGAAGCTTTTAGACCAGTAACGAAAGAACATATCGATGTTTATGGAGCTTATAACGATCAAAGATTAACAGGATTGCATGAAACTGCCTCAATTAAAGATTTTAGCTATGGAATTTCAGATAGAGGAGCCTCAATAAGAATTCCTATTATCACAGTAGAAAAAGGATGGAAAGGATGGCTCGAAGACAGAAGGCCAGCATCAAACGCAGATCCATACAAAATAGCAAGCCGTATTATTAAAACTGTAAAAGGCGCTGAATAAGTATTAATTGCATAAGGTGGTCTGCAAAAGCATACTCTATTAAAGTGCTTGTTTAATTACGATTCATCTCGTTTCTCTTCTGAAGCACTATCTTGTATCTCTTTTCTGATATCATTTGACGCATCCCGCATCTCACGAACAGCCTTACCTAACCCTTTAGCTAACTCAGGTATTTTTTTTGAACCAAAAAACATAACAATAAATAATAATATCACGACGATTTCCTGTCCACCAATAAATAATAAAAGATTAGGAATAATAACTTTCAATAGTAAGTTTATTTTGTATTACCTTCTTTCTTTCTTATTGTATCAAGCATTATAGGAGAGGCAACAAACAAAGAAGAATATGTTCCAATCACAACACCAACCATCAATGCAAACATAAATCCTCTAATCACTTCTCCACCAAATATGAAAATTATTAAAAGAACAACAAAGGTAGTCAAGGATGTATTAATAGTTCTACTCAAAGTACTATTAAGCGCTCCATTAATGATTTCATGCACTTCTTTCTTCTTGTTATTATTAATATATTCTCTTACTCTATCAAAAACAACCACAGTATCATTCAATGAATATCCAATAATTGTTAAAATAGCTGCAATAAATGCCTGATCTATCTCAAGAGAAAAAGGCAATAACCCATACATTACAGAAAAAACTGAAAGAACAATCAACACATCATGGAATACTGCAGCAACAGCTCCAAGACTAAACTGCCATCTTCTAAACCTAATTAAAATATACATGAAGATTACGAGAAGTGAGAATATAATTGACCAAAAAGCTGCATTTTTAATATCATCTGCAATAGTAGGCCCTACTTTTTGAGAACTCATAATTTCATATTGAATGCCTGTGCTAGATAACCCTTCTGAAAGTTTTGACTCTACAATCTCATCAGCTGTAAGTTCACTATTAGAAATCATAAAAGAAGTAGTAATCTTAAGCTGATTTTGATCCCCAAAAGTTTTAACTTGAGGAGCATACTTTAATCCATTCTTATCAACAAATACATCTGTTAATGTAGATCTTAGTTTTTCACTATCAATTTTATCATCAAAACGAACAACATATGTACGCCCCCCAACAAAGTCAACACCATAATTCAACCCTTTTGTAAAAAGTGAGCCAATACCTAAAAGAATAAGAATAGAAGAAATAATATAGAATCGTTTCCTTTTACCTATAAAATCAATATTAATATTCTTAAATGCTCCATCAGTTAGCTTAGTAGCAAAAGTCATTATCTTCCCCTTGTTTAATCTAGCAGATATAACTAATCTTGTAATAAATATTGCTGCAAAAAGGGAAGTTAAGATTCCTATAACAAGAGTTGTCGCAAACCCTTTTATAGGACCAGTCCCAAAATAATAAAGAATAATCCCTGTTAGTAGTGTAGTTACATTAGCATCAATAATAGAACTATACGCACTATTATACCCATCTGATATAGCTAAACGTATACCCTTCCCATTTCTAAGCTCTTCCCGAATACGTTCATAAATAAGAACATTAGCATCAACAGACATACCAATAGTTAATACAATACCCGCAATACCTGGTAAAGTAAGAACAGCTCCTAATGAAGAAAGGACTCCGAAAATAAAGAAAATATTTGCTAATAATGCTACATTAGAAACTAAACCTGCTCTACTATAATAAAAAATCATATAAACTAACACAAGACACAAAGCAAAAATAAATGACCTTAATCCTGAATTTATTGCTTCCTCACCAAGAGAAGGACCAACAATAGCCTCCTCAATAATACGAGCAGGAGCGGGCAGCTTTCCAGACTTTAATATATTCGCTAAATCCTGAGCCTCATTAACCGTAAAGTTTCCTGTAATCTGTGATTGTCCTCCTGAAATTTCAGATTGCACTGTAGGAAAAGAATAAACATAACCATCCAAAACAATAGCAATAGACTTGCCTATATTCTCTGCTGTTAATCTTTTCCATTGTTTTGCTCCTTCTGCATTCATACTCATTGAAACTTCTGCTGAAGCGCCTAATTGCCCAAAACCCTGATTTGCATCAGTCACAACATCTCCTTGCATAGCAGATAGGCCATTTCTATCAGATTTCAGAGCAACTAACTGAACAAAACGACCCTCCCCGTCAGATGATTTAACGGTATATGCAAATTTAACATCAATAGGAAAGAAATTCTTAATTGCTTCATCATTAAGATATGTATTTAAAGTAGCGGTATCTTTTACAGCGCAAAAACCCACAACAGGACCTGTATTAAGCTGACCTGTTTGTTGATTAACATTTGGATATAATAGTGCATATAAAGGATTCTGAGCAGAGAACTCCTCTAAACTAAGTTCTAAAGATGAAGTATCAGAAGAAATAGAGTCTTCTGACACTCCCTCTAAAAGTGAGGCAATTTCCTCCTCAGATTCTAAATCTTTAGAATCAGTGTCTGTAACCAGCTCATCTTTCGATACTAAACTTTTTTCTTCCTCAGTCGATTTTATATCTCTAAGAAAAGTATTTACATTCTCAAGAGATTGAAACAACTCGCTATACTCATAAGTCTCCCAAAATTCCAACTGTGCTGTTGATTGCAATAACTTCCTTGCTCTTTCAGTCTCTTTAATACCAGGTAATTCTACTAGTATCCTTCCCGAACCTTCTAACCTCTGAATATTAGGCTGAGTAACTCCAAAACGATCAATTCTACTTCTTAAAATATTAAAAGAACGATCAATTGCTGATTCTACCTCAATAGATATAATTTCTATAACTTCTTGATTAGTAGAAGAAAATTGGATTTTATCGCGTAAATCTGGAGTTGCAAAAATAGCTGAAAGACCTACATTTGGTGCAGGCGCTAATTTTTCATACTCAAGTTGAAATAATGTCACAAAATTATCTTGACTATTCTCTTGTGCCTTTAATGCATTAGAAATAGCAACATTAAAAATAGAATCATTACTATTATTTGACAATGCCTTTACAACATCAACAACCATAACTTCTAAAGTCACATTCATACCCCCTTTAAGGTCAAGACCAAGATTAATCTCCCTTTGTTTACATTCAGCATAAGTATATGATGTCAAAAGAATATCATATACTTTTTCACTATTTATAGAGTCAAGATAAAACTTCTTTTTATTTTCTTCAATAGAAGCCAGAGTTATTCCTAACTGTAAACTGTCAACTAAAGAATCTTGAGAAAAATTCTCTGAAATTATCTCTTGTAAATTATTATCTATATGAGCACGAGCATACTCATTTGCATCATTTTCAACTCCATCCGCAACCCAAGTAAAGGATAGCTGATATAAACAAACTACAGCCAAAACGATTGCAAAAATCTTAATAACATTTCTGTTTTGCATAATCTTTATTTTTTATCTAGTCTTTTAAATAGTCGGCAAATATAACCTTTAACAACAAATAATACAATTTGTCCAAGTAAAAACTTATAATTATATAAGAGAATTCATGACAAGACTTTTATACTTAAAAAAATATCTATTACTTTTGCATAAAACCATCTTATGTATAGATTTCTTATCCTATTTTTTATATTATTTTACAATTCAGTATCAGCACAAATAATATTGAACAGAGATACTAGTCTTAAAATATATGAAAATGGAGAGCGCTTTAACTCTCCTTTTACAGGAGGAATTAATTCAGCACAAATCTCAGAAATAGATTTAAATTTAGATGGAATACTTGATTTAGTTGTTTTTGATAAATCAGGCAATAAAATTATTCCATTTGTCAATAACAATAATCATTATATTTATGAGCCAAAATATCGCGATAATTTTCCAGAAACACACGACTGGATGTTACTAGCCGATTATAATTGTGATGGAAGAAATGATATCTATACATATTCTTCAGGAGGAATGGCTATTTATGAAAATACTTCAGCCAACGAACTAAATTTCACATTAATTTCTCCTCTTGTTATGTCTGATTATGGCAATAATAATCTAAATATATACATTAGTCCAGTCGATATTCCTGCAATCACTGATGTAGATAATGATGGGGACCTAGATATCTTAACCTTCTCAATATTAGGAGGATTTGTGGAATATCATAAAAATACCGCTATTGAACTGTCAGGAAGTTGCGATACAATTGCTTTTGAATTATCTGAAAATTGCTGGGGACTATTTTATGAAGGACTTAATAATTATGTCTTAAACTGTCCTAATTGTCAATGTCCTTCAATAATAAATAGTATTAATCAAAAAAAACAAAAACATGCTGGCTCAACACTATGCGCTATTGATATAGACAATGATAATGATCAAGACCTCATATTAGGAGATGTTAGTTTTAACAATGTTAATTTACTAATAAATGGAGGAGACAATCAAAATGCTTTCATGGTTAATGTTGACTCTATTTTTCCTCAAAACTACAACAATACAACTGGCGCTAATATTCAATACCCAGCCTCATACTATATAGACGTTACAAATGATGGCATAAAAGATCTATTAGTAACGACAAATAGTGAAAATAATTCAGAAAATTTTGAGAGTATATGGTTATATACGAACAATGGTCAAAATAATAATCCTAATTTCACTTTTGAAAAGACTAATTTCTTGCAAGATGAAATGATTGACTTAGGGACATCTGCCTTCCCTTCCTTTTATGACTATAATGGTGATAGTCTATTAGACATAGTAGTAGGAAATTATGGTTATCATAATGTAAATGGGAATCCAACATCGTCCTTAGCTTTATTTAAGAATATAGGAACAAGTAACAACCCAAAATATGATCTTATTGACAGGGATTGGCTTGGAATATCCTCTATAAATTTAAACACTACACTAAATATGCCTTCATTAAACATCTACCCCTCATTTGGCGATCTAAATGGAGACGGGAATGATGACTTGCTTATTGGTGACGCAAATGGTAAATTACATTTTTTTACAAATACAGGAGGAGGAAGTTTCCAACTTACATCTGTAGATTATTTCAATATTGACGTAGGATATTTTGCGCAACCTCAAATAATAGACGTTAATCGTGACGGATTAAATGATATTATAATTGGAGAGCAAAATGGAACAATTAATTATTGTCCAAATAATGGAACTAATAATATAGCATTATTTGACACAGTCATTACTAATCTAGGAGGCATTAATGTAGATGACTCATTAATTAGCACTGGCTTTAGCAGTCCTTTTATGATAGATATCAATGGCTCATACCAACTATTTGTAGGATCGTATTCAGGAAAGATTTATCAATTTAATAATATTGACAATAATCTCACTGGAACATTCAACAATATAAACAGTGCAATATCAGAAATATGGGATGGAGGAAAATGTGCATTAACACTTGCTGATATAACAAATGACAATAAGTTGGATATGATATTAGGCAATGTTTCAGGGGGGATATCTTATTTTAGTAGTGATTCTGCTTTAATTAATGATTTTAATCAAGAACAAAGTAAAAATGATATATTACTTTTTCCAAACCCAGCAAGTCAGCAAGTCACAATAATTAATAGTGAATTAAACGAAATAAAGATAATAGATCTGTATGGAAGGACCCTATACTCTCAAGAAACCCAAGACATATCTACTCTAATTAACATAGAATTTCTCACAAAAGGAATATATATTGTCCAGTCAGGTAACAGAACAAGCAAGTTGATTATAAAATAAACGAAATCAAAAACATATATTTGCCTTATGAAGAAAAAATGGAAAGAAATAGTTAATTCAGCCTGGGAAGAAAGAGAATTACTTCAAAAAAAAGAAGTAAAAATATGTATAGAAAAAATCATAGAAGAAATAGATAAAGGAACGTTACGTCCAGCTGAACCAACAAATTCTGGATGGCAAATCAATGAATGGGTAAAAAAAGCTATTATTCTCTACTTTCCAATACAAAATATGAGTACAATAGAAGTAGGACCACTAGAATTTCATGATAAGATGAAATTAAAAACTGGCTACAAAGACCTTAAAGTGCGTGTTGTTCCTCATGCAATAGCGCGTTACGGATCATTTCTAGCTCCTGGCGTAATCCTAATGCCTTCATATGTAAATATTGGTGCCTATGTAGACTCTGGTACTATGATAGACACCTGGGCAACTGTTGGATCTTGTGCTCAGATTGGCAAAAATGTACATATCTCAGGAGGAGTAGGAATCGGAGGTGTACTTGAACCTATTCAAGCATCACCAGTCATTATTGAAGATAATACTTTTATCGGATCAAGAGCAATTATAGTTGAAGGAGTAAAAATTGAAAGAGAAGCTGTAATAGCAGCCAATGTAGTATTAACATCTTCTACAAAAATCATTGATGTTACAAAAGAAAAACCTGTTGAATATAAGAAAACTGTTCCTAAAAATTCAGTAGTAATTCCTGGAAGTTACAATAAAAAATTTCCAGGAGGTGAGTACGGAGTAAATTGTGCTTTAATTATTGGTCAAAGAAAGGAAAGTACAAATAAAAAAACATCACTAAATGAAGCACTTAGAGAATATAATCTTTCAATCTAATGAGAATAGGATTTGACGCTAAAAGAGCTTTCTTCAATAGGAGCGGATTAGGTAATTATTCACGTGACACTATTAATATACTTTGCGAACAATATCCTGAAAATAAATACTTTCTTTACACTCCAAAAAATCTTACCCAAAACTTCTTAGATAAAGAGAAGATTAATTATACAATCTGTACGCCAAGCAATATAATTAACAGAATATTTCCATCTTATTGGAGAACAAAAACAATAACAAATGATCTGCTATCTAATAGAATTGAAATATACCATGGTCTTACACATGAATTGCCTCTAGGTATTGAAAAAACAAATATAAAAACAGTTGTAACAATTCATGACCTTATATTCTTAAGACATCCTGAATTTTTTAATAAGATTGATAGAAAGATTTATTATTCTAAAGTTAAATTTTCATGCATAAGAGCAAATAAAATAATTGCAATAAGTGAAAACACAAAAAGAGACATTATAGAACTCTTAAATATTCCTGAAGAAAAAATAACAGTAATATATCAGGGATGTAATAAAGTATTCCATTCTTGTATCAAGAAAGAAGAAAGAGTAAAAACACTAAAAAAATACAAACTACCCTCAGATTACCTCTTATATGTAGGGAATATAGAAGAACGTAAGAACTTGATGACATTATTAAAAACAATTAAATCATTAAAGACATTTAAGTTAGTTGTAATTGGTAATGGTAAAAATTATAAAGAAAAATGTATAGAATACATCAAAAGAAACAATCTAACTAATAAAGTGTTCTTTATACATAAAATAACTCAACAAGAAATTGCAAGTATTTATCAAAGTGCCCAAATACTAATATACCCTTCTATATATGAGGGATTTGGAATTCCAATTCTTGAATCCTTATACTCTAAGACACCTGTTATAACAACTAAGAATGGGTGTTTTAAAGAAGCGGGAGGTCCAAACACTAAATATATAAACCCGCTATCAGTAGCAGAGATTAAAAATGAGGTTATCAATATATCTTCATCTAAAGAAACTCAAAATAAAATGAAAGAAGAAGGGATAAAATATGCGCAAAAATTTAATAATGCTCATATTGGCAAAAACTTGATAACTCTTTACAAAACTTTATAAATGACTAAGATATCAGTAATAATCCCTACTTACAATGAACAAGAAAATATTGTCGAAGCTATAAAGTCTATTGACTTTGCAGATGAAATTATTATTGTAGATTCTTTTAGTAAAGACAACACAGTCTTTCTTGCCAAACCATTAGCTAATAAAATTTTACAAAGAGAATATATCCATTCTGCTTCTCAAAAAAACTGGGCAATACCTCAAGCTAAACATGAGTGGGTGTTAATTTTAGATGCTGATGAAAGAGTAACTAGTAAATTAAAGAATGAAATCTTAACAACAATAAATTCAAATAAGAAATATAGTGCATTCTGGATTAAACGTCAAAATTATTTTATGAATAAAAAGATAAACTTTAGTGGATGGCAAAAAGATAAAGTAATTCGATTATTCAAACGTGATGAAAATAAATATGAAGATAAACATGTACATGCAGAAATTATTAGTAAAGGAAAAATAGGAATATTAAAAAATAAATTAATCCATAATACTTTTAAAAGCAAAAAAGATTATTTAAGAAAAATAGATTTCTACGCTCAACTACAAGCAAAAGATTATGATAAAACTACAAAAAGAATAACCTTTTTCCATACTATAGCAAAACCTATGTTTCGCTTTTTTAAACACTATATTATTAACTTAGGATTTTTAGATGGATATATAGGTTTTATGATTTCATTTTATCAATTAAAAGCTGTAAAAATGCGTTATGAATATTTAAAAGAATACCGTGAATCAAAAAGAAATTAAAGATACTATTACAACTCTAAAAAATGGAGGGGTAATATTATATCCAACAGACACAATATGGGGAATAGGTTGTGATGCTACAAATCCTGAAGCAATAAAAAAGATCTTTAAAATTAAAAAAAGGGCAGACAATAAAGCTATGATCTCATTAGTCGCTGATAAAGAACAACTTAAAAAAATAACACAACTAATTCCTAAGTTTGATATTACATCTGTACCCACCACAATAATTTACCCTTCTGTTAAAGTAATAGACAAAAGTCTATTAGTAAATGGATCAGCTGCCATTAGAATTGTACAAGATAAATTCTGTCAGAAGATTATTAGCGCACTTAAAAAACCTATTGTTTCAACATCTGCTAACATAAGTGGCCAAAATCCACCCACTCAATTCTCAGAAATAACAAAAGAAATCACTGATCATGTTGATTATATAGTAAATTTGCGAAAAAATGAGAAAAGGATAAAATCATCACAAATTTTTAAATTAATTAGTGATGGAAGCATGCAAAAAATAAGATAGTGAACCTTTCTGAAAAATTAAAAAATCCAATCTTTAAGACTGTACATTTAGCTGCAGAAGAATTGAATTATCCAACCTATGTAGTAGGAGGATGGGTAAGAGACCTTCTACTTAAAAAAAACCAAACATCAACAGATATAGATTTTGTTTGTATAGGAAGCGGTATTAAATTAGCTAAAAAGGTAAAAGAAAAATTAGGCAATAATGCTTCATTCAAAGTATTTAAAAAATTTGGAACAGCAATGATTAATGTGGAATCAGAAAATTATGAATTTGTAGGAGCAAGAAAAGAATCTTATAGAAATAATAGTAGAAAGCCAATAATAGAAGATGGAACATTAGAAGATGACCAAAATAGAAGAGACTTTACAATTAATGCTATGGCTATTCAACTAAATACTAATAATCATGGGAAATTAATTGATCCTTTTAATGGGATTTCCGATCTGAAAAATAAGATTATACGTACCCCTCTAAATCCAATAAAAACATATTCAGATGATCCATTAAGAATGATGCGAGCAATAAGATTTGCAACACAACTAAATTTCAGGATTGAAGAAGAGTCATATCAAGCAATTAGCAAAAGTCATAAAAGATTATCAATAATCTCACAAGAAAGAATAACAGAAGAACTAAATAAGATAATACTCTCAGAAAAACCTTCTATTGGATTTAAAATGTTATTTGACACTAAATTACTACACATTTTTTTTCCTAAAATGACCGAATTACATGGAGTAGAATATAAAAATAATCAAGGGCATAAAGATAATTTTTATCACACTCTTGAAGTTCTAGACAATATTAGTACAAAAACAGATAATTTATGGCTAAGATGGTCTGCCATATTACATGATATAGCAAAACCTGACACAAAAAGATATGAAGTAAAAAATGGATGGACATTTCATTCACATGAATTTATTGGAGCAAAAATGATTCCCAAAATATTTAATGATTTAAAACTTCCTTTAAACAATAAAATGAAATATGTCAAGAAAATGGTCTTACTACACCTTCGCCCTATTGTTCTAGCCCAAGAAATTGTCACAGATTCTGCAATTAGAAGACTATTATTTGATGCTGGAGATGATATCGATGATTTAATGATGCTGTGTGATGCTGATATAACATCAAAAAATCCAAAAAAAGTTGAGAAATATCTTAATAATTTTCAAATAGTTAGAAAAAAACTAAAAGAAGTAGAAGAAAAAGACCATATTAGAAATTTTCAACCACCTGTAAATGGAAATGAAATAATGAAATTATTTAATATTCAAGCTTGTAAAGAAATAGGTGTTCTAAAAAATGCAGTTAAAAATGCTATCCTAGATGGAGAAGTAAAAAACAATAAGAAAGAAGCTTTAAAATTTATAATCAATAAAGCAAAAGAATTAAATATAAAACAAAAAAAAACAACATGATGATAAACGTATTTGAGGATATCAATAAATTCGCAATAGCTTGCGATCAAAAGCCAAACAAAAAAATTATACGATGTATCTTGATCTAATTCGCGAGGAAATAAATGAATTAGAAGATGCTGTTAAAGACAATGACAGAGTAGAGCAATTAGATGCACTAATTGACATCTTAGTTGTTACACTAGGTGCTGTTAGAGCAGGTGGTTTCAACGGTAAAGGTGCATGGAAAGAAGTGATGAACACAAACTTTGCTAAAATCAATCCAAAAACAGGAAAAGTTATCAAACGTTCAGATGGTAAGGTGTTAAAGCCAGAAGGGTGGAAAGCTCCTGAACTAAAAAAGTTTATTTAAAAATTTTAATGGATATTAATAGTAAAAAAATTATCTTTATTGTTGGTCCAACAGGAATTGGGAAAACTGCCCTCAGTATAAATTTAGCAAAACAACTAGAAACAGAAATCATCTCATGCGATTCTAGGCAATTTTATAAAGAATTATTAATTGGTACCGCTCCACCTAATAAAAAACAACTTAATGAAGTAAAACATCATTTTATTCATAATATATCCATAAAGAAAAAATATAATGCTGGAAAATTTGAAAATGATGCAATGAAATTAATAACAAAAATACATGAAAAAAAAGATATTATTATAGCTGTAGGAGGATCGGGTCTTTATATAGATGCAATTTGCAAAGGATTAGACCACGTACCTGATATTTCAGATAATATAAGAGACGAACTAAATCATGAATTCAAATTAAAAGGAAAAGAGTGGTTAAAAAATGAGGTAAAAAAAATAGATCCAGAATATTATAATAATTGTGATAAAGAAAATAAACAACGTTTATTAAGAGCTTTAGAAGTATTTCGAGAAACTCAACAACCTATTTCTATTTTTAGAAAAAAAGAAACAAAGAAAAGACAATTTAGGATAATTAAAATTGGATTAAATACAGAGAGAGAAAAATTATATAAGAAAATTAATACTAGAGTTGAAAATATGATAAAGGAAGGTCTCTTAGAAGAAGTGCGTGGATTAATCCCATATCAAGATCTAAATGCATTACAAACAGTTGGATATAAAGAATTATTTGCTTTTTACAGAAACCAAACAACATTAAAAGAAGCAGTAGAAAATATTAAGAAAAATTCAAGAAGGTTTGCAAAAAGACAAATCACTTGGTTTAAAAGAGATAAGGATATAGTATGGTTTGAACCTAATCAAGTTAAAGCAATACAAAATTTTATCGTATAATGGTAACTGTTCCTTGAATAGGATCAAATCCATGACCAACCTCAATATGATAAAAATAAACCCCATCAGGAACGTCATTACCCATTCTATTTTTTCCATCCCAAGGGTCAGAATACCCAACAGATTGAAATAATAAGCGCCCATATCTGCCATAAATCTTCACTTCTGTATCAGAATATAAAAAAGTATCTTCCAAACTCCATACATCATTTATATTATCATTATTTGGAGAAAAAACATTAGGAATACATTCTGGACTCATTGTAGCGATAACAAATGTAGTGTCTCTAATACACTCATTATAATCACTAACTAAAATACTATAATTACCTGGATCTAAAGAAAGATTCAAAGGATTTTGTGTGGAACCATTAGACCATTGATATGTATAAGGAGGTGTTCCTCCTGTCGCACTTGCTTCTATATCCACATCAAGATTTTCAAGATTACATTCAATAATAGCAGATGCAGGATCAAGAGTAATAATAATTTCTTCAATATCAAAATCTTGTCTCACCATACATCCTATACTATCTGTCACTTCAATCCAATGATTACCCGGACAAAGATCAGCATGTTGTAAAATAGTTCCATTATCCCATAAATATGTATAAGGAGCATGGCCCCATAAATCTTCAGAAGCAAAAACAGTGGTTGTTTCTATATCAATTATACCATTAGGTAAATCAAAAAATACATCTATTGTATCTTGAATAGAGCAGCCAAAAGTAACATCGGTTATTGTTATAAAATATGTTTCTTGACATAAGCTCCCTGAAGAAGGATTTAAACTAATAATATTCCCAAAAATATCTTGCCATTCAAAAGAAAAAGGCCCTACTGAAGAAGAGTTAGAAATAGAAGCAATATAGGCGTTTGGTAAAACTGTATCAGCATCTAAAGATGATTGTAATATATACGGATCTACTGTATAACCTATAGAATCAGTATTTCCACAAGAGTCCACAGCTATTACCCAATAAGTAGACCCATATAATGAATCTATAAAGTAAGTTGTATCTCCAGTACTCCACAAAAGAGTAATAGGTTCTACTCCTCCTAGAACTTCTACACTTGCATTACTTCCGGATGAATCACAAGGAAGGTAATTAAAAGTTAAAGATAAATCTAAAGAATCAGGTTCTTCTATAATTAAAGTATCATTAAATAAACAGCTATTTATATCTGTTACTTGACAAAAATAAGATCCTGCATTAAGCACTCTTTGCAAATCTGTATTGCCATCATTCCAAAGTAAACTATAAGGTCCTACCCCACCATTGATTAAAACATCAACAGTGGTTAAAGCTCCTGTACATAAAACAGGTGTTTGATAATTATCAAATAAGAAATTTAGCTCCTGAGGTTCTTCTAATATAATATTAATAGTATCAATACAATTTAGAGCGTCAGAAACAAATAAAGAATATTCTCCTGCTATTAAACCATATATCGAATCTGATGAACTACTAACATTCAACCAACTATATATTAGTGGTCCAGATCCCCCTGAAGGATTAATAATAATACTTCCATTTGAATCTCCATTGCAAGTAGGAGGAGATAGGATTGTGTTAGGATCAAATTCATCAGGCTGATTTATTAAAAACTCTTCTGTATGAATACAGCCAATATTATCTACAAAAAGAACTGAATAAGTATCAGCAATTAGACTAGTAGGATCAAGCCCTCCCCATTGTACATCATAAGGCTCATTTCCTCCAGTAATAGAATCAATAGTAACAACTCCTGAAGCATCTCCAAAACATAAAGGATGAATAATACTTTCGTAAACAATAATTTCATATTGAGCATAACATCTCACAGAAACTGTATCAAGACAAGAATAAGTAGAATCATATATATATATATCATACCAACCAGCAGAAACATATATCGAATCTAAATTAGAGTCTAAAAATCCGTATGAGATATTACCTCCACCTATCACACTATCAAGATGTAGAAAACCACTATCAGACTCACAAATAAAAGGGAAGTCTGTAGAAGAAAAAACTTGATACGGTGGCGGTTCATTTAATAAAAAAGTATCAGACATTAAACATTCATTATCATCAACTACATGTAATATATACTCGCCTGCTAATAAACTATCAAACATTATAGAATCAAATAAAGAATTCTGTAATCCTAAAGAAAGTGATAGATGATGAAAATTAGTTGAAGAACCATTAAGATCTGAAAAAGAAATAGTATCACTACCTAATAATAGATAATAAAAATATTTATTAAACACATCATTTGTTTTATTCCCTCCCTGTATTCTAAAACTAATAGCACCTTCATAAGTACCTCTACAATTAATCTCAACTGTATTTATTAACTCTATATTTATTTGAGCAGGCTGTGATATTGTTGATAAAAGAGAATCACTACAACCAACTGAATCTGTAATAATAATCATATAAGAACCTATATCCAAA
>MDTD01067286.1_pt1 | contig 15441 bp, 10 predicted proteins | sample 811221 | NCBI WGS metagenome assembly MDTD01 (sample SAMN05326646, study PRJNA326480) | marine metagenome | isolation source: seawater | place: Pacific Ocean: South West | collected 2011
ATATCTTTATTTAAGACTTCAATTTTTATGAATGAGGTATGTAGTTTTAAAAAAAACTGCCTGTATTATACTGAACAAAAGAGGCTTTAAAAAAAGTGTCTAAATACAAGGCTTGTATACCATAATCGGTATACTTTTATTTAGGTATAAGAGTAAGTTATTATTAAAACACTGCTAAATAGTTGTGGTCTGTAAAAACTGTTTTTAGCTTAGTAAATAGAATGTAGGTTTTTAATTAAATCAACAAAGCCCCTTGTGATACAAGGGGCTTTGTTGATTGAAATTATGTTTTAGAATACTATTATTATGAGTGATGGGTATTAATTAAACATTAATATGTTTACGGCGAACAGCCCAATAAAAGAAATTGGGAAATACTAATAGGGTAAATATTGTTGCTGTTACCAACCCGCCAATAATTACAATAGCTAATGGTTTTTGTGATTCGGAACCTATACCTGTTGACATGGCGGCAGGTAATAACCCAATAGAAGCCATCATAGCCGTCATTACTACTGGTCGGGTACGAACTTTTACACCTTCTTTTATGGCTGTATTTAGGTCGAATTTGGCTTTTAGGTTTTTATGAAATTCTGATACAAGTATTACCCCGTTTTGTACACAAATACCAAATAAAGCAATAAACCCTACCCCCGCTGATATACCAAAGTTTATGCCTGTAATATGCAGTATTAAAATACCACCCACTAAGGCAAAGGGCACGTTAGCCAGCACCAATAAAGAGTCTTGTATGTTACCAAACATTATAAACAGCAATACAAAAATTAGTATAAGACTAATGGGCACTACCTCGCCTAAGCGTTTGGTTGCACGAACTTGATTTTCAAACTCACCAGTCCAGCCAATGCGATAACCTTCGGGCAATTGAATGTTTTTTTCTACTTTACTTTGTGCTTCGGCAATGGTGCTGCCTAAATCGCGTTCGCGAACTGAGAATTTAACGCCTATAAAACGTTTAGTGTTATCGCGGTATATAAATGCAGGGCCGGTTATTTTGTTTATAGTTGCTATTTCTTTTAACGGAACTTTATCGCCACGCAGGGTGGGCACCATCAGGTGCATAATATCTTCCTCGTCTTTACGGTACTCTTTCAAATAGCGAATACGGACATCAAATTTTCGTTCGCCCTCGTATTTTTCGGTAGCAGTTTTTCCGCCAATAGCCATTTCTATAAGGCTTTGTACATCGGCTTTTGATACGCCGTATATAGCCATTCTTTCTTCGTCAAGAACTACACTTATCTCTGGTTGACCAATGTTGCGTAATATGCCCACATCTTTTATCCCGTCAACATCTTCAACCTGTTTAATTATTTTGTTGGCTATTTCGTCTAATGTATTCAAGTCATCACCGTATATTTTTATAGCATTTGAAGCATTTATGCCTGCCACAGCTTCGGCAACGTTGTCAATAATGGGTTGCGAATAGTTGTATACTATCCCTTGGTAGTTTTTAAGGCGTTTGTCCATCTCCTCCACCAAACCATCCATCGTTATTTTTCGTTCCCACTTGTCTTTGGGTTTTAAGTTCACTTGCATCTGTACATAGTAAAACCCGCTTGGGTCTGTACCGTCATTGCTTCGCCCTGTTTGCGAGAGTACTCCGTTTACTTCAGGAAAGTCCATTAGTTCTTTACGCAGTACTGATACCATTTTTATGGTTTCGTTTAGCGATGAGCTCATGGGCAATTTAGCTTCTACCCATAGTGCTCCCTCATTTAGTTGAGGCAAAAACTCTGAACCCAACCACCTAGTTGAGAATAAGGTAGTAGCAAGTATGGCTAGCGATACCATAAAGGTGGTTAGTTTATTAGCAAAAGTTTTTTCAAACCCTTTTACTACTATACGGTTGATGAAGTTTACAAACGGATTGTTTTTTTCTTTAACGTTTTTGTTTAGCAATATTGATGCTAATACGGGTACTAAAGTGAGGGTGAAAATAAGTGCACCCAATAAGGCAAACCCCAAAGTGAAGGCAAGGGGTGAAAACATTTTGCCTTCAACTTTTTGAAAAGCAAATATGGGTAGAAGTGCTGAAATAATTATCAGTTTTGAAAAAAATACGGCTTTGCCTGTTTCTGCTCCTGTTTTTTTAATGATACTAAGTTTGGCTAGCTTATTAAACTTGGGCATACCCACACGGTGTGCCAAATGATCGAGTGTTACAAAAATGCCCTCTACCATTACCACTGCCCCATCAATTATTATCCCAAAATCTACCGCTCCTAACGATAGTAAGTTGGCACTCATTCCCTTCATTTTTAAACACATAAAGGCAAACAAAAGCGATAGAGGTATTATTATTGATACAATAAGAGTAGTGCGCCAATCGGCCATAAAAAGAAATACGATTACTGTAACAAACAGAATACCTTCAAGCTGGTTGTGCATTACTGTGCTGGTGCAATAGGCCATTAGGTTATCGCGGTCGTAAAACACCTCCATCGATACGTCTGAAGGTAGGGTTTGGGTATTTAGTTCTTCAATTTTTGCTTTTAGCCGTGCCAATACTTCACTGGGGTTTTCACCTTTACGCATTACCACAATACCTTCAACTACATCGTCGTTATTGTTTAGCCCCACTTGCCCCACACGGGGTGCACTTGCTTCGGCTACAGTGGCAATATTTTTTACCAATACGGGGTTGCCGTTGTAATTATCTACAATAGTGTTTTCAATATCAGCTATTGATGATAGCAGGCCTAACCCCCTCACCACGTAAGCCTGCCCATTCTTCTCTATTATATCTCCTCCAACGTTTAAGTTTGCCCTGTTAATAGCTGTAAACAATTCAAGGGGGGTTAGGTCGTATTTTTGCAGTTTAATAGGATCAACTGATAACTCGTATATTTTTTCTTGCCCACCAAAGGCCACTACATCGGCCACCCCGGGCACAGCCCGCAGTTGGCGATCAATCACCCAGTTTTGTATGGTTAGTAAATCACGGGTATCGCGCTTGTCGCTTTTAAGTGTATAACGGTATATCTCGCCGGTTGGGCCATAGGGTGGTTGTACATCAGGCTCAACACCTTCAGGCAGTTGCACGTTGCGTAACTGATTGTTTACCTGCTGGCGGGCAAAAAAATCTTCTACATCATCATCAAAAATTATTTTTATTACCGATAAGCCAAACATGGTAATACTTCGCACGGTGGTTTTGCGTTGCACACTATTCATGGCTATTTCAAGCGGTGTGGTAACAAAGCGTTCTACTTCTTCGGCACTGCGCCCGTTCCACTCGGTTACTATTATTATTTGTGTATTGGTAACATCAGGAAATGCTTCTATAGGTATATTGATATAACTTATCCACCCAACAATAACCAGTACCGACACCCAAAAAAAGGTGAATAGTTTATTTTTTAGCGAAAACGCTATTATGTTTTTTATTAGCTTATTCATTGTAGTGTAGCCTTTCTAGTCGTTTAGCGCATCGTAAATAAGCAATCCGTTTTTTGATATTACTTTTTCGTCCTCTTTTAACCCTTCGGTTAGGTAAGTAATGTTGCCCAATTGGCGATACACTTCTACTTGACGCGTTTCTATATCGGTGCGGCTACGAAAAACCATTACCCAATTTTTATTTTTATCAAATATTACTGCGCTTGAGGGTATGGCTACCAATTGTCTGTTTTCAGAAAATTGAAGATTAACGGTAGCACTCATTTCCGGCTTTAAATCGTAGTTGGCATTGGGTATTTTTACCCTCACTTTCATGGCCTTTGTTGCAGGGTCTATGGCATTAAAAATACGATCAATTTTCCCTGTATATATTTTATTGGGGTAGCTAATGGTTTGTATTTTGGCATCGTAACCTAATGCTACTTTACTAATGTCTGATTCGTTTACATTGGCCAATGCCCATACTTCATCTATTTGGGCTATTGAAAATAATGCATCAGCTTTATCGGCACGCAACTGCTCTCCTTGATTTATGTCTTTATAAACAATAAAACCACTAATAGGCGCTATGATATTAAATATGGCATCTTTACCTAAACTATAAATAGTATAAATCTCGTTGATGCGGTTTAGTTCGGCTCGGGCTTTTGCCAATTCACTTTCAGCTGAGGCTACATCTTTTTCCGAGTTTAATTTACCGGCATAAAGTTCTTTTGCCACTTTCACGTTTTTTTCTGCAATGGCCAAGTCATTAAGAGCGTCTAAACGTTCTTTTTCAAATTCGGCTACCTCTGCGCTTCGTATTACGGCTAATACTTGCCCTTTTTTAACAAAATCTCCAAGCTCTACATTTATCTTTTGTACGTTACCGCCTACTACAGGATATACTTGAGCTAGCAAGTTGTTATCGGGTACTATTTTACCAAACAAACGCATTTCGGCTTTTACATCTTGCATTTGTGCGGGAGCAAACTGGCATTTTGCCATCATAGTATCACTCATACTAAAGGCTGTTACCAAATCGTCGCTTTGTTTTTCTTTTTTACACCCTACAACTACCAACAATAGTAGTATGGGCAGTATATATAAGCTCTTATTTTTCATATTTGTATACTTTTGCTGCTGTTACATAATTTACCCACTCAGCCCCTGTAATTAATTGTATGTTTACGCGCTGACGTTCGGCTACCGACTCGTTGTAGGCTTCAAAAAAATCCATAAACTCTATTATTGATATGTTGCGGTTTTTAAAGTTTTCACTAACCCCTTGGGCTACAATTTCAAAATCATCGTTATAAAACTGTTTCACTTTTTTATACTCTTGTATGCTACGCAGCATGTTGGCAAAGGCTTCGCGTACTTCTGAGTTTATTTCTATGCTTTTTTGCTGTTGCAACACTTGAGTGCTTTTTTGTTGCCATTGTGCGGCTTTTATATTGCCTTGGTTTCTGTTCCACAAGGGTAGCGGCATACTTATGCCCGCATTTATTTGGTTATTAAATGCTCCGCCGCGTTGGTCGTAGTTCGAGAATAAATTAATATCGGGCACGGCTTGTGCTTTTTGTGCACGCAAATTGTATTGAGCCAGCATCACTTCTGCATCTGCTATTTTATAATCGGGTCGATTGGCCAAAGCCAATGTTAGCATACTGTCTAATAGTGGCTGACGCTCAAAGTTTGAGTATGAGGCTTCGCTGATGATGGGTTTGATGTATGCCTGTTGTTGCAGTAGTATCTGTATTTTTTTATTCTCTTCGGCATATTGACGGGCAAATGCAGCTTTGTCATTATTTATGGTGAAGTATGCTGATTTTAACCTCACTACATCTTTGGGTGGAATATTACCTTTTGCTGCTTGGGTTTCGTAAATAACAATAAGTGTATCTAACAGGGTAAGCTGTTGTTGGTATTTATTTAAAACAAAACTTTGTTGTTGCAAGGTGTAAAAGCAAATGTGCAACTGAAGTTGAAGGTTGCGCAGCAAATCTTCAAACTCAAGCTGTGCTAGTTGTGTGTTTTGCTTGGCTATTTTTATGGCGGCTGAGCGTTTTCCTCCCAATAGTATCAGTTGTTCTACTGCAAATATTTTTTCGCCTGTCGAGCCTATATGAAACTCTTTGTTGTTTTGAGGGTCGTAGGCATTAAACTCAGCTGTAAAAACAGGGTTGGGGTATAGCTTTGCCTGAATTTCTAATGCTTTTTGGCTTTGCACACCATATTGAGAGGCAAGCAATAGCAGGTTGTTTTTTAAAAAAACACTGTCGGCTTGCTGTAATGTAATCTTTAATGTATCGTTGGTTTGGGCTGTTGCTACTACAAAAGCTATGCTTAATGCTAAAAAAAACATCCACCTCTTTATCATAGGACAAATTTGATGGCGCGCACCTTAAAATTACCTTAAAAGGGATAAAAAAGAGCTTAAAAAAGAGAGAGTGTATTAGTTTATTTTTTTTAGAAACTGAAACCTGAACTAATACTGATGCAGTTTGATTTTACTATTCTAATTAGTTTGTTATTGGTAATAATAATACAAAGCGATTTGTATTATTATCTGATTGGTAGGTTATACTGCCGTTGTGCAACTGCACTATTTTGTTTACTAACACTAAACCAAGACCAAAACCTTTTATTTGAGTGCTGTTTTCTCCTCTAAAAAAATGGGTAAACAGTAAGGTGGTTTCGTTGTGATTAATGAGCTTACCATCGTTTTCTATATAAATACAAATTGCCTTTTTTTCTTTTACAATAAATACTTGTACCGGGTAAGTTTTGGTATACAAAACGGCATTTTTCAATAGGTTTATTAGTGCTATTTTAAGCATACGGGCATTGCCGTTTACTTCCATATCGCTTTCATCACTAATATCATCACTAATGCTTAAGTTAAATTTCGATTGGTCGTATTGGGCATTTACCATATCGGCACATTCAAACAGTAATTCATCTATTCTCAGTTTTTCACGGGCTATACTTTTAGCGTTCGATTCTACTTTCGATATGTCAAGCAAGGCTGTTATAATATTGGCCATTTCCATCAGCCCTTCTTTCTGAAAATTAAAATGCTCTTGTAAAATAGCACTATCGTTACTTTTCCCTTCGCTTTGTAACCGCTCGATATTTGAAATAAGTATTGCCAAAGGTGTTTTTAACTCGTGCGATACATGGTGGGTAAAATGGGTTTGGAAACGAAATGCTTGTTCTACTCGCTCAAGCACTTCATTAAACTTTTGTGCCAAAAATTTAATTTCATCTTCGGTTTCAGGTTCTTGCACACGCATAGCAAGTTTTTGGGGCAGCACGGCTTCAATTTCGCGTGATAGCTTGGTAATGGGCACAGTGATAGCTTTTGATAGGTAGGATGAAAGAAAGGCTACTAAAAGTATTGATATTACAAATACCAAAAACAACACCCAAGCCAAAAAATTTAGTTTGCTTCTACCAAAACGGTCGTAGGCTTTGGCTATGCCGTAGTACGATTGTCCGTTTTCTTTAAAATTAAGTCCCAGTAATTCGTATTGACCTTCTGTCTTTTCTATCTCATCGGTTTGGTCTTTTATAAGAATTTCTAAAATGTCTGACGAGTACAAAATCTTAGTGTCATCAATACTGCTATATATTACACGGCCGCTTGAATCAAACAAAACAATTTTCTCTTCGTATAAGTTGTTAATGGTGTTTTCATCAAATACCTGTAACAAATCATGGTCAATTTGTTCTACCTCAACCAGTAGTTTAAAAGTGGTAATGGTACGGTCTTTTAGTCGTTGGTAAAACTCCTGCTGACGGTATTGTGCCGATAATACATAAATTACCGTAAGGGTAACGCCTAGCAGTATACTAAACATAACTGAATAGTATAGCGAAAGCCTGTTTCTAAGCATCAGTTTCATTGGCACTTAAATAATAACCAAACCCTATACGGGTACGGATAAGTTTTGTTGGAAACCCTTTATCTACTTTATTTCTTAAGAAATTAATAAAAACTTCAATAGTGTTGCTGTTTACATCAAAAGCATTACCCCATGCCTTTGCAAGCAAATCTTTTTTTGATACTACATTACCCCGTGCTTCGGCTAACATTTGTAAAATTTCAAACTCGCGAGCGGTAAGTTTAAGTATTTTGCCTTCACGTGCTACTTCCTTTTTTCTTAGGTCGATAGTAAGTGTGTCAACACTATAAATTGTGTCTTCGGTTTTATAATTTTCTGCACGCTTAATAAACACTTTTACTCTAGCCAGTAACTCTTTAAAATAAAAGGGTTTGGTGAGGTAATCATCGGCACCACTATCAAAACCTTGTAGTTTATCGTCTAGTTCACCAAAAGCAGTAAGCATGATAACAGGTGTTGCAATACCTTCTCTACGAATAAACTTACATACCTCGTAACCGTTTTGCCCTGGTATATTTAAATCAAGAATAATACAGGCAAAGGTTTCCTTACGGATAATTTTTTCAGCCAAAAACCCATCGTACACAACTACTACAGAAAACCCCTCGGCATTAAGCCCCGCCTTTATGTCTGAAGAAAGGTGTATATCGTCTTCTACTACTAAAATGTTCATCTAAAACTCGAAGATAGAGAATAGATGATTTTTTATTGCAATTGTATGGCTGATGTATGATTTATACATTTTTTAACACAATGCTGTCTCTATTAAGAAAGGTATAGCTTCTATCTACTTTTTCTCCAATAATTGGCCAAAATATCAGTTATACGTGTTAAAATAGTTTTCTTTTCAGTAATAATTTCTGCGCTTGCCTGCATTTCTGGCAAATAGTGTATTTCTTTTTTTATTGAGGAGATAAGAGGTTGCTGTACATGAACTGTAACTACAAAATTATCACTGTTTTCAGTTGTCAAAGGAATGGATGATATTTTTTGCACTTCTCCTTCTAAAAAGCCAAATTCATTCTCGGGGTAGCTTGCTAGTACAATTCGCACTTTTTGGCCGGGGGCAACTTTTGCCGAACCTTCAATAGGAATTAATATTTTACATATAATTTCTTTATCGGTAGATATTATTTTGCAAAACTCTTCGCCCGTTTTTAATTCCTGATTTTCTACACGGGGCGTTTGAAAGCTTACTTTACCATCAGTAGGCGACGTTAGTAAATATCTCTCTTTCCATAATAATATGGCTGCTTTTACCCTCTCAAGCTGCATAATGGCTTCCCATGCTTTATCACAAATCTTTTTTTCAGCATTTCCCTGCAAGGCTGTTTCTATGCTTATATTTTTGGTGTTTGCAGCGTCAAAATCTCTTAAACTTGATAAAAAACTAGAAAAAGTAAAAGTTATATCACCTAGTTGATTAAATTTATTTTGGTGCGCTATCCAAAAACCATAATCCATAATATTTGTAGGTATCGAATCAAAAATGCTTTTGCCTTGGCTTGTTGTACCTGCTACTTTGGAGGAAAATATTAGCGAGTCCATCCACAACACTGTATTATAATCAGTTCTGCTTTTTAAAACAGCCAAAATGCTTTCGGCTTTTACCTCTGCTTTATCTGTAACAAATATTTTTTCAATAATTCCTGTGTTTTTTGATGCGATGCCAATGGGAGGTTTTTTTGTTGTTAATAAAGCTGCTCCATTTATAGTATCAGGGTATTGTATAATGGCAGAAAGCCCTATGAGTATCAAAATTAGGAATACTACTGCGCCACTACCCCATTTTATAAGCCTTTGGGGCATATTTTCCATAATCTCCTCTACCTCATCCGAGCGTATGGTATTCTCTATTTCTTCTTCGTTTTTTATAATTTTAGTTTCCAAGTTCAAGCTGGTTTTTTACTAATGTGTAATAACTTCCTTGTGATTTTATAAGATCATCGTGCTTACCCTGTTCTATCAATTTGCCATTTTCTAACACTACAATATTATCAGCATTTTTTACTGTGCTAAGTCGGTGTGCTACAATAACTACTGTTTTGTTTTGGAAATACTGATTTAGTCCCTCTACTATCTTTCGTTCATTAACACTATCAAGCGAGTTTGTGGCTTCATCAAACAAAATAATATCAGGGTTTTTGTATACTGCTCTTGCAATAAGTAAGCGTTGTTTTTGCCCCATACTTACACTTATACCCTCGCTGCCAATTTTTGTATTATAGCCTGTTGGTAATGATTCTATAAACTCACGTATCTGTGCCGTTTCTGTTGCTTTGCGCAACTTCTCTTTATCTACGGGACTACCATCTACAACTATATTTCCGGCTATTGTATCGCCAAAAATAAACCCTTCTTGCATTACGGCTCCAATATTGCTTCGCCACACAGTGGGGTGTATTACTTGCAGGTCTTGCCCATCAATATATATTCCGCCTTTTTGAGGGTTTTGGTATTTTAAAAGTAGTTTTAGTAAAGTTGTTTTGCCGCTACCACTGCTTCCTACAATAGCGGTTACTTTATTGGCGGGTATGTGTAAATTTATATCGTCTAATACCCATTTATCGCCTGTGCCCGGATACCTGTAGCTTACATTTTTTAGTACAAAATCTTTTCGCTCAGGTATTGATGATGAAGCGTCTTTATATATTTCCCTTTCATCTTTTTCAATATATACTTCAGTTATACGCTCTAGGCTTATTTTAGCATCTTGTGCTGAACGAATAAAGCCAATAAGTTGCTGTACAGGGCTATTTAGCTGCCCAATAATATATTGCACACTCATCATCATCCCCAAGCTCATTTCGCCATCAATAACAGCTTTTGCACTTATAAAAGTGGTTAAAATGTTTTTTACTTGGTTTATTGCAAACGCTCCAGAGTCTTGTATTTGTTGAAGCCTTGTACTACTAAGGCCTATATGAAATAGTTTTACTTGTTGTATCTCCCATGCCCAGCGTTTATGATCTTCGGCATTGTGCATTTTTATTTCGTGTATGCCTTGCACAAGCTGCAATAGTTTATCTTGATTTTGTGCACTGGCATTAAACCGTTTATAGTCAAGTTCTTTTCTTCGTTTCAGAAAAAATAATACCCATATAACATATAGCACCGTTAACGAAAAAAAGACTGCTAACAGTGTTGTGCTATAAAGGCTAAGTACTATACTAAATACTATAAAATTAAAAAAGTTAAACAAAGTCATCAAACTGCCTTGTGTGATAAAGCTTTGCACCCTGTTATGATCGATAATACGCTGCAAAATATCAGTAGTCATTCTGGTTTCAAAAAAACTATGTGGCAAACGTATTAGTTTGGCTAAAAAATCGCTTATTAATGCAATGTTTATTCGGCTACTAATGTGTAGCATTATCCAATTTCTTATAAACTCTATAGTAAACTGCCCTGCAAGAAGCATTAACTGTGAGATAAGAATAATTAATACAAAGTTTACATCTCTGTAGTGTATTCCTCTATCAACTATACCCTGTGTGAGAAACGGAAATATAAGTTGCAGTATACTAACCCCAAAAAGGCCTATAAATACTTGAGTAATATATGCATTATACCCTCTAAGATACCCATAAAGAAAACGAAATCCCTTTTTTGGTGGCGTATCATCATCAATAATAGTGGTATAAAAATTTGGCGATGGTTCTAGTAAAAGAACTATGCCTTCATCACCGGCATTACTGCACCAACTTTTCTTAAAATCAGATACTTTTAGCTTCATCGCCCCATGGGCAGGATCGGCAATGTGAAAGTATTTAATATCGTGTTGCTCGTCCTCACCATCAGATTCTACACCTGCTGCCCGTTGCCCTTTATCACTTGCTCCTTCTCCTGATAAAATAATGTTTTTAGAGTTTTTTCTTTTAAATTTTGAGAAAAGACTTTCTATTGTTGTTCCACGTTCAACTTTTTCTAATACTACAAAATGGTTTTGATTCCAGTGTAGTATGCAGGGCAAAGGGGCATCGGCCAGTTTATCAAGGTTGGTTCTTACCCCCAAAGTTCTGAAACCAATTTTTTCGGCCGCTTGGCTTATACCAAACAGATTTACGCCCTCACGGTTAAGCTCGCACCACTCTCTTAATTTTAAAGTGCTTACTTGTTTGCCATATGCGGTGGCAATCATTTTTATACATGTGGGGCCACAATCTGCTTTATACAGTTGTTTTATAGGTTTTATTGCTTGCAAAGTGATGCATTATTTTATATTGATAGATTGTTTTAATTCTGTAAAGGGAATAATGTTTTTAACTCCATAGCCCATTACCGGCCATGCTTGTATAATAGTTTCAACGTTAAGTCCTAAATCATTAATAGCGTTATAAAGTCCTGCCTGTCTTGTACTTGCCTTAGTCAAATCACCCTCGTTTTTTATCCAAACAAGGTCATCTTGAAATACTAGCTTTTCGGCAGGAAAATAATATATCATAAAATCATTAGTATGGTCAGATTTTTCGCCGATAACATACATTTTCATTTCAAAGCTGTCGTCCTTTATCGTTAGGCTATCATTTATAACTTCCAGCTGTAGATTTTTTGGATCTTTTTGTAAATCGTCAGGGTGTTGGCTGTGTTTTGCGTTTGCTATAAACTCTACGTACTCTTTGCTTTCGGGGCGGGTTAGTATTGTGCAACCTTCGTGCACAAAAGGACGCAAACCGCCTAGATACCAATTGTGAAAATGCCCGTAAGTGAAATATTTTATCGGTTTATTAGGAATTAATTTTTTAACCGATTCGATTATTAATTTTCCATTGGCTATGCTCAAAGGGGCTTCGGCAACAAGTAAAAAGTCATTAAACTCTACCAACAAGCTTTTTGTATCTGGTTGTTTAAGGTATAAAAAATATATGTTTGAGTTGTATTTTTCAATGGTAATTTCTGGTTTTTCCTCTTCTTCTTCATCCCATTCAAAATCATCTGGCTTTGGCAACAAATCAGGCATTGTATTGATAAACTGTGCCGATGCTATTACAACTTCATCTTGTATTTTACCATTGATTTTATTTATCTCAATTTTCTTAGGAAAATTAAGTCCATTCAACCCCTCATATTGGCTATATATATAACTACTTGTTAAATCCCCGTATAAATCATCGTAGGTTAGTATAGTAATTTGGGTTACAAGGCTATCGGCAGTATTAATATGTATGGTAACTGTAGCATTATTAATATTTAGGCTACCTGTAAAATTATTACCTTCACTACCAGTTTTAATTTTGTCTTTTTTTGCTAAAAAATGATTTAACATAAAGACTGGAGAGTATCTACAGGTTTCGAATAAATAATCTTCAAAATCACTTTTGGTAACACCTGAAAGTTTTTGACTTCCATAGCCCATTACAAGCAGCTCTGTGGGTGTATATTTTGTTTTTGATACATATTGCTTGTCTTTTCGGCTTATTGTATCAACTTTCAAAAGCCTATCCTGCGTATAATATATTGTTCCTGTACTGTTGTATGTTAATTTTTGCCAAGGTTCAAAACTGTGGTAAAATTTACTGGCTGTTTCTTTTGCAGCAAGGCTTAAGCAATTACTGCTATTCAGGTTTTTTACCTGCTTCACCCAACATTGTTCAATTATGCCGTTTTCTGCGTAACTATTTATCATACAAAAGGAAAGGAGTAATGCAATTAAGTATTTCATGACACAAGCTAATTTGAGTAGTAATAGGTTTTCTCTTTAACCTACTGCCTCAAATTTATTCAATTCTAAGAACTTTTTATGATTATAGTTATATGGTTGGTTATTTATTTGATATGCATCGTATAGTGCTTTGTGTTTAGTAAAGTTTGCCAAAAACGATTGTTTCATACCCATATATATATTCATCCCTTCTGGCGTATATATTGTTTGAGCATAATTATTTTCTTGCATATCTTCAAACAATTCAAAATCATGCGCACTTTTCCTTAAATAAAAAGCTATCCTACCTTTTATCTCAAGTTTTTGCTCATAGGTAAACAAATCGTTTTCTAAACAAGCATCAAGCACATTCAGAATTACAAAAAATGTATACAACGAATGGAAAACAATTTCGTAGCTACGGGTTTCTACTTTGCTAAGCCTTTTTCCAAATTCAGAGTTAGCTACAATTGTATCCTGATGGTTTATCTTAAAAAAACGCTTCTTATCAAACGTAATCTGGTCAAACAAAACATGCCCCATTTGGTGAGAAATATCGTCAAGAAAAAACACTTCATCATACCATGGTTGATACACATTATGGAAGCTTATACGTTTTACTTGAAATGAAGCAAATGAATTACGAGCGCAAAACAAATGTGTCATTGGCTCTGTACCATCGTTAAAAATAACAGCTTTTGGGCAGCCTTCTTTTATAAGTTGTGCCAGCCATGGTACATTATCGGCAATAATGTTTAAGCTATTATTAAGCATTGCGCTTTTAGCTTTGTAAGGTTCTTCAACATCAATATCAATAATATTATGCACACTATCATAATACCTGTCATCAAACAGTTCTAGCCTATATTTCAATAGCTCAACACCAATTTTATTGTTTATTGCAAGTGGCTCAATATCAACATCTGCACCGTTTAGTTTAAACTTATTATTTATAAACTCAAGTACAAAGGATTTATTTTTTTCTACCTGTTTTATCCAACCAATATTGGGTATGTATATAATGCCATATTTATCTGAAAATACATTTACTTTTTGCGGCCTATTTTCAATAGGTATAAAGCCATACATATATTGCTTTAATAAATCAGTATTATCTAATTTTTCAGCTGTTACCAGTGCAAATAAAGTAGCATCTAAAAAACAATCGTCATTATCAAAATCTAACAGGTCAAAATAATCAGGTATTATTTTATATACAATAATCTTCATATTTTCAGCTATTTCACTTTTTCCTTGTAAAAAGTTTGCGTACTGAAAGTCGGAAAATTCTTTGCTAAAATTCATGGTAATTAATATTAAAATTGATAGGAGATAAAAAAGCGCGGCTACAATTATATAGTAACCGCGCATTGTGAAAAGTGTTATTGATTATCTTGTGCTTCCACCTTGAGAAACCATGTCATCAAAGAACATCATTCTTTGTTCAGCTAATTCAATGCTTCCTGGTTTGTACATTGAGTTAAATTTAGCGCTATAGTCCGCATTAGAGAAGAAGCGATCAATTTGTGCATGTGAGTAACCAGCTAGAAGTTTTTCTTCTTGACCTTCACCTGGGTGGCAAGCATCAGCAGTGTAACCTCCGTTAACATTAAGCATGGCGTCTTTAAGCAAAATAGCATTTGCTTTTTCTTTAAAAGAATCTAAGTTGTTTTTGTTCATTTCAATAATTCCCTTTATAGATTTAAAAGGGTAAATTTTTACTTTTGATAGTTCCTACTTCTTTATAAGAGTTTCGGTTGCCTCTACGATTTTTCTTGTTGCGCAATTAAAATTTCAAGTGAACCGTGATGCGAATTTGCAAAACATAATTCACAATCGTCGTTCTTGTTTTGTTCTTAAATAGGAACATTAAGCCTTTTTAAATTCCTATTTAGGAAATGACTTATTTTTTTGTGTTATTTTTTTTCTTTCCCACTAAATTGTCGTTAGATTAGGCTTTCTATCATATTTATCAATGTTTAAACAATGTGTTAATTGCAATTAAATGGAAACTTTCAAAGAAAAGCTACTGGAAACTTGTGAAAATAAAAACTTGTGGGCAACTGAGCTATGCAGGCTAAAAAATGCTAAAACTATTGAGGATATTTGGGGGGTTATATTTTCTAACTATAAGTGGTTTATTAATAATAATATAATTGACACAAAAGAGGATGCTTGTTTAAGCGGTGCAACTATTAGTGCTGATATTGACCTTAGCGAGCTAAATATACAAACACTTGTATTGCCAACAGTGGTTAACGGCAGTTTGAATGTACAAAAATGTGATTTAAGAAAAACAAAACTGCCTGAGAAAATTACAGGTTCTTTAAACCTAAGTGGCTGTGAACTTGAAGGAGTTGTATTGCCTCAGCATATAGGTAATTCTCTTTTTTTAACGGGTTGCAACTTATATAATGTTTCCCTGCCCAGGGTGATAAATGGAGCTCTTGATGTTAGCAAGTGCAAACTGCACGGGGTAGATTTACC
>MDTD01083083.1_pt1 | contig 15439 bp, 14 predicted proteins | sample 811221 | NCBI WGS metagenome assembly MDTD01 (sample SAMN05326646, study PRJNA326480) | marine metagenome | isolation source: seawater | place: Pacific Ocean: South West | collected 2011
AAATAATAACTGATATCGTAGAGACAAAATCAGCCAAAGAAGCTGTAGTTCAAGCTAGTTTATTTGCTAGAAATGGAGACTCTGTGTTGTTATCACCAGCATGTGCTAGTTTTGATTTGTTCGAAAACTATGAAGACAGAGGAAATCAATTTAAGGCTGCAGTTCGAGCTTTGTAATCATTTGGCTTTGTTTTTTTCTATATGAGACAATACTTAAAATATTTAAAAGGCGATTCTGTTGTATGGATTATATCAGTGTTAATGCTTACGTTTTCTTTAGTGACAGTTTATAGTTTCGTACCAATTTTGATAAAAATTGAAGGTGGCTCTCCTTTTAATTATTTGTACAAGCACTTTATTTATGTAATACTGGCTTTTCTATCTATGTATTGGGTGCATACACGTAACCCGAAGTATGTGTTTAAGTTGGCAAAGTTCATATATTTTGTAGCGGTACTATTGCTTATTTTTACTATGTTTTTCGGTCTTAAAGTTAATGATGCAGGAAGATGGATTAGAATCCCTTTTATCAATTTAACATTTCAGTCTTCTGATTTTGCTAAATTAGCTCTAATCATATATTTATCAAGGCTTTTGGATGCTAAAAAAGCAGTTCTAAATCAGTGGAAAGAAGGAGTGATTCCTTTGTTGATTCCAATTGTTGTTGTATGTGGATTAATAGTCAAAGATAATTTTTCAACTGCAGCCATTTTATTTTCAATTTCATTGGCTTTATTGTTTGTTGGTAGAGTTCAATTAAAAAAAATTGGAGTAATAATAGCCTCGGTTGTATTTGCTTTATTTCTTGTGATTGTTATTCACAAGGCAATTCCATCGCTGAATTTATTGCCTCGTTATCAAACTTGGGAAAATCGATGGTTGAATCATGATGGAGAGAGTGTAATTACAAATGCCCAAGCTTTAAATGCACGTTTGGCTATTCATAATGGATCCCTTCTTGGTCAAGGTGTCGGAGATGGAGAATTAAAAGAATTTATTCCTGAGGCATATGCTGATTTTTATTACGCCAGTTTTGTTGAAGAATTTGGTCTAATTAGTGCGTTTTTCTTGATATTTCTTTATCTGATTTTACTCTTTCGTGTATTTAAAATAGGTTTAAATACTGACAATCTTTTTCAGACTTATGTTTGTGTTGGAATAGGAATGTTGATTTTATCTCAAGCAAGTGTTAATATGCTTGTATGTACTGGGGTTTTTCCTGTTACAGGTCAAAATATGCCTTTGTTGGCAATGGGTGGGTCTGCATTAATAATGGTAAGTGTTTCAATTGGTTTGGTTCAGTCAATAGGACGTTCAAATAAAAGCCAATTAGAAGACATCAATAAATTTTAAAAAAATATGGCAATTAATAAAGTTATTATTTCAGGAGGCGGAACAGGTGGTCATATATTTCCAGCAATTTCAATTGCAGATGAAATTAAACGACGAAACCCAAAGACAAAGATATTATTTGTAGGCGCAGAAGGAAAGATGGAGATGGAAAAGGTGCCATTGGCCGGATATAAAATCAAAGGCCTGCCAATTGCTGGATTAAAAAGAAAATTATCATTTTCAAACTTTTTGTTGCCTATTAAAATATTGAAAAGCTTGTTGAAAGCAAGAAAGATAATTAAGAATTTCAAGCCTCAGCTAGTTATTGGTGTTGGTGGATATGCAAGTGGTCCAACTTTAAAAATGGCAAATTTAATGAAAGTTCCAACACTTATTCAGGAGCAAAACTCTTTCCCTGGTAAAACCAATCGAATGTTGGCGAAAGGCGCAAGTGCTATTTGTGTTGCTTATAAATCCTCTTCTAATTATTTCCCAAAAGAAAAGTTGGTTTTAACTGGAAACCCTGTTCGAGATAATATAATTAATCAAGTTTTTTCAAAGTCTGAGGCTTATGAACACTTTAAATTAGACCCAAATAAGAAGACGATTTTAGTTATTGGGGGCTCTTTAGGTGCTAAATCACTTAATCTATCAATTAAAAATAATTTAAACAAACTAAGCATCCCAAATATTCAGGTTTTATGGCAGTGTGGTAAGCTCTATCATAGTCCAATGAGTAGAGAATTGAATCATCATAAAAATGAGAATATTTTTCTTCATCAATTTATAAGTAAAATGGATTATGCATATAGTGTGGCTGATGTAATCGTCTCAAGAGCAGGTGCTATTTCTGTTTCAGAATTGTGTATTATTGGAAAGCCAGTAATACTGGTTCCCTCTCCAAATGTGACGGATGATCATCAGACAAAAAATGCTTTGGAGTTAGTAGAAAATGGAGCGGCTATTTTGGTCAAAGACAATGAGGCAAAACAAAAGTTAGTAGATACTTGTATTGACTTAATTAACAATGAAGAATTAACAAGAAAAATAAGCTCTCAGATATCTGCCTTGGCTATTGTTGATTCTGCAAAAAGAATAGTTGATGTCTGTGAAGAAAGTATTAATAAATAAATGATTAAAAAAGCAACCTCAAGCCTTTTGAATTACTATTTTATTGGAATAGGGGGGATTGGTATGTCTGCTTTAGCTAGGTATTTTTTAAAAAATAAAAATAATGTTGGTGGTTATGATAAGGTTTCTACTAATTTAACCGAGAATCTACAAAAGGAGGGATGTTGGTTGCATTATATTGATGATATAAGAGAGGTTCCAGAAGTTTTTCTTAACAAGAAACATACTGTTGTTGTTTATACGCCTGCAGTTTCAAATTTGAATAACGAATTGACATATTTTAGGCAAAAAGGGTATCGTGTTTTGAAAAGATCCGAGGTTTTGGGCGATGTAACCCAATTTTCTAAAGGCTTATGTGTTGCAGGGACACATGGAAAAACAACCACATCAACTTTGTTGGCTCATATTTTAAATCAATCAACTTGGAAGTGCAATGCTTTTTTGGGTGGAATTAGCACCAATTATAATTCAAATTACATTTATGATAATCAAAGTGAATATACGGTTATTGAGGCCGATGAATATGATCGTTCATTTTTAAAATTAAATCCATATTCTTCTATTATTACATCTGTAGATCCTGATCATTTAGATATTTATACCGGAGAAAATGATTTTTTTAACGGATTTCAGGAGTATGCAGAATTAATAGATAAGTCTGGGGTTTGTGTTGTGAAATATGGAATTGGATTGAATTCAAGTTCTCGATTGGTTAGCTACAGTATAGATAGCAAAGAGGCTGATTACTATGGATATGACCTTCATGTTGTTGATTCAAAGTTTTATATGAAAGTGTTGATGCCCAATAAAAAAGTTGAGATTTTAGAAATAGGATTGCCTGGAATTCACAATGCTGAAAATGCATTATCCTGTGTTGCATTGCTTTCAGAATTGGGTATGGAATTTGAGACTATTGGGAATGGGATTAGAACTTTTTTAGGTGTCAAAAGAAGATTTGAGTATATCATAAGGTCTCGCAATATAGTATACATAGATGATTATGCACATCATCCAAGTGAATTGAATGTTTTAATTGATTCAATAAAATTAATTTACCCAAACTGGAAAATTTATATGGTTTTTCAGCCCCATTTATACTCAAGAACTAGAGACTTTATGGAGTTCTTTGCAAATCAATTGTCCCGAGTCGATGATCTTACATTATTGCCTATATATCCTGCCAGAGAGGAGGCGATACCCGGAATTAACAGTAATGTATTGCTTGAAAAAATTAATATAGAAGATAAACGTATTTTACCTATTGAAAATGTTGTTAAAATTTTTGATGATATTAGTGAAGGTGTTGTTTTAACTGCAGGAGCTGGGGATATAAATTTATTGGTTTCTACTTTGAAAAATGTTTTATTAAAGAATAGTTCAGCCTCATGATCAAATGGATTAAGATATCTGCAGCTTTTTTATCTACAATTGGAATTGTTATTCTAGTCTTTGTGATTGATAAATCTCATAATGATACCATTTTATCTATTCCTAAAATAATTATTCACGTAGATGGTGAAAATGCTTTTTTAACAAAAAAGGAGATTTACAACAGGCTTTTGTTAAAGAAATTAGTTTTTAATAATCAAAAAAAAGGCGAATTTAATATTCAAGAAACAGAGGCTTTTATTAAAGGTATGAGTGAGGTTAAAGATTGTAGGGTTTTCTCTTTTCAAGGTGGCACATGGCAAATCGAAGTAGAATTAAGATCTCCTATTGCCAGAGTGTTTAATGCTAATAAAGAAAGTTTTTATCTTGATAAAGAAGGCTTCATAATAAATGGAATCACTTCTCATACTGCGCGAGTGTTGTTATTTAGTGGAAATATAAAAGACTCATATAAGACTCCAGGGGTGCCAAATATTATTAACAATGAATCATTGAAAAGTAAACATATAATTGATGATATATATCGAATTTCAAATTATGTTTGTAATGATGCATTTTTTCAGGCTCTGATAGGTCAGATCATTGTTAATGAAAAGAGTGAATTTGTATTGATACCAATAATTGGTGATCAATTGGTTCAATTTGGATCTGCAGCTAACGAAAATGAAGTTAATGACAAGTTTGAGAGGTTGAAAATATTTTATAACAACGCTATGTCATATGAGGGTTGGGATAAGTATAGTGAAATTATACTTAAATACGATGGTCAAATAGTGTGTAAAAAAAATAATAAATGGAAAAAACAGTAATAGTTGGATTAGATATAGGAACAACAAAGATTGCATGTTTCGTTGGTTCTAAAAATGAACATGGAAAAATTGAAGTTATTTCAATGGGGAAGTGTGAGTCTCTTGGTGTTGTAAGAGGCGAAGTTCAAAATATTGATAAAACTGTTGCCGCCATTAAAAAAGCAGTTGCCGAAGCTCAAGAGAGAGTTGAAGGTGAATTAACCATTGCATCAGTTTATGTCGGAATTGCTGGTCAACATATCAAGAGTCTTCAACATAGAGGAGGAATTACTCGTTTGAATGCAGATGAAGATGAAATTAGACAATGTGATGTTGATAGATTAATAGAAGATGTTAATTGTTTGGTGATGCAACCAGGCCAAAAAATAATAACCGTTTTGCCACAAGAATATATTGTTGATGGTACACATGGGATTAAAGATCCTATTGGTGTTCCTGGTGTTAAACTTGAAGCTCAATGTCATATTATTTGTGGAAATGTTCAAGCAGTAAAAAACATCAATAAATGTGTCGAAAAAGCAGGTTTAGTGGTTAAAGATATTATTTTAGAACCTATTGCATCCTCAGAATCTGTATTAAGTGATGAGGAAAAAGAAGGTGGTGTGGTGCTTGTTGATATCGGTGGAGGAACTACTGATTTGGCAATATTTTATGAAGGAATTATTCGTCATACAGCTGTTATTCCTTTTGGAGGAGACATCATTACCAAAGATGTTAAGGAAGGCTGTCAGATTTTAGAAAAGTTTGCAGAAGAATTAAAAAAGCAATACGGTTCCGCGATTGCTTCAGAGAGTAAGTCAAATGTAGTAATTGGCATACCTGCATTTAAAGGAAAATCTCCAAAAGAAATTAAACAAAAGAACTTAGCTCATATTATTGAGGCAAGAGTTTCTGAAATTATCGATTCAATTTATTATGAAATTGTTAACTCTGGTTATCAAAATAAATTAGGAGTTGGAATAGTAATTACTGGTGGAGGTTCTCAATTAAAGCATCTAACACAATTGTTCGAATACAAAACAGGTTTAGATGCAAGAATTGGTTTACCTACAGAGCATCTTGCAAGTACGAACGAGATAGATGTATATGCAAGTCCAATGTATTCAACTGGAATAGGACTTGTTTTAAAGGGGTTTGAATCAATAGAACAAAAAACAGGTGAAAATGCAGTAGCTCCCGGAGGCGAAGTTAATCCAGGAGTTGGGGAAGGAGATGGAAAAGGAAATTTCTTTTCTGAGTTTTTTAAAAAAAGCGGTGCAATGGCACAAACATTTTTTGAAGTAGAAGATAAAAAAAAATAGATTATGGAATTTGATTTACCAAAAGACACAAGTGCTGTCATTAAAGTTATTGGAGTAGGTGGAGGAGGTAGCAATGCCGTAAATCACATGTATAACCAAGGTATTGTAGGTGTTGATTTTATTGTGTGCAATACAGATAGACAATCACTAGATATTTCACCTGTTCCAATTAAAATTCAATTGGGAACTTCATCTACTCAAGGTAGAGGTGCTGGATCAATTCCTCAAGTTGGTATGGAAGCTGCCAATGAAAACATTGAAGATATAAGAGATTTATTGAGCCATGATACCAATATGGTTTTTATAACAGCTGGTTTAGGTGGCGGAACTGGAACAGGTGCTGCACCCGTTATTGCACAAATTGCTAAAGATCTTGGTATTTTAACCGTTGGAATTGTAACAGTGCCATTTCAATTTGAGGGCAAGAAAAGAAGAAGGCAAGCTGAGGAAGGACTTCAAAAAATGAGGGAGAATGTTGATACCCTTTTAGTAATTAACAACCAAAAGTTATTTGAAATAGATACTGATTTACCATTATCACAATCTTTCGCTAAAGCGGACAATGTTCTTACGGTAGCGGCAAAAGGTATTGCTGAATTAATTTCATTAACTGGCTATATCAATGTCGATTTTAACGATGTTAAAACTGTAATGACTAATAGTGGTCAGGCGATCATGGGAAGTTCATCTGTTTCAGGTGATAATAGGGCGGCAGAGGCTGTTAAATACGCACTTAGCTCACCATTATTAAATGACAATGATATTAATGGGGCAAAATACGTACTCTTAAACATCACTTCAGGTGATAAGGAATTGACTATGTCTGAAATTCAAACTATTACAGATCATATTGAGCATGCTGCAGGCGCAGAAACAGAGGTTATTTTTGGTCATGCCAAAGATGATAAACTTGGAGATAATATCAATTTAACTTTAATTGCCACTGGTTTTGATTCTAATCCATTTACAGACTTAGAAAGGCCACCTAAAACAATAATGGTTCCATTGGAAGAATCTGATCCAAAGGAAATTACAAGCCCTCTTAATGAGCCTGTTGATTCTCCCACAGATGAAATAATTCCAGAGTTTACTATCAGTGAAATTAATGTTGAAAATGAAGTCGGAATCGAACTTCCTCCTATTGATAAAGTGATTGAAGATGAGCCAGAGGAAAAAGTGACATTAACTTTAGGAGATCAAAATAATGAAGAACATTTTAGTAGTGATATATTAGAAAATGAAAATACAGACAACCAAGTCAATAATGACCTAGATCTAGAAAAATCAAATTCACCTGATGACACAATTCGATTTGAGCTTAAAGATACTAAGCCAATGACTCCCGAAGGTTACAGGTCGCCAAAACAAACTTCAGAAGAGAATAAAAAAAGAATACAATCTAGATTTGATAAAATTAAAGAATTCACTTCTAGACTAAAAAAAGCAGAAGGAATTCAAGAATTTGAAAATGAACCTGCTTACGTAAGGAGAAACATCAAGTTAGATTATTCTAAGGCCAGTGAGGAAAATAATGTTGGTCAATTTGAATTAGGTGAAGACGAAGATGGTAAACCTAAATTAGGGAGAAATAGTTTTTTACACGATAATGTAGATTGATATGAATTTATTTGATCAAATTAATGCAGATATAAAAAATGCAATGCTTGCAAAAGATAAAACGACTTTATCTGCTTTACGAGATATTAAGTCCAAGCTTTTGTTAGAGGCAACTTCAGCTTCAGATTCAAAAGTTACAGATGAAATAGTACTTAAGATTTCTAAAAAGCTTCATAAGCAAAGAATAGAAACAATAGAAATATACACCAAGCAAGGTAGAGATGATTTAGCAGAGGAGGAAAGAGTTCAAGCGTTGGTTATTGAAAAATATCTACCCAAACAACTTACAACCGATGAAATACATGAGCATGTTAAGTTGGCGATTTCAGAGGTTGATGCTCAGGGAATGCAGGATATGGGTAAAGTTATGGGTTTGTTGAGTTCTAAAATTGGTGGAATGGCAGATGGAAAAACAATATCTGTGATTGTAAAAGAAGAGTTGTCTTAAGTTAATTGCAATTTTTTGTTTGGTTTATTGTAACCAATTTGAAAATTATTAATATTATAATAATTAATCGCTATTTATGAACTTTTTTGCTTTTAAATTTTTATTTTTTTTCATTGTATTTTTTGTTGAATCATTAAATTCACAACCTTTTAACAACTGGGATGATGAGAAAATTGTTGTAATTAGTGAAAGTCAAAATTCTGAAATAATGAATATGGAATCTTTGTATGATGACGGTTGGGATCAACTTCCTCAAATAATATTTTGGAAACGGGTCATGCATTTGTCTCCAGATTCTTGTTTGGTCAATTGTGCTTCTAATAGAAAGGTTTTAAAAATGATTCCATCTGAAGAATGGAATTTACTTACAAAAGCTGAAAAAACTGAAAAACGAGAAGAATTTAAAAAAGAATTTAATTTGCCATCCAATGAATATGTATACGTAACATCAGGAAAAAGCGAGTTTTATTTATTTAAACAAGTGTATCCATCTTTAGCTCACGGAGTATCAGCTTTTGAAAAAAACAATGTTGACCCTTGGTATGCTCAAGCAATTTTATTAATTGAAAGCCCAGCACAACTAAAGAAATCTGTGGTGGGCGCTTATGGTGCCTTTCAGCTTATGCCTGCTGTTGCAAGAGCTCAAGGACTTAAAGTGAACTCTAAAATTGACGAAAGAAAAGATTTTAATAAGTCTGCTTTTGCTGCATCACAATTGATAAAAAAAATATGTATTCCACATGCTAAAAATATTTTAAATTCACATGAAATTGAATTTAAAGAAGATGAATTATGGTTTAGACTGTTCGTATTGCATATTTATCATGCTGGCGCTTATAATGTTAAGGCTGTAGTAGATAAAATTAATCCAGAATCAGGGGGCCAAGATTTAATAAGAGAAATGTGGAAAACAAAAGCAGCATCTTTTGGTAATAACTCTCAGAATTATTCACAGGTTGCACTTGCATCACAATTGATTCTTAATGATATTGTTCATGAGGAGTTTGAAGTAGTATATGACTGTGATTAACTTTAGATTTCTTTTTTAAAATTTATAGAGATCGAGTTTACACAATAACGAGTGTTTTTATTAGTTAAGTTTTCACCATGAAATATATGTCCCAAATGACCACCACAATTGTTGCATAATATTTCAGTTCGTCTACCATCTTTATCCATTACTTTTTTAACCGATTCTTTTATTTCGTCATCAAATGAAGGCCATCCACAACTTGAGTCGAATTTATCTTCTGAGCTAAATAGTTCTATATTACATTGTTTACAAACATATTTGCCCTTTTGAAAGTGATTGTAATACTTGCCAGAGAATGGAGGCTCAGTTCCTTTTTCTAAAATTACGTATTGTTCGTTTTTAGTTAATTTATTCCAATTTTCTTTTTTCATAAACAAAATAACATCTTGGTTTCTAAATATTATATTATTTAGATACTTAAAAGTAAGCACTTTTATTTATCTTCGCGCAAAATTCAACAATATGTTATCTGTATCAAATCTATCTCTTCAGTTCGGAAAGCGAGTTCTTTTTGATGAAGTATCGGTTAAATTCGTTAAAGGAAATTGTTATGGTGTTATTGGCGCAAATGGAGCCGGGAAATCAACTTTTTTAAAAATATTGACAGGTGATCAAGATCAAACAACAGGTCATATAGATTTAGAGCCAGGAAAAAGGATGGCTGTTCTCAAACAGGACCATACTGAGTTTGACAACATTCAGGTTCTTCAAACTGTTATAATGGGCCACAAAAAATTGTATGAAATAATGGTCGAGAAAGATGCATTATACGCAAAGCCTGATTTTTCTGATGCAGATGGTATGAGAACAGCAGAATTAGAAACAGAATTTGCTGATTTAGATGGATGGAATGCAGAAACTGATGCCGCAGCAATGCTAAGTAGTTTAGGGATTGATGAGACAAGACACTATTCTTTAATGAATGAATTACCGAGTGAATTAAAGGTCCGAGTTTTATTAGCTCAAGCGTTATTTGGAAATCCAGATGTTTTAATTTTAGATGAGCCAACCAATGACTTAGACATCAATACGATTGCTTGGTTAGAAGACTTTCTTTTAGACTTTAAAAATACAGTAATAGTAGTATCTCATGATAGACATTTTTTAGATACAGTTTGTACCAATATTTGTGACATAGATTTTAATAAAATAAATATGTTCACTGGGAATTATTCATTTTGGTACCAATCTTCTCAATTGGCAGCTAGACAAAGATCAGATAAGAATAAAAAAGCAGAAGAAAAAGCTAAAGAATTAAAGGACTTTATTTCTAGATTTTCTGCAAATGCTTCAAAATCAAAACAAGCAACTAGCAGAAGAAAAATGCTTGACAATTTAGATATTGAAGAAATTAAACCCTCTTCTAGAAGATATCCGGGTATAACTTTTCATCAAGAAAGAGACGCGGGAAATCAAATACTTAATATTGAAAATCTTTCCAAAACATCTGACGACGGAGAGCTGTTATTTTCAAATGTATCTTTTATAGTAAATAAGGGTGATAAAATCGCATTGATTTCTAAAAACTCTCTTGCACTTACTTCATTTTTTGAAGTATTAAATGGTTTTTCAAAAGCTGATAGAGGTCACTTCACATATGGAACTACGATAAATACTTCATATTTACCTAATGTTAATAATGATTTTTTTAAAGATAAGATATCATTAATTGATTGGCTACGACAATTCGCAAATACAGATGAAGAAAAAGAAGAGGTTTATTTGAGAACATTTTTAGGAAGAATGTTGTTCACTGGAGAAGAGGCTATGAAAACCGCAAATGTTTTGTCAGGAGGGGAAAAGGTGAGATGCATGCTTTCTCGTATGATGCTTACAAAAGCTAATCTTTTAATGATGGATGAGCCAACAAACCATTTGGATCTTGAATCTATTACTGCTCTTAATAACTCTCTGAAAGAGTTTAAAGGAATTATTTTATTTACTTCTCATGACCATCAATTGGTTAATACAGTTGCAAATAGAGTTATAGAGTTAACACCAAATGGAATTATTGATAAAATGATGTCATATGATGATTATATAAAAGATTCAAAAATCATGCAGTTAAAAGAAGATTTATACGTTTAGTGGTAAATAAAGACAATCAAATAATTCAGTATTCATTCTCTATTGAAGAGAGTCATAAGCAATATGTCAAAATTAGAGTCGACTTTCCTCCCTCAATTGCTTTTAATGAGATAAAAATTCCTGTTTGGAGACCTGGGCGTTACGAAATCGGGAATTTTGCAAAAAACATTAAGGATTTCAACATATTTAATGAAAACGGTCTTAGGGTACCATTTTTTAAAAAAAACAATAGCACCTGGGTTTTAAAAGAATCAAGTAATAATTCTTTAAGAGTTGAATACCTTTATTATGCAAAAGATTTAAATGCAGGGTCAACTTATCTTGATGATGATATATTATATGTCAACCCTGTAAATTGTTGTATATATGTTGAGGAGTTGTATGATTTTAAATCTAAAATTAAACTCAATATTCCAAAAAGTTGGAAGATTGCAACAGGCCTTCAAAAAGAGGGAAATGAACTGGTTTCAAAAAACTTTGATGAATTAGCAGACTCTCCTTTTATTTGTTCCAATCAATTACAATGTAAATCTTACACCGTTTCTGATTATAAGTTTAATATTTGGGTCAATGGTAATTTTACACCTGACTGGAGTCGATGGATTAAAGATTTTGAAAGGTTCACAAAAAAACAAATAGAGAAATTCATAGAATTCCCTGTAAAAGAGTATCATTTTTTAATACATGCACTCCCATATAAGGCTTATCATGGCGTCGAACATTTAACTGGTACAGTGATTACTTTGGGTCCAGCAAAAGAAATAAACAAATCTTTATACAAAGAACTTTTAGGGGTGTCTTCTCATGAACTTTATCATACTTGGAATGTAAAAAGCATTCGTCCTTCTGACATGCTTCCTTATGATTTTTCTCGTGAAAACTATTCTGAATTAGGTTATATATATGAGGGTATTACGACCTATATGGGGGATTTGTTTTTGTTAAAAAGCAAGGTTTTTTCTGTTGAACAGTATTTTGATGAATTAAATAATCAATTACAAAGGCATTTCGACAACATGGGGCGCTTCAACTATTCCGTTGCAGAATCTTCTTTTGATACTTGGCTAGATGGTTACGTTCAAGGTGCACCAGGCAGAAAAGTTTCTATTTATGTAGAAGGTTGTTTACTTGCTTTTATTGCAGATGTCAAAATATTAAAAGCAACAACTGGTAAATATGGTTTAGATGAGGTGATGAAAAGATTATATTTCAATTACGCCATAAAGGGTGAGGGAATCACAGAAAATGATTACCGTAAGGAACTTGAGCAAATTTCAGGTTTGTCTTTTGCTGATTATTTTGATAATTATATTCATGGAACTTATTCTTATGAAACATTATTAATGGAATGTTTTGAATTTTTAGGTCTTGAAATTAAAACACGTCCATCAAAATTATATATAGAAGATCAAGTTGGATGTAAGGTTTTAAAAAATAAATGGGGAGAGTTCATTGTTTCATCAATTTATCCAAGCTCTCCAGCTGATATGGCTAAAATACGAGTTGGTGATGTTTTAAAATCCATTGATGAAAATCCAATTGATTTAGATTGTAATAAGGCATTATCTGAAGATTTAATTTCAGAAAACAAGTTAATTTACTTAAGAAATAATATTGAATTTGAAGTTAAATTACTTCAGACAAATAGAAGATTTTATAATAAATACTTTGTTTCAGAAATTAAAAATCCAAATAAAGATCAAGAACAGGAACGCCTTTTCGATATTTGGAAAAAATAAAATGAGTTATGAAAGTTTTAATGGTTTGTTTAGGTAATATTTGTCGTTCGCCAATGGCAGAAGGTATTTTAAGAGATAAGGCAATTAAGTTTTCTCGTAATATAGAGGTAGATTCAGCGGGCACTGCGGCTTATCATATTGGTGAGAAGCCAGATTCGAGAATGATAGAAACTGCCTTAACAAAAGGTATAAATATTGCTGACTTAAGAGCAAGACAGTTTAGTGTAAATGACTTTGATAATTTTGATAAAATATATGCTATGGATGCCTCCAACTTGTCAAATATGCAAAAAATAGCAAGAAATAAATTAGATTTAGATAAATTAGATTTACTATTGAATTGTAAAGAATCTTTTTTAAATAAATCAGTTCCCGATCCCTATTACGGTGGTGAGGATGGCTTTTTTAATGTTTATAATATACTGGATGAGGCTATAGAATATATTATAAAAAACAAAATTTAATGAACGCGCAATTATATTTAATACCAACAACTTTAGGTGGGGATGACATTTCTTTAGTGATACCTAACGACGTTGTAGATGTAGTCAAAAATTTAAGGATTTTTTTTGTTGAGGAAATTAAATCAGCAAGAAGATTCTTAAGAAAAGTAGATCGAAATTTTCCTATTGATGATTGCACTTTTTATAACATAGGAAAAAAAAATAAAAAGAACTACTTACATACGCTATTAAAAATTTCACAAAATAAATCTAATTTTGGTGTTATGTCAGAAGCAGGATGTCCTGGTGTAGCTGATCCAGGAGCTCTAATTGTTTCATTATCTCATGATTTAAATATCCACATAATACCTTTGGTTGGTCCTTCATCTATTTTACTTTCCTTAATGGCTAGTGGATTTTCGGGGCAAAATTTTTCATTTCATGGATATCTTCCCAAAGAAAGAAATCATAGAGTAAAAAAAATAAAAGAATTGGAAATTGATTCACGAAAAAATAAACGAACAAATATTTTTATGGACACTCCATTCAGAAATATGCATGTATTGGAAGATATTTTGTCTAGCTTAAATAAAGATACTTTGTTGTCGGTTTCATGTAACTTGACTTTACCTGATGCAATCTCAAAAACAATGAGTGTAGAGAAATGGAAAAAAACAAATTATAATTTCAATAAAAAACCTGCATTGTTTTTAATCGGTCAATACTCTTAATTAATTAATAGATTACAGCCTCTTTGCATTGATTGGTCTATTCTGCCTTTTATTTTAAATCCATTTTCAAGTTTAACACCTAAATCATCTGTTGCTATAAATGCACAGCTATTTGAATTTGCAAGGTCGATTACATTAACGCCACCTGTTTTTCCAATATATTCCTCTTTATATGGGTCTTGAAGGTCTCTAATAATTATTTTTTTCCAGTTAGGAGTGTTAAAAATTTGATCTTTTAAACTATAAGATTGAGAGAGTAATTCAGTCATTCCATATTCAGAATAAATCCGATTTGTATTTAAACCTTTCTTTAGTTTTATGTGAAGTTCTTCTTTTGTCAGTTCTTTTCTTTTTCCTTTCATCCCACCTGTTTCGACAACAATGGCATTTTTTAAATTAACATTGCTTTTAGCCAAATCAAGAAGTGCATAAGAAACACCAATAATAACTAATGTTTTATTTTTTGGTAATTTTTGATAAACATCAATTATTTTATTTGTTTTACCTAGAACAAATTCAGATAATTGGTGATTGCTTTTTTTTATTAATTCTTTCACCATGTATACAAGGCTAGAATCTCCTTGTTCAATGTAATTAGGCAGTAATGCTAAAATAATTTGATCTTTTGGCTTTCCAATAAATTGTTGGTATGATTTCAAAAAAGAGGTCTCGTAAAGATTTGGATCTAGAACATAATGACAACTTCTTTTTTGCATACTTGTTCCGCTGCTTTTAAATTTTAATTTGTATTCTTTGCTTTGATTTAAAATTTTGTGTTCTTTAAAAAAAGAAATGGGTAAACATGGTATTTCTTGATATGATGTTGGCTCTGGTCTATTTATAATAGAGATAAACTTTTTATAAATAGAGCAATGAACAGATTGAACTTTATACAACTCAAGAGCTTTGGAGTTGAATTCAATTTCTGAATTGATTTTGAATACTGAATAATGATCAAACATCTTATATGTTCTGCAAGTCAATAGTTCTCATGGCGATAAAAGCTTTTAAAACTCTTTCTCCAACGCCCGGAACATCAACGTGAATTAAGTACATTCCAGATGCAATAGGAATGTTTACTTGATTTGTTAAGGTCCAGTCTTGATAGGTGATTGGACTGTCTTTCTTAAATGTTCTTACTAATTTTCCGTTAACGGTGTATATTTTAATTGTGCATTTTTCTGGAAGGTTGGTTATTTTGATTCGATTGTCTAATTTATTTCTTTCATACTCTGAGTAAGCTTTGTAAGGGTTGGGGACCACATTTATTAATTGAAGCACCTCACTTAGTTTATCAGTAGAATTTGTAATTGTTGCAATTTCATCCATTGACCAAGAATACATTGGTTTCCCTCCATTTTCACCTGTTCCAACATAGT
>MDTD01097666.1_pt1 | contig 15439 bp, 16 predicted proteins | sample 811221 | NCBI WGS metagenome assembly MDTD01 (sample SAMN05326646, study PRJNA326480) | marine metagenome | isolation source: seawater | place: Pacific Ocean: South West | collected 2011
AACAATCAAATCTATAGTTATGTATTTTATGAAGAATTTTAATATTCTTTTTTTTACAAATTTTAAAAATACCTAAACCAGCTTTAAACCACGTATTATGTATATAGACTATGTCGGGTTCGAAAATTTTAATTTTTGTCAATAACTTAGAATTTGAAGCTAGATTGCTTTGAGTAAGAAATCCAATCAAATCAAAAAAGCCGATCTTATTCGCATTGTTGTATTCTAAATAATCAACTTCGAAGTAATTTTTTAAAAACTTTAGCTCGTCAACTATGTTTGCATCTTCGCCACCAAATACTCGATATTTTGTATTTATAACTAAGATTTTTTGATGACTCACAATTTTTATTTTAGCTATATATTAGAAGATAAAATCAATTATATTTCAATAAGAAAGTATTTCAGCTTATATAATTACTAAAAAACTTATTCATTGATAAATATGATTGGAATTGATTTTTAACTTTTTCAACACTAAGTGATTCATTTAAAAAATATTTTTTACTATTCTTTCTTCATCTTGAATGTGAATTTGTATATGATGATCAGCAAAATCAAAATTTTCAGGGTCGTGTGTCGAATTTATAACTGTAGATCTGTTTTCTTTTAATTTATTAAACACAATTTCTTTTGATTCTTTGTCCAAATTTGAAGTTGATTCGTCAAGCAAAATGATATCTGGTTTTGAAATGATAATTCTTGCAAAACCAATTTTTTGCATTTGACCAGATGAAAGTGATTTATTACTTACTAAACGTTGTAAATTATATTCTGATTCATTTTTAAATATATTAAATTCTTTTAGAACTTGCATAATTGAATCCTCTTGAATCTCAGAGTCTTCATTTCCATACATAATATTGTTATAAAGGGTATCCCTAAAAACGTAGGGTTGAGCACTTACATAACCGAATTTATTTGAATAAGTTGTGACTTTCCCCTCTTGGGCGTAAAAAATTCCAGCAATCAATCCTAATAAAGTGCTTTTGCCACTACCATTTTCACCAGTAATTATTGTATGTGAGCCTCTTTCAAATTTTAAATTTATATTTTTAAAAATAAATTCTTGAGAATTTTGATATTTAAAATCCACATTTTTCAGTTCAAGGTCGTTACTTTCATTGCTAATAAAATTACTTTTATTTGGATTATCTTCATGAAATTTTAATTCTTTAAACTTTTGTATATGTACGTGTGAATTTATTATATTTGAGAATGTAGTTGTAACTGAAGAAACTGCCTGGAAAAGCTTTAGTGTAACTCCAATAAAATCAAGTGTAAGTTTTAGGCTAGCAAAAAATATTATAATTATGCTTAAAATAAGCAGAGTTAAAAAGCTAGGCAAGTAGCCATTCAGAACAGTAAAAATGTGCTTATTTAGCATATGAGAGTTCAAAAGGAAAAGAGTATCAGAAAATTTTGAAAGTTCAGACTCCTCCTTTTTTAATATTTTTATTAAAAATAAATTTTCAATTACTCTTTCTATTTCACTCATTGAATCTCTTGTTGCAAAATATGTTTTGTCAACATAGTTCCTAGTAATTTTTATAATTTTTTTTATAGGAAAAAATAATAAAACTAAACCTGCTGCAAATATAGTAAGTACTTCAAAATTAGAAACAATGAGATACGAACTGAAAAACAAAATATTGAAACAGCTATTTAGAAAAGCTGCGAAGTTCGAATAAAAATATCCAATATGGCCGCTCAAATCATTTGTGTAAAAATAAGCATCGGATATTGAATAAGTTCTTCTTTCAAAAATTCTTCTCAGTGTAAATTCTTTTAGGTTTTTAGTAACAGTAAATTCAATTCTTCTTAAAATATAGCTCTGAAAAAATAAAAGTATAAATCTTAATAGAATAATAAAAAGTATTAAAAATCTGTTTAAGTCAAAAATAGCTGCTATCGAATCTACAAAATCAATATTTGTTTTTTGATCAGCTATTAAATAAGCAAACAAACCTATTAAAAAGACATCAACCAGTACAGCAAACTGACTACATATTACAGAGGTAATTATGAGAACTTTTTTTCTTTGAGTACCCGTTATTTTTGATACATAAAGTACGTCTTTAAAAACATTTTTTAAAAATTGCACAATTCCATATTAGCTATTCTTTATCTATTAAATTAATAAATAATTTATCCATCTTGAATAATTTAATTTTTATTTAAAATAACAGCAAAATTGTCAATGCATTGAATAATCTCAAGGTCAAAAGGTTTTGCTAACAAAGTAGCTACTATTTTCCAGGTATCTAGTGCTGATAAAGGAATGTCTTCAATTACAAGAGCTCCCTTTTCATTTAATCTGTCTAATGAAAATCTTAAAGTGTTCAGATTTGCAGACTGCATATGTAATCCATCATCAATAATTAAATCAAATTTTTTATTTTCAATTAATTTGTTATTAAAAGTATCAATATCATTCTGATTTAAATAAAAAGTTTTAATATTTTTGAAATTAAATAATATATTCTTATCAACATCCGCACCATAAATTTCAGAGGTAGCAAAATATTGGGAAAATGCTCTAAGTGACGCGCCTGGCTTGCCATATTGCCCCATGTTTGAAGCTATTTGTTTATTGTTTGTTCCTATTCCAATTTCTAAAATAGTTGGATTATTCGAAATTTTTGAAAATACATATGAATAAAGAATGTCGTAACCATGTTTATTCTTATCAGATCCATAATTTTCAAACATATCATGTAAAGAAGTTGTTACATTTTTATCTACAATCAAATTACTTAAATAAGTTACGTCTTGCTTATTAAACCACTGTGAAATATTGAGCATGCTTGATGTATAGTTTTTAATGTTTGTTTTAATTAATTCATTTTTTTGATACTCTTTAGATTCAGAATTTGGAATAAATTCAGTAAATTCATATTTCAAATAATTAAAAATATATTTGTATAAAAATTTTTTTATTTTACTAAATAATTTATCCATCTTAAATTTCGATTTTCTGATTTTCAACAATTGATTTAATATATTCAGACATAAATTGAAAATTAAAATATTTTTTAGAGACATTTTTTAAATTAGTATTCATTTGATCAATATCGCCAGAGTTAATAATTCTATCAACAATCTTTGGAATCGATGATATCTTTCTAGGTTTTAGTAAAACAGAAAATTCTTGCCAATCTAAAAATTCTTTAAATGGAAGAAAAAATTTGTCAGTAATATAAATTGGAATTGTTCCAGCTTGAATTGACTCATAAAGTCTAAAACTTGTTGGCCCAAACCCTCTTGGACATATGGAAAAATAGGATTGATTGATCATATCAGCAAATAAATTTAAATCTCTATCACTAATATTTGAATCCATTGAATTTAAATTTTTAATATAAAAATTGTCAATATTTTTTAGTTTTTTTTCAATCTTTAATCTAATATCGTGTGTTGGTCTTCCAATATATGAAGCTAAATAATTTTTTTTATCAATTCTTTTTTCAATAATTCCATCGTAGATTAGTGGCAGGGGGATAACTTTCGACGTTTTATGATTTTTTGTATTAAAGGTTCCGCCCATACTAAATATTATGGTATTAGGAAGTGGAACTAACGGTCCACCTGCATATTGAACTATAGTAAAATATTTTTTATTAGATTTTAGATTATTATGAATAAACTTTTGCAATTCTTCAATATTTTTACCATAGTTTTTTGATATTAAATAATTTGTCCATTGAACTGGAATATAAATATAATCTGTATCAAATTTACTGTCATTAAAATAATCATAAAAGTAAGCTTCAAAATTTTTTGATTTATTATGCGGTGGATAATTGGGTTCTGAAAAATCTAAATAACTTTTGTGTGTATTCAATAAAGACAATTTACAAATCCTTTATTTTATTTCTAAAATAATCAACAGAATTAACTGAGTTACTACCCTCTCTTATCCAATAACTATCTTTATGTGTCCTGTGATAATGGCTTAGAAATTTGGAAATACATATGTCATTTTTAAAAAAAAGCCAAAAATAAATCATAGCAATTGCATCTGCGGCTGATAATTTTTTTTCTGGAATTTTTAGGCCCTCCTCAAGATTATTTAAGTACGTTTCTTTATAGAAAAATGGATTACCTGTATTTAAAAGCCAGTTGATGTTTCTTCTCATAACAAATTGCTTATCATTCAGTAGTGTGTCTTTTAAAAATTGAGGTGAAACTAAAAAATCTTCTTTTAAATAAATTACATTGTTTGATCTTTTTAAATATCTCTCATACTTATTTTTTTTAAATAAATATATCTTTGAAGGAATATATAAGGTGTTGATATTAAACTCACTAAAGTCTTTGTCTTGAAGGTATTGAAAAAATTTTGAATTTGCAATATTATCCGAATCTATTTGGTAAACATACTCGTTTTTCGCCAAAGAAATACAATGGTACTTATTTTTAAAACCTCCTTTTTTTGAATTGTTTTGTGATACCTTTAGTTTTAAATTGCTGTCTTGCAAAAGATTTTTTGCAATTGTTTCTATTTTTTTAAATTCTGATTTATCTTCAGAATCATCAGAGATAACTATTTCATCAACTACTGTGTGTTTCTTAATAGATTTTATTAATGGTGTTATGTAATTTGAAGAAAAATATGTCGGTATAGCAACAGAAATTTTATTAATCACAATTTAGCCTTTAAATTATAATCTATCATTTTTTTGCATATTTCTTCTAATTTAACCTTTGGTTTCCAACCGGTAGCAGTGATCAATTTAGAATTATCTCCTTGTATTCCCCTTAAATCATGTTTTCTGAATTGTTTAGCATCAGATTCAATAAAAGTTTTACCAGTTGATATATCAATATATTTAATTAGTTTGTCTTCAAATAGAACTTCGTAACTTAATTGCAAATAATCAAGACTGAATTCTATAAAATTACTCAACTTATAAAGAGTGTTTGAAGAAACTATATATTTTTCTGAATTTTCTAATAACAAAATTTTAAAAATTGCATCAGTATATTCAGGGGCATATCCAATATCTCTTTTAATTGAAATATCTCCGACACTTAAAGATTTCTTTGAACCATTTTTATATTCAATTAAAAACTTGATTATTTTTTTTGAAAAAAAATTATCTCTTCTGTATTCAGATTCGTGACTGAACATAATACCTGTCTTGAGAATTAGGTTTGATTCACTTACTTTTTCGTCTATGTATTTTTGTGTATTGAATTTTGAAATTGAATAATTTGATAAAGGCTTTGGTTTTGTTTCTTCATGAGCAACAATGTTATTGTATCCTTCGAATATTGTTGCAGAAGAAGGAAAAAACACCTTGGTGTCTTTTGAATATTTTTCAACAGAATCAATAATATTTTTTGAAATTAAAGTATTTGATTTGTATGTTAAGTCTTTATGATTAAAGCTTTTTTCAATACTGCTTTGTGATGCAAGGTGTATAAGGAAGATTGGTTTATATTTTTTAACTAGTTCTTCAACATTTTCTAATTTTTCAAGTTCAGTAAGTTCAAAATTAATTTTTTCATAAACGCCAAGCTCTCGTAAGCCATTAACAATCTGCTCAGATTTTGTGTGTAGTTGCTTTCTTTGTACACCAACAACCTCATAACCGTTTTCGATCGCAATTTTGGCTAGATAGCATCCATCTTGTCCATTGATTCCAGTGATTAAACAAACCTTTTTCATAATGTTGTAATATCAAAATTAGTATCTGGATTGTAGTTACTCAAATTAAACTTCTTTTCTAAAATTAACTTAGTAAACCACATATCACCAAATACATTATCTTTTCCGTCAAATACTTTCTGCAAATACAAAATCTCTTCAATATATTTATGGCCTGGTTTTGTTTTATTTATATCTCTTTTAAAACTTTTTTTCATAATATATGCTTTTTGAGAATGATATCTTTTTTTTGTTAAATAAAAAGAAAACCCGCCAACATAAAGTTTTTTGAAATTAAATTTAGATAGAAATGCTAATGCTAGAGTTCCAGTTGTTGGGTGAAAACCAATATCTGACTCTAGTTTTTCATTAGCTTCATCTCCAATATGTAACAAATTATGTTCAATTTCTAATTTTTTAAAGTTTTCAAAAATATTTTTATCTTCTGTAAAATTTTTTAAATGATATGGTGATACATGTAAGCTATTTCTTGGGCAAATAAAATATTTAACACCTAGCAACTCACTTTGTGATTTATTAATCATTTTTTTATAATGTTGAATTGCATCATCTGGTAGTGATATAAAAATAACATCATTATTTTTTCCGTAGTCTTTGTAGGTTGATTTATTACTAAATTCGTTAATTCTAATTGTCAGATCAAAAGTGTTAAAAAAACTACCCAATTTCATTTTTTCTAAATGAGGTGAAGGTCCAATTACAGCTAGTGACTTGTCATTGAATATCTTTGAAAAATCATTAATATTTAACTCCATTTCATGACTGTATTATAGTGAGATATTTTTTAAGATTTTTTGATACAAATCAATTAAACACAATAAAATATAAATCTCGATCAAAAAATTAACTAAACAATAAAGTATAATTATTGACAATGAACGTAGCTATTTGCTTTTCTGGTCAATTAAGGTCACTGGATAAAACTCATGAAAGCATAGAAAACTTTCTAAATTATAATTTCAAAAAATTTCAAATTTTTGCTCATATTCCTCAAAGCAACGAGTCTAATGATTTTATTAGATACTTTAAATCAGCAAATATCATTATCGAGAAAGACCCTATTATAAAAAAAACTAAATTAAAAAATAAACAGTTTAAAAGTGTTGAGCACAAATTTGGTAGTTTAAAGGCTGCAAAATTTGCTCACATGCAACAGCTTTATGGAATTTATAAAGCAAATAGTTTAAAAATGGAGTATGAAAAAAATAGTGGAACATCTTTTGACTGGGTTATAAGGTGTAGGTCAGATTTAAAGTTCTATGAAAGTAAATTACAATTAGAAATTCTCAATAAAGATATTATTTACACTCCAAACTTTCAACATTGGGGTGGAATAAATGACAGAGTTGTAATTGGTTCATCAAAAAATATGGATATTTTCTGCAATATTTTTAATCATATTCAAAAATATCCTATTCCAGGTTTCAATGCAGAAAACATTTTTAAAAATTACTTAACAAAAAAAAACATCATGACAAAAGAAATTGATACTCTAAAATTTAATAGAGTAAGAAAAAATGGTGAAGAACTTAAAGATTTTGACACTTTAAAATAAGATTTAAAATATGGAAAAAAAAGCACTTGTATTTGGAGCCGGAGGTTTTATAGGGTCGCACATGGTAAAACGGCTCAAAAAAGAAAATTATTTTGTTGTTGGAGCAGATATTAAAAATCCAGAATTTGAAAAATCATATGCCGATGAGTTTCACTTGGTAAACCTAACTGATAAAGAAAATATTGAAAAAATATTAAAATTACAAAATTATAACGAAATTTATCAGTATGCCGCTGACATGGGTGGTGCAGGTTTTATTTTCTCGGGTGAAAATGATGCTGATATTATGCATAATTCATCTATCATCAATCTAAATCTGTTAAGAACTGTAGTTGAAAACTATGAAAAAGATTTTCCGAAAATTTTTTATTCAAGCTCTGCTTGTATTTATCCAGAAGAAATTCAGGAGGTACCCGATAATAAAGGATTAAGAGAAAGTGATGCTTATCCAGCTAACCCTGACTCAGAATATGGTTGGGAAAAATTATTTTCTGAAAGACTTTATATCAGCTATCTGAGAAATTATAAATTAGATGTAAAAATTGCAAGATTTCATAATATTTACGGACCTAATGGTACTTGGAGGGGTGGAAGAGAAAAAGCACCAGCAGCAATTTGCAGAAAAGTAGCTGAAGCACGTCATGGAGATACAATTGAAATATGGGGTGACGGTGAGCAAACAAGGTCTTTTTTGTTTATTGATGATTGCATTGAAGCAACTAGAAGATTAATGAATTCAAATGTAAATACACCAATTAATATCGGATCAGAAGAAATGATATCAATTAATAATTTAGTTAAACTAGTTTCTTCAATTGATAATAAAAATATATCCATTAAACACATTGATGGACCTCTTGGTGTAAGGGGGCGAAATTCAGAAAATTCAATGATAAGAGAAAAGCTTAATTGGGATTATGAATTTAGATTAAAAGAAGGCATTAAGATCACTTATAAGTGGATTGTTGAACAAATAGAAAATTTAAATTGACTTCATTAGAAAGTATATATTCTAATTACAAACTTTACTGTGATAAAGGAGACAGAAGTGATATAGGGTTGTATGGCCATTACTATATTGAAAAGTATGAAAAACATTTTTCTGAAAAGCGTTACACCGCTAAAAATATTTTGGAAATTGGAACAATGTCTGGTGCAAGTGCTTTAATGTGGGATGAATATTTCCCAAATGCAAATATTTTTACTTTAGATAGAGATTTACCATCTGATAATTCTCGATGGCCAGAATTTTTTCCAGAAGTAAATTTTGATTTTGTAGACAGAATAGAAAAATCAAAGAAAATAACATTTATTCATGGAGATGCATACACAGACGAGACTATAGAAAAGTTAAAAAATATAAAATTTGATATAGTCATAGACGATGGATTTCATTCACTAAAAACGATTAAATTTTTTATAGAAAATTATTTTAAACTTCTTGCCCCCAACGGAATTGGAGCTATCGAAGATATTGGGCTTGATGGATTTGCTACTTTAAAAAAAGTTGAAAAAATTATTAAGAAAAATAAATTTAAGGGAAGAACTGTCAAATACGATTTTGATAAAGACAAAACTAGATTTATTAATAGAGCTAAAAACACAAAACCTCACGATAAGCTTCTGTTTTTTTTCAATAATTCTCACTAATTTATTATTTATTAATCAGGACTTTAAAAAAATATTTTGCTAATCTATATTTCCTTTTGTATTGAGGTATGTTTATAAATCTCCAATAGTGAATCAAAATTCTCAAAATGATAAGTTTCTTTCTTTGACCACTATTAAAACTTAAAACAAATTTTTCATACCAAAATGGATCAAAGCCTTCAACATTATGTATATATTGAGAAAGATTTAAAAAATGAATACTTTTAATATTTTTAGAAATAGGCATAGATTTATAAATAAATCTTTCATCTATGTCTGCTGATAAAAGTCCTCTCCAATTGTATGTTGAAAATCCTACTTTTTCATTGATAAAATCAATACCTTCTCTATGTGAATCAAATTGAGAATAAAACATATGATTAATATTTTTTTCATATTCAAGAGAAGCTTTAGATGAATCTGTTTCTAAAAGTTCAGAATAGTTAAAGTAACTTTGATAATTTATTTGTGGGTAATAGCATAGCCCAGCATTCAGATACTCTCCTCCTGGTAAATTTTTATCCAATTTAGAACCATTGTTGCATAAAGCAAACATTGTAAACTTTGTTAAAGAAAATATATCTGAAAATTCTTCAACAATAAAATTATCTGCTTCACAAACAAGAACATTTTTTCCTTCTTTTAATAAAGTCTCTACTTGTTTCATCAAATCATTTATCATTTCTGACCAATTCACTACTGGCTTTCCAACAATTTTTATTTCATCTACACAGTTAAAACTATTTATAATGCCAATATTGATATCTATTATCTCTTTATGTCTATCAAAGTGCTCTTGGTTATTGCCTATGAGATAGAGAGGGTAAATTAATGTATTCATCGGTATATATTTTAAATATAATTACTTAAGATAATAAGGTGTATAAAAAATTTGCAATTTTGATTGTGGGTTATTTAAGATCTTTTGAATTTAATATCCCATACTTTAAAAAAATTTTTGATGATTATGATGTCTTTGTTTTTTCAATAGAAAGTGATGAACACTATAAAATCTTAGAAAATCTAGCCATTAAAAACTTTAAACTTATAAAAGATGAATCTGTAAACATTAAGGAATTTAGTATTTACAATGAGCTATTTTTAAATCCAAGAACAATTGCATTAGATTCTAATCTTCCTAAAGATAATTCAGGATGGTTAAAACAACTTAGAGACTATAAGCTTGCAATGAATTGGTTTAACTCAAACTTTAGTGATAAATATGAATACGTTGTTAGATACAGACCTGACTTAAGACCAGTAAAATATAAAAATATAAATTTTGTTAATAATAGATTTAATTGTTTTCAGCAACAAACTTATATAAACCAAATTAACGATAAATTTTTTTTAGGGAATAAGGAGATAATGACTTTTTTCATGGATAATATTTTTGAATCATTAAATGACAAAAATATAAGTAGGTATGCTGATAGACCCTTTAATGTAGAGCAGTACATTTTTAGTTTCCTAGAAAAAAATAATGTACCTATAAATTATTTGGATAAAAACTCATTAAAGTTCAAAAAGAATGTAAAGGGAAAGTTACTTAGCGCAGGTTTCAATCAGTATGGATACAAGACATTAAAAAATAGACTTTTTGATTAATTTTAATTAAATGAATTTTGATAAATTTCAAATGACTTTTTGACATCATTTGGTATCTCATACTTGTTTTCGAGTAAAAGTAACGTGTTTCGATATCCAATTATTTCGCGCTCTAAATCAAGAACAATATCATGCTCATTTCTTTCTTGATAAACACTTGCTTTATTGTAAATCACAGAATTTGGAAATTGTTTTTGAACTGTATATGAAGCCCATATGTCGTCCATTCTTCCAACATTTGGATACATCATATAGTAAGGAATAACTTCTCTACTAATGAACGTATTCTGACTATTAAATGGACTGGCTTGGTTGCTAGCAAAGGGTTCCTTTATTTCAAATTCAACTTCTGGCTGTTTTGAAAGTCTGCATATAGCATCAATGTCTGGATCACCATTCCATAAATCAGCTTGGACTAAAACTTTCCTTTTTTCATAACCAATTGACTTTATTTTATTTTTTGTTGGCACCATTTCAATTGGATATCCTCTATGCCAGAGATCGTTGTGTTTTGTTGCACTAAGTGGATCGAAATAACCATTTTCTGATTCGTATATTATAACGTCAAGCTCTTTATCAATGTAAAGGTCTGATCCCCAGAAATCATATGGAATATTGTCATCATCAACTGTGGCCATTACATCAGCGCCGTTCAAATAAGCAAATAAAAAACCCATATTTCTTCGTTGAATACAATTCCACCCAATTGAGTCTGAAAGCTCTTTATTGATGTTTTCCTGTTCTTCTGGGTGCAAATAAATACAATTTAATTCTTTATAAGCTTGATGAGGGGTTTTTTTATCTCCTACTACAACAAGTTCCCATCCATCCATTTCTGAATATTTAATTGTGGCTTCAGTTGGAGGTTGAATTGTAGTTGTTACGATAAATTTTTTCATATTTGCTATCTAATATCTAATATCATAACGTAATTTAAATTTGATAAAGATTAAAAATTAAAAAATTGTTAAGTTTTTATAAGAGTTATAAAAGTTAACAAGAAAATTAATTGTTATTACAAAATATAAGAAGAAAAACAAATTGTTTTTATAAATTAAAACTTCATTTATCTCTAAATTGTATTAAAAATTAATAAAAAAATTTTTTATTAATTTATTACCTCTTACTGTTAGCTTGAGAAAATTTTAATGTGTAAAATTAATTTAGTTATGTATATTGCTGAAATTGGATTAAATCACCTTGGATCAACAGAGCGATTGAAAAAATACATTAATTACTTAATTTCAACTAATGTTGATGGAATAACAATTCAGATTAGAGAAAAAAGCTATTATGAAAAAAATAAAGATCTAATTATAAATTCAGATGTTTACTCAGAAATAATTGACCGTACTAAAAAAAATAATAAAAAATTTGGAGTGGCTATAGCTGATATTGATATGATTGAGTTCTTTGAGTCAAACAATGTTGACTTTTACAAAGTAATAAGAAATGACATCAATAATAAAAAATTAATAGATAGGTTGGTTCTTACAAAAAAGAAATTGATAGTTTCAACAGGCACCTCTTCAGATAATGAGCTTCAGAATTTTATAAGTAATTACAGTATGCATAATATAACTATAAATCACACACAGTTGTCGAATAATATTGATGACTGTAACTTAAAAGCTATAAGCAACTTAAAACAAAAATATAACATAGATGTTTCGTACGGTAGTCATTCTCAAGATATTACTGTTTTATACATGTCTTTATGTTTTGAGCCTTCTGATATTTTATTTTATGTAAAAGATAATGAAAACCTAAAATTTCCTGATAACGATCATGCAGTTTCTATAAATAATGTTGGCGAGGTTGTAGAAAATTTAATATATCTTGAAAGAGCTATTGGAACAGGTAAAAAAGAAAAGATGGAAATAAAAATATGAGAAAAAAGGCAATTGTATTAGGAGGAAGCAAAGGAATCGGAAAAGGGATTGCAGATTCACTAGAAAGCTTGGATCTTGAGGTGGTTAGAAGCTCAAGAAAAGAAATTGATACATCAAATATTGAGAGTGTAGAAAATTTTATATCATTACATAAATCTACAGATATATTGGTGCTCAATACAGGTGGGCCACCTAAATTAGAATTTAGTAAAATCACAGTTAAAGAATTTGAAAATTATCACAATCAACTTTTTTTAGGATTTGTATTAATGTTACAAAAATTAAGAGTAAATGATGATGGATTTATTTTTTTGATTTCGTCATATAATGTAAAAGAGCCAGACTCAAAATTGCTTTTGTCTAATTCATATAGAATAGCATTTACAAGCATTCTGAAATCACTTAGTAAAGAATTTGCAAAAAGAAATATAAATACAATTAATATTGCTCCAGGACCTATTGATACTGATAGAATTCATAATTTAGTATCTGACATTAATTCTTTGGAAAGCAGAATACCTTTAGGAAGGCTTGGCTCAACAAAGGAAATAGGATTATTCGTTAAGTCAATTATTGAAAATAATATAAAATACTTAACAGGAGTGACAATTAATTTTGACGGTGGAAAGTCTAATTTTATTTTTTAAATATCAGGTAACATATCAAATTAGATTATTAAATTAATTACATCCTGCAAAAAACCATCCCCACCATTTTTTTCAATTATAAATTTTGATTCTCTTGAAACGGAAGGGTTTGCATCAATTGGTACAAAAGATATATTGAAATGATTTAAACAAGCAATGTCAGGTTCGTCATTACCTAAATATATGCAATCATCATTTTCAAGATTGTATTTTTCTAGTAATTTTTTAACGTCAGAGAGTTTATCTTTTGAATTAAATATAGAGTCTGTAATGTTTAGTTTGCTGAACAAATCTTTTGAATGAGGAATAGTTTCACTTGATATGAAAAAAAATAAGTTATTTGAATCTGTCCAGCGTTTTATCGCTGATGAATCTAATGTAGAGTAAATTCTTTCATTTGATTTTAAAGTTTTTTGATTTTTTGAAAAAACTCCATCAATATCTGAAAATATACATTTTATTTTATTATCTTGAAAAATATCATTAAGCCATTGGGAATTAAATTTTTTACTTATAAAGTCTATTATTTCTAATTCTTGTTCATTATCAATCTGCATTGATTCTATTTCATCAAGCACAACCCCTTCAGACACATCGTCATTTCTATTAGTGTCATTGTTCTTTGTATTTTTTAAAAATAAATCATACTTGTTTAAATAAAAAGATCCATTTTCAATAAAGAGTGGATCCATTTCTTGTCTTCTTAATCTTTTTTTGTAATTCCTGATGAAATGATTTGAATTTTTTTTCCATTCAAATCCATAAGTTTTGCTTAAGCTCAATATTGATTTACTATTTTTGTTAATTAAAGACTTATATTTATCAAGTGTTTTTTTGCTTCTTAGAGGGCTCGTTGGCTGGAGTAATATAATATTATCATTCTTTTCAATTTTATAATTTTTGCAAACTTCAATTAAGACTGGCTCAACATCAGTATTATCTTGCGCTAATTTTATTGACCTCAAATGAGTATCAGCTCCCCACTTGTTTGCTATAGATAAATAATCTGCACTATCACTTGATACACAAATAATGTCATTATCTTGAGACATGTATTTAGCGTGAATTATGGACCAAACAAGCATAGGTATCCCGTTTATGGGTTTTATATTTTTATTAGCAATTCCTTTGCTTCCTGATCTTGCAGGGATAATAAAGATATTCTTCATACTTCTCCTCTGCCCTAATAATACTATTTCACTATAATTTCTATAAATGGCTTTTAAAATAACCAAAAACACTATTAACAATTCAAAAAATGTTTATTTCATTGGCGAAGTGGGAATTAATCACAATGGAGATATAGATATTGCAAAAAAAATAATACTTGAAGCAAAAAAAGCAGGTTTTTCAGCAGTTAAATTCCAAAAGAGAAATCCTGAGATATCCACCCCTGAGAATATTAAATCAAAACTAAGAGAAACCCCGTGGGGTGAAATGACTTATCTTGACTATAAATTTAAAATTGAATTTGATAAAAATGAATATGACCAAATTGATAAGTATTGTCGTGAATTAGAAATTGATTGGTTTGCATCTTGTTGGGATATTGACTCTTTAAATTTTATTCTAAAATATCAACCACCCGTATTAAAATTAGCATCTGCATCTATTACAAATAAAGAACTTTTAATTGCCCATAGGGACTCAGGACTTCCAATAATAATGTCTACAGGTATGTCAACTACTGAAGAAATACAAAAAGCCCATAAAGTTTTACAAGACAATGATCTTGCCATACTGCATACAACTAGTACCTACCCTTGTCCACCAGAAGAATTAAATTTAAATGTAATAAAAACTTTAGCTCAACAATACCCAGATATTCCTATTGGTTATTCAGGACATGAGAGTGGTCTTTCGACAAGTATTGCAGCCGCAGTCCTAGGTGCAAAAATAATTGAAAGACACATTACTATAAATAGAGCCATGTGGGGAACAGATCAAGCAGCCTCACTTGAACCAATAGGTATGCAAAGACTTGTTGGCAGTGTAAATAAAATAATTACTGCTTTAGGAGATGGGCAAAAAAAAGTTTACGAGTCAGAAATGCCTATTAAAGAAAAATTAAGAAATATTGATACTTTGTAAAGTAATTAACAAAAAATATTTATTTTTCCAAAATAGTCTTATGTCATAAATATATAACTTATTACAAAAAAGCGATTATAAGTTCTATAAATAGATGAATAATTTCAAAACTTATTTAATTTTTTACAAATAAGAAATTAGGAAATTGATTAGTTTTTACTAATTCATATGAATGTATTTTGAGTTTTTTTGTTGTTTTTTTTATAAATAGACTCAAAGTAGTATTCTCCTTTTATGAAAGATAATAAACACATGATATTTCGCTTTATTAAAAGCAATTTATTAATTCTTTTTTTTCTACCAGTAATTATTAATACCTTAT
>MDTD01028670.1_pt1 | contig 15436 bp, 15 predicted proteins | sample 811221 | NCBI WGS metagenome assembly MDTD01 (sample SAMN05326646, study PRJNA326480) | marine metagenome | isolation source: seawater | place: Pacific Ocean: South West | collected 2011
AAATTCTAATTTTAGCTTCATTTTTTTGAAATATTTAATAGATAATGTTGTATATTTATTAAATTTATAATTTCAATGAATAAATTAATATTTCGTAAATTATCTGCAGATATTTTTACCTTTTTTCTACTTTCTTCACTGGCAATAACTTTAATTGTTTGGGTAATACAAGGTGTAAATCTTTTGGATATAGTGTCTGAGAAAGGCCATGGATTAAAAGTATATTTCTTTTATTCTATTCTAAATATACCAAAAATATTTGGTAAACTGTTAATATTCACTTACTTCTTAAGTATATTTGTTGTTCTATCAAGATATGAGGAAAATAATGAAATTCTTGTTTTTTGGACCAATGGTATTAATAAAATCTCATTTATTAATTTTATTGGTAAAATTTCATTCTTAGTTGTAATTTTGCAATTACTACTAAATTTAATTATTATACCTTATACTCAAAATTTAGCCCAAGAGTATTTAAGAAATTCATCTATAGAATTTTTTCCAAAATTGATCCAAGAAAAAAAATTTTCTAATTTATCAAAAAATTTAACTATATTTGTTGAAGAATATAAAAAGAATGGAGTACTTAAAGGTATTTACATAAAAGAAAAGATAAAAAAAAATGAAAGTAAAATAATTATTGCTAATACTGGAGAATTATTAAATAATGAATATGGCTACAGTTTTAAACTCTCAGACGGAAAAATAATAAATATTGATAAAAAAACCATCTTAAATTTGTCTTTTCAAGAAACACTTTATGATATTTCAAAGTTAAATTTAAATATTAGAAAAGAAAAAAAGCTTGATGAAACAAATACTCCTTTTTTAATTTCTTGTATCAAAAAATATTTTCAAGAAAGAAAAAATAAAAAGTTAAGATGTGGGGAAGGAGATACATTTTTGTTAAGAGATATTTACGAAGAAATTATAAAAAGACATATAAATCCAATTTATATATTTATTATATCTTTGCTAAGTTCATTAACTATATTAAAACCAAAGAATGATATTAAATATAATTATTATAAATCATTTTTATTTTTAATTGGTTTTACAATTATTATATTTTCTGAGTTAAGTTATAAATTAATTCTACAAAATCTAAATGCTGAAATTTTAATCCTAAGTTTCCCTTTAACATTAATTATTTTATTTTACTGTTTTATATTATTTAAATCAAAATTTAACCCTGTAAATTTATGAAATTAAAAAAATACCAAACTTACATATCATCACTATTTATAAAAAAATTACTATTAATTAGTTTTATATTTTTTTGTCTAGTTTTTATTATTAATATTTTTGAGGAAATTAGATTTGCGGAAAAATATAATACAGATATCTTTTACACTTTATATCTCTCTTTTTTGAATGCGCCATCTTTATTATTTGAGGTATACCCATTTATATTTTTGATTTCAGTAATGTTTTTCTATCTTAGTCTAAGAGAAAAAAATGAAATTGAAATTCTGAATTCAAATGGTATAAGTCAGTTTAAAATCATTCTATTTTTAACAATTTTGACATTACTGATTGGTACTTTTCTATTATTATTTTTTTATTCATTCTCATCAAATTTAAAAAATAAATACCTTGAAACAAAAAATAGATTTTCAAATAATAACGAATATTTAGCGATAGTTAAAAGTGATGGATTATGGATAAAGGAGGAAAATGAGCAATATATTTACATAATTCATGCAGAGAAATTTGATGAAAAAAATTTAAAATTTGTGACAATCACTGAAACAGATAAATATTTTAAACTAAATATCACAATAAAAGCTGAAACTGCTAATATAATCTCAAAAAACTGGCAGCTATTTAATGCAACGATTTTGGATAATGAAGGGAAAATAAAAAAATTTAAAAGCTATGTCTACAATTCTTCGTTTAAGGGCGAAATAATATCAAATTTATTTTCAAATCTTAACTCTTTGAATATTTATGAATTACATAAACTATCAATTGATTATTTAAAAATCGGTTATTCAAATACCGATATAAAGATCCACTTAAATAAGCTTTACAGTTTGCCATTTTATTTCATTTTAATGACAGTTTTAGGTTTCATCATAATTAGCAAACTAAAAATAATCAAATCAACTTTTTTTGTGATAATATTTGGAATTTTTATTTCTGTTTTAGTTTATTATTTAAATTATTTTTCAAGTGTTTTAGGGACAAATGGTGTATTGCCAATTTACTTATCCGTTTGGACACCTTTATTTATACTTTTTTTACTCTGTAACATAGGAATACTAAAAATAAATGAAAATTAACTTAAAAGTAATAATTTTATTTTTTTATATCACATTTGCTCATGATGTGCTCTCAAACGAAATAAATTTTGAAGCATCTAAGATGGATGTAAAAAAAAATGGTGATGAGATATATGCATATAATTCAAAAGCAAATATAAAATCAGATAATATAGAGGTAATCTCAAAAAATACTATTTATTACAAAAAAAGAGGTAAAGTTATCTTCTCAAATGATGTTTATTTTTTAGATAAAGATAGCCAAATAAATATTACAAGTGACCAAATTGATTATGATATGATAATTAATTTAATTCACAGTAAGGATAATACTACAATAAATATTAAAGATAAGTACTTAATAAATTCTAAATCAATATATTATGACAGAAATAACCAAAAAATTTATAGTGATGAGAATACCATAATTCAAGATATTGACAAAAATATCTATAAATTAAAAAAAAATTTTAATTTTGATATTGAGAAAGAAATAATAAAATCTAATGAAGCTTTAATAATCGACAAAGATAATAATAAATATTTATTTGAAGACTTGGTTATTAATTTAAAAACAAACGAGATAGCAGGAAATGAAATTAGAGTTGAATTTGAAAAATCATATTTTGGCAATGAAAATAATGAACCACTCCTTAAAGGTAGAAGTGCTTACTCTGATGAAAAAGAATTAAAAGTTTATAAAGGTGTTTTTAGCACATGTAATATCAAAAATAAAAAATGTAGAGGATGGGAATTAAATGCAAAAGAATTTAAGCACGATAAGGAAAAAAAATTATTTCAATATAAGGAATCTTGGTTAAAAATTTTTAATTATAAAATTTTTTATTTACCTTATTTTAGTCATCCCGATCCATCTGTTAAAAGAAAATCAGGATTTTTGACACCTTCTTATACTACCTCTGAGAGTTTCGGTACTTCTGCAAATATTCCTTATTTTAAAGTTTTAGGAATAGATAAAGATATTACCTTTAAATCAAGATATTATGCAGATAAAAGTTTTATGTTACAAAATGAGTATAGACAGGAACTTGAAAATTCCAGTATTTTAAGTGACTTTGGTTTCCTTATTGGAAATGCTGGAACCAAATCTCATTTTTTTTACAATCAAATCGGTAAAATTAATCACAGTACAAATTACACTTTAAATCTGCAAGGTGTGAATGGTGATAATTATTTAAAAAATCACAAACTTAAAGAAACCTCTTCACTCATTGAAGATGACAACCTTCTACTCTCAAATCTTGACTTAAATTGGGATTTTACTGATGCAAAATTAAATACATCTTTCAAGATTTTTGAAGATTTATCTAGGAATAATAATGATAGATTTCAATATGTTTTTCCTAGTTTTAGTTTTGAAAGAAATATAGAAATTCCAAGAAAATATGATGGGCAATTTGATTTTAGATCTTATGGTTATCACAAGAATTATGATACAAACATTAAAGTAGTCAGCATCATAAACGATTTTATATTTTCATCTAATGAATATGTAAATTCCAGAGGTTTAACAACTAATTATGATTTATTATTAAAAAATTCTAATGAGTATAACAACAATAATATTAATGAAGACGCAGATTACGAATTATTTGGAACTATAAAAGTTGATACAAGTTTGCCTTTAATAAAAGAAATGGAATATTTTACACACTACTTAAAACCAATTATGTCTCTAAGATATAGTCCAAATGGTAATACAGATTTATCTAGTAAAGATATCATGCTTAATTATGAGAGAGTTTTTGATTTAGATAGAATAAGTTCTGGAAGCGAGGTGGAAGGCGGAGAAGCTATGAGTTTGGGACTAGAATTTAAAAGAGATAATAAACAAGGCTTCAATATTCTTGATTTTAAAGTTGCAAATGTTCTAAGATTAAGTGAAAATTATAGACTACCAAACAAGTCTAAATTGAATAAAACAAGATCTGATATTGTGGGCAGTTTGAATTATAATATGAATAATTATTTAGGTTTTGGATACTATTTTTCATATGATAGAGATTTAAAATATTCTAACTTAGATCAATTTAATCTTAACTTAAATTTAAATAATTTTATTTCAAATTTTTATTTTTATAGTGAAAATAATGATTTAGAAGATAAAGAAAGTATTAAAAATAGAACTACTTATAAACTTAACAAAGAAAACCAGTTTGTTTTTGAAATAAATAAAGATTTGGAAAAAGATTTTACACAATATTATGATTTAATTTATAATTACCAAACTGACTGTATTTCAATAAACTTTAATTACAATAAATCATTTTTTAGTGATGGAAATTTGGAACCAAATAAAACCCTCTCTTTTCTAATTAAAATTATTCCATTTACTGAAATCGGAGTTCCTAATATTGATAGTTTAGTAAAGAGATAAATAAATGAAAAATATAATTGAATTTCTTTTTATTTTTTTTTTTCTATTTTTTAGCAAAATTTCATTTGCTGATATAAATATTAAATTCAAAATTGATAAAGAAATAATAACAAACGTTGACATTTTAAACGAAAAAAAATACCTCTTATTTATTAGACCAAATTTAAGTAAGTTATCTAAAAAAGAATTAATAGAAATAGCAAAAAACTCTTTAATACGTGAAACAATTAAAAAAAGAGAAATTAATAGAATATATAAAGATTTTGAAAATGTTAGTTTCATAGAACAAATTAAAAAAAATTTATTTAAATTTAAAAATGTAAAAAATGAAGAAGAATTCACAAAATTAGCCGAAAATAGTGGTTTAATTTATGAAAATATAATTGAAAAAATAAAATATGAAGGATTATGGAATGACTTGATCTATAAGAAATTTAATTCATTAGTTAAGATTGATGAAAAAAAATTAAAGAAAGAATTAATAATTAAAATTTCAAACAATAAAAAATTTGAATACAATTTATCGGAAATATTATTCGAAATTGAAAATAATGAAAATTTAGAAGATAAACTTAAAACTATTAAGAGATTTATTTTTGAAAATGATTTTAGAACTGCTGCTTCAAAATTTAGTATCTCTAGCAGTGCAAAAATGGAAGGGGAAATTGGCTGGATAAAAGAAACCTTGCTATCTGAAGAACTAAGCGATCAATTAAATAAAATGAAAGTATATGAAATTACAGATCCAATTAAACATCCAAGTGGTTTTCTGCTAATTAAAATTAATGACAAAAGAGAAATTAAAGAAAATATAAATTTAGATAAAGAATTAAGTGAATTAATTAACTTTGAGAGGAATAGACAACTCAATCAATTCTCTTTACTCTTTTATAAAAAAATTAAACAAAATACGATAATGTATGAAAAATAAATATATTTTAATCGTATTGGGTGAGCCATATAGCACATTTTCTGAAATACTAGGTAAATATTTTTTTGAAAAAAAGAAACACAAAAATAAAAAAATAATTATAATTGGAAATAAGAGTTTATTTAAAAGACAATTAACTAAATTAAAATATAAATTAGAATTAAATCAAATAAAGGATTTAAGAGAGGCAAAAAATAATATTATTAATATAATTGATATAGATTTTAAGTTTGAAGAAATATTTGAGAAAATTTCAACTAAATCAAATAAATATATTGAAAAATCTTTTGATAAAGCTCTTGAAATATTGAAAAATTTAAAAAATAAAGCTTTTCTTATCAATGGTCCTATATCAAAAAAGACATTTTTAAAAAAAAAGTATTTAGGAATAACTGAATATCTGTCAAAAAAAACAAACTCAAGTAATGAGGTAATGCTGATATATAACGAAGAATTATCTGTTTCGCCAATAACAACACATATACCAATTAAATATGTTTCGAAAAAAATAAAAAAAGAAAAAATTATTAGTAATGTTAGAAAATTAGATTCTTTTTATAAAAATGTTTTAAAAAAAAAAGCGAAATTTGCAATTTTAGGATTAAACCCACATTGTGAAACTATTGATAAATTTAGTGAAGAAAAAAATATTATAGAACCTTCTATAAAGTTTTTAAATAAAAGTAACATAAATATACAAGGTCCCTTTTCATCTGATACTTTTTTTTTAAAAGAAAATTTAAAGTATTTTGATGTTATAATAGGTATGTATCATGACCAAGTTTTAACACCAATTAAAACACTTTATAATTTTAAAGCGATAAATATTACTGTGGGTTTACCATTTGTGAGGATTTCACCAGACCACGGTCCTAATTCACAAATGTTAGGGAAAAAAATATCAGACCCCTCTTCATTATACTGCGCAATGAAATTTATTGAAAAATTAAAATAATTATGGAACCAAAAAAGAGCTTGGGGCAAAACTTTTTAAAAGATCAAAATATACTTGAGAACATTGTTGATGTTGGGAAAATTTCTAATGAAGATATTATTCTAGAAATTGGTCCAGGCACAGGAAACCTTACTGAAAAAATTCTTTCAAAAAATCCAAAAAGCTTAATAGTCGTTGAAAAAGATAAAGAGTTAAGTAGAAAATTATCTAATAAATATAATAATTTGAAAATAATCAATAAAGATATTTTAGAATGTTACAATAATTTTAATTTTGAAAAACCAATAATAGTTTATGGTAACTTACCTTATAATATATCTACAAAAATATTATTATCATTTATAAAAATTGATAACTTGGAAAAAAAATTTAAAAAATTTGTATTTGTTTTTCAGAAAGAAGTTGCTGACAGAATAGTTGCTCAAGAAAATACAAGGGAGTATGGAAGACTTTCAGTTTTAACATCGTGGAAGGTAAATAGATCAAAAATATTTGATATTTCACCTGAATACTTCTATCCAAGACCAAAGGTATGGAGTTCGTTAATTCTTCTTAAGCCTAAATCAAATATTGAAACTTTAAAAAAAATAAAAAATCTTGAACATTTAACTAATGTTTTTTTTAATAATAGAAGAAAGATGATAAAAAAACCTATGAAATTACTTTTTAAAAATTATGAAAAAATCTCTAAAGAGATAAATTTAGATCTCAATTTAAGACCTCAAAATATTCCTGTAAAAAAATTTTTAGAGATTTGCAAAATCTATGAGGAATTAATTTAGTAATTTTTTTATATGTTTTTGTATAAAAGTTCGATCAAAAGATAAATTATTTGTATTTTTAATCGCAAACATTATTTTTTTATAACATTCTATTAAATCGTCGTTTATTACAACGTAGTCATATTCTTTCCATCTCATTAAATCTTTATTAAATTCCTTCATTCTTTTTTTGACAGTTTTCATATTTTTTTTTTCTCTTCTAATTAATCTTTTTACTAATTCTTCTTTAGATGGAGGTAAGATATAAATAGTTAATAATTTATATTTCAATTTTTTATTTTTAATTTGTCTAGTGCCCTGCCAGTCAATATCAAATATTACATTTTTTCCTTTTTTTAATTTTTTAATAACTAAATCTTCAGATGAACCATAATAATTATCGAAAACTTTTGCGTGTTCTAAAAATTTTTTTTTCTTTATTAATTTTTTAAAAATATTTTTTGATATAAAATAATAATCTTTACCTTCTTTCTCATTAATCCTGGGTGATCTTGTGGTATGAGAAATAGAGGTAACAAAATTTTTATTTTTAGAAATTTTTTTTACTAATGTGGTTTTACCCGCGCCTGAGGGGGATGAAAGTATAAACATTCCACCTTTTTTAAAGCTGGACATTAATTTTAAAATTAGTTTGCTTTATTATCAATAAACTTTACAGCATCCCCTACTGTTAGTATTTTTTCTGCATCGCTATCTGAAATTTCTGATCCAAACTCTTCTTCAAAAGCCATTACTAACTCTACTGTATCTAAGCTATCTGCACCTAGATCATCAATAAAGCTAGACTCTTCTGTAACTTTAGCTTCATCAATACCTAAATGATCCGCAACAATTTTTTTTACCTTGCTTGAAATATCTTCTGACATAATTTCCTTGTTAATTAATTTTGTTAATAAATATTTATACTATTTTGTCAACTAAAATACATTCCTCCATTAACATGTATGGTTTCTCCTGTGATATAATCAGATAAACCAGATGATAAAAAAAGGACTACATTAGCTATATCTTCAGGTGTTCCGAATTTTTCTAGAGAAATCTTTTCTTCTAATATTTTTTTGTAATTTTCGCTGATTTTATCTGTCATTTCGGATTTTATAAAACCAGGTGAAATACAATTTATTTTTATATTTTTTTTGCCATATTCAATTGCTAGGCTTTTTGACATTCCAATTAAACCTGATTTTGATGCTGCATAATTAGCTTGGCCAATATTTCCTGTATGCCCTACTACTGAGGTTATATTTATAACTTTTCCATTTTTATTTTTCATCATTTTTTTTATAACATTTTTACTTAACAAAAATGTAGATGTTAAATTAATATCAATAACTTTCTTCCATTCTTCGTCTTTCATTCTAATTGCTAAATTATCCTTTGTTATTCCTGCGTTATTAATTAAAATATCAATTTTATTTTCGAATATATCATTACATTCATTCACGAAAGTTTCAATTTCTCCATGATTTGAAATATCAAATCTTTTAATTTCTACATTTTCAAATTTTTCTTTTATTTTATTTAATTTTTCTAAATTAGTTCCAGTTGCAATTACTTTAGCGTTATATTTAGATAATTTTTCTAAAATCCCTCCACCGATACCACCTGTAGAACCAGTCAAAATTATGTTTAAATTTTTAAGATCAATCATTTATTAAACTTTTTAAATCTATTAAATTATTTACATGATTTATTTTTACATTTCTATCTATTCTTTTTATTAATCCTGATAAAACTTTTCCTGGTCCTATTTCAATAAAATTATTAACTCCTTTAGATATCATATAATTAATACTTTCTCGCCACCTAACTGGCTTTTCAATCTGTTCAATAAGTAAATTTTTTATTACATCTATTTCATTTTGAGGTTTAGCATCAACATTTGAAATAATATCTACAATTGGTTTACTAAAATTTGTACTTAAAATATTATCTTTCATAATTTCAGTGGCTTTTTTCATTAGAGGACAATGAAATGGTGCACTAACTTGAAGTCTTATAAATTTTATATTTTGTTTTTTTAAAATTTGCTCTAGCAATTCGATAGAGGATATTTTACCACTTACAACAATTTGGCCTACAGAGTTGTCGTTTGCGACATAACACTGGAATTTTTTATAATTTTCTTTAAGTAAAATATCTACATCTTGTATTTTTCTGCCAAGTATTGCTAACATTCCACCCTCTCCATTTGGAACTGCATTTTGCATGGCTTTACCCCTTAAATTTAATAAATTTATTGTTTGCTCAAAATTTAAAGCTTCTGCACAACATAATGCTGAATATTCACCTAAAGAATGGCCTGCATAAAATTTTGCTTTTTTTATCTGAAAATTTGTTTCGTTTTCAACAACTTTAAATATAGAATAGGTAACTAAAAATATTGCAGGTTGAGTATTCCCTGTTAAGTCTAAATCTTCTTTGGGACCATCTATAATTATTTTACTTATTTTTCTTTTAAGAATTTCATCAGCATTTAAAAAGAGCTCCTTGACATACGAATAATTTTGATAAAATTCTTTAGCCATACCCACAATCTGTGAACCTTGGCCTGGAAATATTATGGAAAACATAAAAATGTTAATAAATTAAGTGTTTTTTTATATTGTAATTAAAAATTTATAATAGTATATCGTCAATTTTTCTATAAGAAATAATATGAACTTTTACGAACATACATTAATAGCTAGACAGGACACTTCTCCAAGTCAAATAAAGCAAATTCAAGAAAAATATAGTAAAATTATTGAAATGAATGAGGGTAATATAATCAAATTTGAAAGTTGGGGTTTGATGCATCTTTCATATTTAATAAAAAAAAATAAAAAAGGTAATTACCTGCATTTCAAAATTGAAGGAAGTGGAAAAACAATAAAAGAGTTAGAAAAAACGGAAAAAATTGATAAAAATTTACTAAGATTTATGACTGTCAAGGTAAAGAAATTAGATCTTGAAACAGACTATTTTAAAAAAAATGAAGAAAGCCAAAAGAAATGAAAAAAAGAAATATAAAAAAAAAAATAGTCAAAACAATTTTTCAAAATTAAGCGTCTTTCAAAATCAAAAATATAAATTCAAGAAAAAATGTCCTTTAACAGGAAAAGGTGCACCAATAATTGATTATAAAAATATAAAATTATTAAAAAGATATGTTTCAGAAAATGGTAAAATTTTACCATCCAGAATTACTTCTGTCAGTCAAAAGAAGCAGAGAGATTTATCTTTATCTATTAAAAGAGCAAGAAACTTAGCACTTATATAATGAAAGTAATATTATTAGAAAATGTCAGAAAAGTTGGCTCTATTGGAGAAGTAATAGATGTTAAAAGAGGTTTTGGTAGGAATTTTTTAATAGCAAAAAAAAAGGCGCTTTTTGCTTCAAAAGAAAATATTAAAGAAGTTGAAAAAATTAAAATAGAACTAAATAAAAAAGATCAAGATAAAAAAGATTTGGCTAAGAATATAAATGATAAGCTGAAGAATAAGGAATTTGTGATAAATAAATTAAGCACTGAAAACAAAGAATTGTATGGTTCTGTTAAACCTACAGAAATCTCAAAAGTTTTAAGTGAAAATGAAGATATTGATATTAATCCTTCTTTAATACAACCTATTAAAGAAATTAAATCCTTAGGTATATTTGATGTAGTTTTGAACCTGCATTCCGAAGTTCAATGTAAAATAAAAATAAATGTTGTTTCTGAGGAAGAGAAGCAATAATTATACATTTTTTTCCCCAACTTATAATTTAATTTGTAAATTTATAACAAAAAAAATAACATAATATATGTCACAATCATTAAATGTAATTAGTAATAAGGTAGATGAATTACCAAATAACATTGAGGCTGAGCAATCGGTTATTGGTTCAATACTTTTAACAAACGAAATTTTTGATGAAGTAAATTTGGTAATATCAAGTAAAAATTTTTACGATCCAGTGCATAAAAGAATTTTTGAAGCATTAGAAAAACTAATTTATGGTGGACTTTTGGCTAATCCAATAACATTAAAAAATTATTTTGAAAAAGAAAAAGATGATTTAAATATTCCAGAATACTTAGTAAAAATTACAAAATTCTCTACTTCATCTAGACAAGCTTTAGAATATTCAAAACTTATATTCGATTTATACGTTAAAAGAGAATTAATAAAAATTTCTGGAGAAGTTATAGATCAGGCAAAATCAAATGATATAGGAACAGATGGTCAAAAAATTATTGAAAGTTACGAAAAATCCTTATTTGATCTTGCTGAGAAAGGTTCATTTAGTTCGTCACTTATAAAATTTGATGAAGCAATGAGACAGACAATTCAGATGGCTTCTAATGCTTACAAAAATGAAGAGGGAATTGTAGGTGTGCCAACAGGATTAAGAGATTTAGATGATCGACTAGGAGGTTTACATAAATCAGATTTAATAATAATTGCAGGTAGACCATCAATGGGTAAAACTGCTTTAGCAACAAATATTGCATTTAATGCAGCAAAAAAAATTCAGGATAGTGGTGAAAAGAGCTCAATTGCTTTTTTTTCACTTGAAATGTCCTCCGAACAACTTTCAACAAGAATTTTAGCAGAACAATCTAGAATTAAATCAAATGATATAAGGCGAGGTAAAATATCTGAGGAACAGTTCGATAAATTCATTGAAACCTCAAAGGATATATCTGAGCTTCCTTTATATATTGATGAAACTCCAGCAATAACAATTGCAGCATTAAGTAATAGAGCTAGGAGAATAAAAAGATTATATGGCCTAGATATGGTTGTAATAGATTATATTCAATTAATGCGAGCAACTAATTCAAACAACGGAAGGGTTCAAGAGATTTCAGAAATAACTCAGGGATTAAAAGCGTTGGCCAAAGAACTCTCGGTTCCAGTTTTAGCGCTTTCACAGTTATCAAGAGCAGTGGAGCAAAGAGATGACAAAAAACCTCAATTATCCGATTTGAGAGAATCTGGTTCGATTGAACAAGACGCTGATGTAGTAATGTTTGTTTACAGAGAAGCTTATTATTTGCAGGGGAAAGAGCCTAGACCAGCAACAGTTGAGCATGCTGAGTGGCAAGCTAAAATGAATGAAGTATCACATTTAGCAGAGTTAATTATCCAAAAACAAAGGCATGGACCAACTGGGAATGTAATGCTTGAATTCGAGGCTATGTTTACCAAATTTAAAGATATTCAAAATAATTAAATTAAATTATAAAGCTAATAATCTATGTTAGCTAAATTCTATCAATATAATATTTTAAAAAATCCAAGCTTAATATTAGTTTTGTTATTGATATGTCTTTGTTTTTTTGGATATTTTTCAAAAAATTTCAGACTTGATGCATCATCAGAAACGCTTTTAATCGAGGGTGATCCAGATTTAAAATATCTTAATGAGATAAATAAAAAATATGGTGCCAAGGAATTCTTGGTACTAACTTATACTCCAAAAAACAGTATGGTGGCAAAAGAGTCTATTAAAAATCTTTTAAATCTTAAAAGTGAAATCCAAAAACTCGAATGGGTACACAGTGTAATTACTTTGCTTGATATACCTTTGTTAAACAGTTCAGACGAACCTCTTATTGAGAGATTACAGAATTACTCAACTTTAAAATCTGAAGGGATTGACAAAGAAAGAGGTTTTAATGAAATATTAAATAGTCCAGTTTTTAGAAATTTTGTTATCAGCGAAGATGGCAAAACCTCAGGAATAATAGTTTATTTAAAGTCAAAAGTTGAGGAACAATTTAAAAATGAAAAAGAAAAGGAACTATACAAAGACAATTTAAAAAAACAAAATCATAAAAATATTTTAGAAATTAGAAAAATAATAAAAAATTTTAGCTCTACAAGCAAAATTCATTTGGGAGGAATACCTATGATTGCTGATGATATGATGACTTTTATAAAAAACGATATTGTAGTTTTTGGTGTTGGAGTTTTTATATTTATTATCGCAACTCTTTGGTATGTTTTTAGACAACTCATATGGATACTAGTTCCAATTAGTAGTTGTTTTTTTTCAGTATTAATAATGACAGGTCTATTGGGATTATTGGGATGGAAAGTTACAGTGATATCTTCAAATTTTATAGCTTTGATGTTGATATTAACTATGGCTATGAATATTCATATGAGCACTAGATATCTTCAGCTTACTAAACAATTTCCAAGATTAAATAAATTTAAAATAATTTCTTTAACAACAAGTAAAATGTTTTGGCCCATTCTATACACAGCATTGACAACTATATTCGCTTTTCTGTCATTAGTTTTTAGTGAAATAAAACCAATAATTGATTTTGGTTATATGATGACTTTTGGTTTAATAATTTCTTTTATTATTACCTTTACTCTATTGCCTACTTTAATTAGTTTACTAAAGTTTGATAAGATCTCTTTAAAAAAGGAACAAGGTTCATCTATAACTGGTTTTTTTAGTCAAATTTCAAAATCAAAACAAAATACGATATTTGGAATAACGATAATAGTAATATTTCTTAGTATATTTGGAATATCAAAGCTTGAAGTAGAAAATAGTTTTATAAATTATTTTGATAAAAATACAGAGATATATAAAGGAATGAAGCTCATTGATGAAAAGTTGGGTGGCACAACACCACTCGAGGTAATTTTAAAATTCCCAAAACAAGATGAAGTTGATCAAAAATCAGATGATGAAGAAGATGATTGGGGAGATGAAGATGAAAATGATGATAAATATTGGTTTACTAAAGATAAAATAGATAAAATAAAAAGGGTACATAACTATTTAGACTCTTTAGAACCAGTTGGAAAAGTTCTTTCATTTTCATCAATTATTGAAGTTGCTACTCAGTTAAATAATAATAAAGAGCTGGGCTCTTTGGAAATGGGAGTTCTTTATACTAAAATACCAGATAATATTAAGAAAGAAATTGTAGATCCATATATCTCGATAAAAGATTCTGAAGCAAGAATAAGCTTAAGAATAAAAGATTCATTAGACAATTTAAGGAGAAATGATTTGCTTATTAAAATAAATTCTGATCTAGAAAATAAATTAAATTTAAAAAAAGAAGAATTTAAATTAGGTGGCGTATTAATTCTTTTTAATAATCTTTTACAAAGTTTATTTAAATCTCAAATTTTAACTCTAGGATTTGTTATGCTTGGTATTTTAATTATGTTTATAGTTCTTTTTAAAAATTTAAAATTAGCTTTAATAGGTGTTGTACCTAATTTTATTGCAGCTTTTTTTATATTAGGTTTAATAGGACTATTGGGTATTCCTCTTGATATGATGACAATTACAATAGCCGCGATAACAATAGGTATAGCTGTAGATAATAGTATTCATTATATTTACAGATTTAAAGAAGAGTATGCTAAATTAAAAAACTATAATAAAACTTTAGAATTATGTCATTCAACTGTTGGTAAAGCAATTTTAAATACTTCAATTACAATCGTTTTTGGATTTTCAATTCTAATAATGTCAAATTTTATACCCACAATTTATTTTGGTGTGTTTACCGGCATTGCCATGTTGCTTGCAATGGTTTCAGTTTTAACACTTTTGCCGTCTTTATTGCTTAAAATTAAACCATTTAATTAATGATTGAAACAATTCAAGAATTTTTAATTAAAGTAACTTTATTTGATTATATTTTTTTTGTATTAACTATTTATTTTTTAGTTCAGGGATCTAGAAAAGGCTTTGTTTTAAGTTTATTGTCAGCTGCTAAATGGGTGCTGGCATACGTTTTAACAATTTATTTATTTCCAAAAGTAAAACCATATTTTGAAGGTGTTTTAGATAGTGAATATGTTCTTGATATAATAATAGTTGTAGTATTGTTTATTTTAATAATATTTCTTATTCTTTTAATAAATAAAGCAATTAGTAAAGTTATTACTTATACAGGATTGGGTTCAGTTGATAAAGTTTTTGGATTTTTTTTTGGAATCGCTAAAAGCTATATTCTGATCGTATGTTTATTTACGGCAATAGACGTTGTTTACGATAGTAAAAAATGGCCGTTAAATTTAAAAGATTCGTTAACTTTTCCTTGGGTTGAAAAAGGTAGTATCTATCTTATAAAGGTATTTCCAAATCAAAAA
>MDTD01150991.1_pt1 | contig 15435 bp, 13 predicted proteins | sample 811221 | NCBI WGS metagenome assembly MDTD01 (sample SAMN05326646, study PRJNA326480) | marine metagenome | isolation source: seawater | place: Pacific Ocean: South West | collected 2011
TAATGTGGAACTATGTCGGCATCGTTCGGTCCAACAAGCGCCTCAATCGTGCAAAGAATCGTCTCGACGTGCTGCGCCGCGAAATTCGCGATGATTATTGGAGTTTCCTCCTCACACCCGACCTTATCGAATTACGGAACATCGTGACCGTTGCGAATCTGATCGTGGAGTCCGCACTGGTGCGTCGTGAAAGCCGCGGCTTACACTACACTGTGGATTATCCTCAGAGAGACGATGCTCGATGGCTGAGGGATACACTACTGACCAAGGGTAGGCATTCTTAGCGGGGCAACGTGCTAAACATGTAGTCGTTGTCTTCCTGGATCATATGGCAGCCAAGGCACTGCTGGTTGGGTTGGACCTGGCGAGTGACAGGGTCATAGGCGACGAATTCCCAGCCGTTGTGCTCCGGAGCCGCTGTTCTTCGCATGACAGCAACCTGTTTGAGTGCTCCTTTCGCTCCGTTAACGAAGGCAAACTGCTCCTTCACCAAGACTGAGCCGATTCCAACTCCAGCTGTCGTTTGTGCATAGAGCTCGCGCGCGACCTGCTTAGCTTCGTCAGGGCCTGGCGTTAGCGTCTGTGGGTTAACCTTCGACCAAGCCGTGTATCCTGCCGGCCAGCCGTTCGTCGGCTGAACTTCGGCACTAGTCGGCGTTTCACCTTTTCGAATGCGCGGACATGCGACAAGGAAAATGGATAACAGGCCGATAAGCAAAAGCGGTCTCATAACTCCTCCGGGTCTTCTGCCATTCTCTCGAAGGACTGGGATCTGTCAAAGACCTTTACGCCTTGCCCAACAGGTGATGGCTAGCTTGGGGCACGAAAGATGCTTTCCCGGTAATGCGCGAGCTCGGCGATCGACTCACGTATGTCGTCTAGAGCACGATGTGCCTGCCCTTTTGGGGGGCCTGGTTCTCCGTACCAACGTCGCGCAAGCTCCTTGACGGAGGACGTGTCGATTACTCTGTAATGAAGGTATGCTTCCAGGGTTGGCATGTATCGACGTAGAAAGCGCCTATCCTGCCCAATCGAGTTGCCACATAGGGGAGAACGACCCGCGTATGCCCAAGTCTTGACGAATTCGAGGGTTTGGTTTTCGGCCTCCGCACAGGATATCGACGAAGCCTGAACGGCAGCTGACAGACCGCTGGCACCATGATGCTTTGTATTCCATTCATCCATCGCATCTAATGAAGCCTGAGGTTGATGAATAACTAGATTCGGGCCTTCCGCTAGGATGTTTAGCTGGCTATCCGTGATAATCGTCGCGATTTCGATTGGTACGCATGTTTCGGGGTCGAGACCTGTCATTTCCATGTCCAGCCAAACCAAATTTTCTGCCGATCGTGCCACGCCTTGTTCCTCCGTTTGGTCGCCAAGCATCGCGGGGGAGCAGGGCGACGTCAACCATGGAAAGCGCAGGAACGGTTTGACCCCATTGCGTTTTGTTAGTTAGACAATCATATGTCTTTCATACATCTGCACACGCACACCGAATACAGCATGCTGGACTCCACGATTCGCGTCGGAGATTTAGTTCAGCGTGCCCTTGATGATGGTGCCAACTCCGTCGCGATGACGGATCATAACAACCTTTTTGGCGCTGTGACCTTTTTCAAAGCTGCCACCCGAGCAGGAATAAAGCCGGTCTTGGGGGCAGAGGTAAACATTGTTGCTACCGATCGTGGTGCGAAAACGCAACGGCGTAGCGCTACGATCGTGCTGCTATGCCGTAACAACGAAGGATACCGAAACCTGTGTATACTTTTAAGTAGAGCACACTTGGATTCGCCCAGCACGGTACCGGTTCCTCGCATCGACCGCAGTCTTCTACAGGAACATGCAGGAGGCTTAATCGCTCTCTCGGGAAATCTCAGCGGAGAAATACCGCAGGAATTACTCGCTGGCCGGCCGGATACAGCTCGGGAATTGGTGGACTTCTATTCGGGCGTATTCGGTAAGGATGGCTTCTATCTCGAAATAGTGCGCAATGGCATCAAAGAGCAGGAGCAGGTGAATGAGCAAGTGGTCGCGCTCAGCAAGGAGCTTGGTGTACCGCTCGTGGCTGCATCGGACGCGCACTACAACTCCGAGGAAGAGTCCGCAGCGCATGAAGTTCTGATGTGTATCCAGTTGGGCAAATCGCTACCTTCTTTGGACACGCGTGCTCGGCTGACGGACCAACTGCATCTAGCTCCCTCGGAGGATATGATATCCCGATTCTCAGATTTGCCAGAAGCGGTCGAGAATACTCAAAAGATTGCGGACCTTTGCGATGTTGACCTGGAATTGGGAAATGTGTTTCTGCCCAACTACCAGGTGCCCGACGAACATGATGTAGAATCGTATCTCGAATACGTGTCGAGGGCTGGGCTTGAGAAGCGACTCGAACTCATCGAGTCAATGGCCACTTACGAGGTGGACCGCAGCCAATATGAAGAGCGCCTGATGAAGGAACTCGGAATTATTGGCCAGATGGGATTCCCGGGCTACTTCCTCATCGTATGGGATTTCATCGACTACGCTCGACAAAAGGATATCCCGGTCGGCCCTGGTCGTGGTTCTGGTGCAGGCTCCCTCGTGGCCTACAGTCTGGGTATCACGGACATTGACCCGCTACGTTATGGCCTTCTCTTTGAGCGCTTCCTGAATCCGGAGCGGGTCTCTATGCCGGACTTCGATATCGACTTCTGCATGAACAAACGGGACCGCGTGATCCAGTATGTGGCCGATAAGTACGGTTCCAATAATGTTGGGCAGATCATCACGTATGGATCCATGAAGGCGAAGGCGGCCGTTCGCGATGTGTCGCGTGTTCTGGGACTCAGCTATGCCGAGGCTGATCGCGCGGCAAAGCTGATTCCTGACGACCTCGGAATGACCTTGGAACGGGCCTTTGAGGTGGAGAAGCGCCTGACCGAATTGGTCGCAGAGGATGCGCGGTATGAGCGCTTGTTTGAAGTGGCCCGAGTCTTAGAGGGGCTAAACCGACAGCCCGGAATTCATGCTGCGGGTGTGGTTATCGCCGATAAACCCCTCTGGGACTATGTGCCGATTTACGCTGTACCCGTAGAGGGAGAAGAGGCCACACTCATCACGCAGTTTGCGAAGAACGAGGTGGAAGAGGCTGGTCTCGTCAAGTTTGACTTCCTTGGTCTCAAGACACTCACGGTCATCGATCACGCCATGTTGATAATTAATCGGGGGCGCGTGCGTGCGGGCGAAGAGCCTCTTGATATGTCCCGTATCGATCTTCGCGAGAAGTCGGTGTTCGATCTCATGAGCGGTGGAAATACGACGGGTGTCTTTCAGTTGGAATCATCTGGCTTTAAGGACCTGCTCAGGAAGCTCAAACCGGACTGTCTTGAGGACGTTATTGCCGCTGTAGCACTGTATCGTCCCGGACCACTGCAGTCGGGAATGGTGGACTCTTTCATTCGGCGGAAACACGGTGAGGAGGTAGTCACTTATCCTCACCAAGATCTTGCAGAAACCCTCGCGGAGACTTACGGGGTGATGGTCTACCAGGAGCAGGTCATGCAGGCCGCAAGCGTCTTGGCAGGTTTCAGCCTCGGGCAGGCCGACATCTTGCGTCGAGCGATGGGTAAGAAGAAGCCTGAAGAAATGGCGAAGCAGCGTGGCCTGTTTTGCGAAGGCGCAGCCGCTCGAGGCGTCGATGAGGCTCAAGCGGGTGAAATCTTCGATACGATCGAAAAGTTTGCCGGCTACGGTTTCAACAAGTCGCACTCGGCCGCCTACGGAATGATCAGCTACCAAACAGCGTGGTTGAAGACAATGTATCCGGTTGAGTTCATGGCGGCGCTACTCACCTGCGATGGCGATAATACCGATAAGGTCGTTCGATTTATCGCTGAGGCTCGTTCGATGGGCATCACCGTTCTTCCTCCCTCTGTGAACCAGTCCGAGCTGGACTTTGCGGTGGCAGAAGGTGCAATTCGCTTCGGGCTCGGCGCGATTAAAGGCGTAGGTTCTGGCGCTGTGGAGGCGATTATTGCCGCACGTGAAGAGGGGGAAGCGTTCTCTAGTCTTTTCGACTTTTGCGAACGGGTCGATCTTCGGCGTTGTAATAAACGGGTGATGGAAGCCCTCGTGAAATGTGGTGCATTTGATGATTTCGATGCTCCACGTGCAGCTATCCATGCGGCGATTGAAAAGGCTGTAGAGCGGGGAGGGCGACTGCAGCAGGATCGCCTTGTCGGGCAAACGAACCTGTTTGGTGCACTTGAGCCATCCTCGGAAGACGACAAGAAGACACCCTATCCGGATGTTGAGGAGTGGCCGGAAAAGCTGTGTTTAGCCTATGAAAAGGAGTGTCTCGGCTTCTACGTGTCTGGACATCCTCTCGATCGGTACAGTTACGATATTCAGAGAATACGCTGTACGCCGCTCTCCGAAATACCGTCGTGTTCACACCGGACCTCGGTCACGGTTGCTGGTGTCGTGACTGCCATCCGAGAACGGACGACTCGAGACGGTAAAGGTCGGATGGCCTTTGTGAGCATCGAAGATCTTTCCGGGCGAGCGGAGGTTGTGATCTTCTCTCGCCTCTACGAAACCGTCGAACCTCTCATTAAAGGCGATGAACCTCTCATCCTGCAGGCTATGGCCTCCCACGAGGGAGATGGCGATGCGAAGACTGTAAAGTTGCGGGGCGAATCTGTGACGACGTTGCGAGAGATACGGGCCCAGCAATCGAAACGCGTCACAGTCACGATGAATGCTGCCGATGTCTTGGACGGTTTTTACGACCGTCTCGAGGCGCATTTAACAACCTGGACGCAGGGTTTCCCCGTTGAAATCCTACTCAAGGTTGATGGCTATGGTGAAGTGGTGGTGAGCCTGGGCGAACGTTATCGGTTGGAGGCTGACGATACTGCCGTGGAGCGCGTTGAGAGGCTCATAGGAAAGGGGTCCGTTGCCTTTCATTAGCGTTGAGCTCTCGTTAGTGACCTCAGCGGAGTTGCATGTAACGCTCTACACCCGTAGAAATGTTTCATGCGCATATGCCCACATTGCGAAACTCCGACTCTAGACAAGATCTGTCCGTTTGATGGTTATCAAACGGTCGATGCTGCTCTCTACATGGAGCCTGAGCACGATCCCTTTGTGGGCACAGCATTTCAAGAGCGCTATCGAATCGAAGAGCGCCTGGCGATCGGGGGGATGGGGACTGTGTACCGGGCAAGTCAGGTCGCAGTTGGTCGTCCGGTGGCAATCAAGATCCTGCGCCAGGAGGTGGTACACGATCTACGGGTCGTTGCACGCTTCCAACAAGAAGCTCTTGCGGTCGCAGGGCTACACCACCCGAATACGATTCGCATTTTCGATTTCGGCCAGAGTGCCGACGGTCATCTCTTTCTTGTGATGGAATTCCTGGAGGGGGAATCCCTCGGCGATATGATCGACGAACAGGCACCTATTGAGCCGGAGAGAGTCGTCAAAATCGGTGGGCAGATCCTAGATGCCTTGGCGGAAGCTCATAGCAACGGCATCATCCATCGCGACTTGAAGCCCGATAATATCTTCGTGACGAAGGTCGGTCTGCAGGCGGACTTTATTAAGGTTCTCGACTTCGGCATTGCGAAGCTGGAGCGTGGTGAGGCTCGAAAAAGGCAGCTAACCCAGACCGGTATTGTCGTAGGCTCTCCCGGATACATGGCACCCGAGCAAGTTCAATCTCTGCCACTAACGGCGCAGGTGGACATTTATGCGGTTGGCGCCGTTATGTATGAAATGCTTACAGGACAGGCCGTTTTTGTCGGTGAGAGCGCTTTCGAAATTGCCATGAAACAGGTTAATGAGGATCCGGGCCCTCCCATGGTTAACGGTAAAGTGCTCCAGGGACCTGTGATCGACTGCGTGATGTCCTTTCTCGCGAAAGAGCCCGAGAATCGTCCTGCTGGGGCTGCGGAAGCGCTACGGCGGCTACAAGAGTGCATACCCGACGAAAACGGGATGGCTGCTCAGGTCAATCATATCTTGCCAGTCCGGACTACTTCATCGGCGATGCTCAGTGCCGACGTGACCGCGGGCCCAAGGCAGCGCCGTTCTACGAGCGTCTTCTTTACTCCGAGCTCTGGCCTAAATAGCTTCACGGACCATCGCATCTGGATTGGACTTATTGTCGCTGCAGTCGCTGTTCTAGCGTTTCTGGGTTTTCAGTTTCTGGGATCGAAGGGGGATACACCACCTATGCCTTCGACCCCACAAAAAGCTGGCCCGGCTGCTAGCGTGAAATCGACAACCGCCAAAGTCATGGAAAGTGCGGAACAGTCTGCGAAAGATGCAGAGAGTAAGTCGGATTCAGCCGCGAAAGAACAGGTGGGCAAAACTGACAAACCTGCCGTTAAGGAAGGCGCTGGCGCGGACAGGAGCAAACAAAACTCCAAAGCCGAGGCACAGGCCGGAAGTGCGACTCCCGAGAAAAGTGCTGGGAAGGCGTACGTCGGGGGTGTCCGAGTGTATGAAGAAGCATCGATGGTTTCGGACGACGAAGACTGGGTGGAACTCAAGGCCAGACCCTCTGGGACACGCATCTACCTGAATGCAGGACGTCGACCGATCCCCCTCATCGGGAAGAACCGAGTTGTGCTTGCCTGGCCCAAGGGTGAAAAACGTCCGAAAGTTCGGCTGAAAAAACGTCGTTATGAGTCATATGGTTTCCAAATCCCGCGAACGTGGATCGGCCTGACACGAACCGTCACGCTGGAGTGGGACGATGCTTACTAGGGAAGGTAGAGTTCTTCCTCGGAGAATATGAGCTTAGGCTTGGGTCGCTCGACTCCAGGATCCGCTATCTCATGCAGTCTCAAAGAAATGGCCTCTTTGAAGTGCATGGCAGCCGGGCTCACCCGAATGCGAACTTCACCCGGGGAACCTTCTTTACTCTGCGGCATATAGATGGTGACCGTTCCTCCTTCCGAAAGGTAAAAGGTACCGCCCCGTCGCGTCTCATTCGATGAAAGCATCAAGCGTGCTACAGGTTTTTTATTTCTGGTGCCGATGATGTCCAGTGTCCCTTCTACATGCAGGGCCGTTCCTCGGCCTTGATTGAAATAGGCTCTGTAGGCGCAATCGTATGTTGGCTCAAAGCTCAGCGTGGTACGGACTCGCGGGTTGTGAACTAGGACAGCTTCGACCACCGCAGGTCGTCTCCACGTGACACGTGGGTTGCCGTTGAGTTGGAGCTTTCCTCGCGGAGATACGACACCGCCTTGCATACTGATGTCAAAATTGCCCCATCCTGCGCTATTTCGAGTGTTGTAGAGATCACCCTCGTAACTGCGGGCAACCACCTCTAACCGTGAGTTGAATCCCGGGCACAGGGCACCCTGGTTTGCCAATCTTAGAGTCAGGTTATTGATACCTCGCCCGGCGAGGCTACCTTCTGTACGGCCCAGTCCACGGATATACTTGCAACCTGCGGTGACAAGGGCGCATAGGACGATGCATACCAGGAGAGTTGGGTGGGTCCTGAGCGTCCAATGTCTCATCGAGACGCACCAAGGGGGGGCGGAGGAGACACGCCAGCCGCTTTTGCTTCCTTGCGCATCTTGTCTGCTGCGTCTGATTTGCCTAGTGCCGCATAGGCGTCCGCCAAGTAGTATCTAAACGAGTGTGCATCAGGCTGAATCTCGAGTAGGCGCTCGAAACTCCGGATAGCGAGAGAATAGTCTTGAGCAGTCAATTCTCCGCGCCCTTTATCCATGAGGACTTGTCCCAAACGGTCCCGGCTCCAATCTGCATCAAATCCGCTCTGGAGTTGTTGCTCCAAGATCGACTCGACTTTCATCAAATCTCGCAGCCTCTCGTAGTACTGAATATAGGCCCGAGCAAACCCCACGTCGCTCTTGGATTGTTCATACTGCTTGTCCATCAAAGAGGAGGCTTCGCTGTATCGGCGGTCACGATGTAGTGCGCGCGCGAGAGAGAGGGCGATATAGGAATCGCCAGGTTGCTTCTTCAAGACCTGCCGGCAGAACTTCACCGCATCCAAATCCTGGCGAACTTCCTTAAGTCTACATAGGTGAGGGGCCTGTTCTGTGTCTGGCAGTTTTTTTATGAGCGCGCTTGCCTCTGTGAGCCTCCGAGATTCCAGAAGCGACACAATCCCGTCCACTTGCGCGATCTTACCCGCAGTATGGTCATCGGCCCCCGTCACAGCAGTCTTCTTTTCCGATGAGCTAGGCGGACACGCCAACATGGCAAAGCAAAGCCATGTTAACGCCGCCGAAACGAGATGGCCGGGCATGCTGCGGAGACTATGCATCGTCCTGTTTCTTAAAGGCTTGCAGTTGCTCGGCCGTTGCGGGTCGCTGATGCTTCTCTTTCCATTCGCCATAAGGCATCCCGTAAACCCACTCACGAGCATCCTCGTAGGAGAGTTCATGTGAAGTCGATTGGGATTCTGCAGCTAGCCATTTGGAAAGGCAGTTACGACAGAATCCTGCGAGATTCATAAGGTCAATGTTTTGAACGTCACTACGATTTCTCAAGTGGTCGACGAGACGCCGAAATGCCGCAGCTTCCAATTCCGTCTTAAGGTCAGTCGGCATAGCGCTATATCTCCTGGAAGAATTCGCGTACCGCAGCGACCGTATTGGGCAATCCACCAGGGTTTGCTTGAAATGCAATCAGGAGTAGATCGTCTTGAGAGAAGATCTCGCTCACGGTAACCACAGGTGTGAAGGCATTAAGTGCTCGACACACGGCATCGTTTGTGGCGATGGCGGGAACTTGCATCAAATCCAGCTGGAAGGTGTCCACATGCGCATCCGCGATGACTGGAGGCTTCTTACCCATGAACTTTATAAGGTCTGCTGGTTTGCTGAGGTCCAAAGCGCCAGACTTTAGAAGCTGCGCTAATGGGCTCTTTGAGTCCTCCGCTTCAAGGTCTAGGTCAGTCACCACGACGCTTACTCGGAAAATGTCTGGGGCTAACTGAACCTCTACTATATTGATGATGGCAGACGCCTTCATGGTATTTCCCATGATGGCGACATTACCTTGAATTCTGAGGCCTGGCGGAGCCGCCTCCACACTGGCCGGCGAATCCTCGGTGGGCGGACTGAGCGCCGATGCCAGCCAGCGTATTGCATCGAGGGGAATGGGAAGGCGAAAGGCTATTGCATGCGCCAACATGCGAGCAATCATACCTGGGTTTTGAACAACGTAGCGACTCGCGCTCGTTACGGCATCTTTCAGTGGCATATCCATGCCGCGCATCCTACCTGCACCGTTTCTTCGGGCAAGGTGTTTTTTGGGAAGAGGGGCTGGATGTAAGACTACCGTTTCACGCCTTCCTGCTTTCGCAGGAGTTTTCGCTTAGCTCTAATAACGCTACGAAGCTCCGGCCGACGCTCCATGATGCCCAAGAGCTTACGTGCTTCCCCAAACTGTTTCTTCTTCATCGCGCTCTCGAACGCCTTTAGCAAACGCTTATTGGAGCGCTTATCTCCTAGGCCCCTCTTCTGTCGCTTCTCGGGTGCCTTCTCGGTATGTTTCACCTTATTCGGAACGGCAGCAACATTCTGTTCTGGAGCTCCCATCGCCAACGGGGCTGGAGACCGTGGTTCTGCGCGTGCAGACCCAGGTATCAGGGTACTAGCCAGATCCTTGGAGCCTATCGCAGTTTTTTTCTTACTTGCACGCTTTCGTTGCTTTCGAGCGTAGAGGCTATTCCTGGAGTCGGCGAGCCTGATATCGACAGGTCTCTCGAGGGAGGGAGGTCCTTTTGTTGCAACCTTAGAAGCACCTTTGCGGCGCGAAGTGCTTTCCTTCGAACGCTTTCCGCGAGAAGTGAATTTGCTTTCTGCTGCGGCAAAGTTCGGTGCTGTTGCTGTTCGTCCACTTTCGGTGTGAGGTGTCGGCATCCCACCAAACTCAGGGTAGGTGGGCGCCGATGCTGCAGCCGGTTCCTTTTGCGGCACACGGACTTCTTCCTTCGTCGCAACAAGCGGCTGGGATAACGGTGTCGCCGTCTCGTCTGCCGCAAACTCTGTTGCAGACAAGGGTGCATCGTCCTGATTGAGTACGAGGGTCGTCGAGCCCACTATGAGGAAGACAAACGCCGTCGCGAAGGCCGGTTGCATCACGAGATTCGCTAGTTTCTGAAAGAAACTCTGGCTTTCCGGTTCTGAAGCCTTGGCATGCATTTCGGCTATTTCAAGAATTCGTTGCGACAACGCATGGGGAACAGGTTCTGGCTGAATCGTCCGAAGCGCGCCTCGAAGGCTACCTGCTGCATTAACTTCATCCGAGAGTTCTGGGAACGCTGGTAACGACGCCTCAAACGACGCGCGCTGTGCGTCGGGCAATTCGTCGTAAAGGTAGTCTACGACAACCTTCTCCATGTCCTCTTTGTTCATCATGCTTTGGTTCTACGTGTGAGATTGCAAATGGGTTCCAACTAATTCAAAAAGTAGACGTCTCCATTAGGGTGGCGCCTTAAAATCCTCCAGGCTTTTGCGTAGTCCCTGGAGTGCATAGCGCATACGGCTCTTAATAGTGTTTTCAGGTATGCCGACGATCTCTGCGATCTCCCAGAACTTGAGACCCTGGAACTCACGCATGATAAAGACTTCTCGTTGTTCTTCCGGTAGGTCGTCTAAGGCCGTCTGCAAGCGAGTCTTGAACTCGTTGTCTCCGGCCGCGGATTCCGCGCCACGATCGTTGTTGGCGACCTTGTCCATGAGTGTTCCTCCGCTGCCTTCAGAAGACGATAGAGGCTGATCTAGTGATGGGTGACGTCGATAAGACGCCTTCCGAAGTGCATCAATGCAAAGATTACGGGCGATGGTGTAAAGCCACGTCGTAAATTTCGCCTTTCGCTGAAATGAAGAGGCGTTCTTTATGACCCGGACAAACGTGTCCTGCAGGATGTCTTCGGCAACCTCTTTCGAGCCACCACAGCGTCTTAGGATGAAGTTGAAGACAGGACCGCTATGCCGATCCATGAGCACCTTAAAGGCACCGACATCTCCCTCGAGATAGAGGGCCATGAGATCTTCATCTGCGCGTTCCTGGAGCATTCCCCTTCCTTATCGAGAAGAATGTTAACCTCCGAAGGCACGGATCGCTAGGGCCTACGTGTGAAAAGTCGCCTGTCACAGGTACGTGCGCAAGGGCTCGGAACAATCGGCCCAGCTCTTTGGATGACGCGCTCGACAACCCCACGGGTTGCCGAGTCGCGCTGCGTCAAGAGGTTCTAGAGCGCGGGGTCCGCAGCCTTGGGCTTTTCGTCCGCTGGTTTTTCGAGCGATGGCTTAGCAGCCTTGTCCGCTCCGGGTGTCGGAGGCGTAGGCACAACGGGTGCTGCATCCGTAGCGGGCTTGTCGCCAGTCGACCCGTCGCTTTCACCAGGGGCCTTCGGGGTCGCTTTAGCTGGTCCGAGCACAGATAGTTCTCCGAGCTCTTCCGGGGTTAGGACCTTCAAGCTATCCAGCTTGGAGACCGGCTGCATGACGCTGCTGTCCTTCATCAGCGCTAGTAGCGGGCTGTCTGAAGACACCATTAGTTTCGTGCCCCGCGTTAACGACTTTTCGTAGAGTTCTAGGGTGCGGATGAACCGGTAGAACTCGGGATCTTCGTTGAACGCGCGTGCCTTGATTTTGATGGCCTGAGCCATCGCATTACCGCGGATCTTTCGGACCGTACGCTCACTCTCTGCGAGTTTACGACCAACAGCTTCTAGCTTGTTCTTGTTGATCGCTCCGGCGCAGAAGTTCTGAATCTTACGATACGTCTCGATGTCCCGCTCTCGGTCCTTCGCGATATCCTGAATCATCGAGCCGTGAATCTTGGCGGAGTAGTTGAGGTACTTGAAGTGCAAGTCGTAGATACTGATTCCAAAGCCTTCGTCGAGTTTGACGTTTGCATCGTCCTTGATGGTTCCGATGAACCGTTTCTTGGTTGACGCAGCCTTTTTCTGAGCCTCGGTCTGCGGCGTTGCTTTCGCAAGCGCTTCGACGTCTTTCCGCGTCTTGGCACGGAGTTTTGCGGCGACCAGCGCCTCCCGGATGTTTTCATTCCGCTCGGGATGGCACTCCTCGAAATTTGCGACGAGTTTTCGGAGATTAAGGCCTTCTTCAGCAGCAAATGTCCGGTCAGACATCCGTACGATGTTTTGGAGACGCTGCTGTCGAACGGCTGACTGGATTCGCGTCGTCACGACACTGTCCATGCTGCCGTGGGCTGCACGTTGGGTCTCTTCCTGCGAGCCCTTGTTGTGGGCAATGTAGTATTCGAGCGGGTCAGAAACCCTCCACCGCGCGAATGCCGTGAAATCAATTTCTCGATTGGTTACCGTCTTCGTATCAAGCCCAGTGTCATTCCAACCCTGCACGCGGGCATCGATGTAGCGTACGTCTTGGACGAAGGGCAACTTGAAGTGTAGGCCAGGGTCGGGAGTCTGACGGCAGTTCTTACCGCCGTCATCGCACTCCTCAGAGGCAATGATTTCGACTGGCTCACCGAACTCCGTAACAATGGCGAATTGGTCAGGCCGTACGACAAAGAAGCCCTGGTACACGCAGACCAGAAGGAACACGGCGATGAGGCCGATGATGACGTTCTTGGCGGTGCTCGCGTTCATTTCGCACCTCCTTTTGTGAGGTCGCTTATGTTTAACAGCTTGAAGGTACTATCTCCGCCAATGTTGTCCTCGATAACGATCTTCTCAGCCATCTTGTCGAAAACTTGCTGCATCGTGTTCAAGTACATCCATTGTTTGGTGATACCCGGTGCGAGTTGGTACTCGTCCAACTGTGCTTTGAAAGCTAAGGCTTCCCCCTGTGCGTTCCGCACAATTTCCTCTCGCTCTTTCTTCGCACGCCCGATGGCGATGTCAGCGCTTTCTCCGGCTTCACCAACGGCCTTTTCTTGTAGACCTTTTGCTTCGTTTAGCTTCGCGTTGACGTCCGGCTCGGTCTGGTTAAAGCGGTCAAACGCCTCTTTTGCGCCAGCTGGTACATCGGGGTCCTTGATCGCGACTTCGGTGATTTCGACACCGGTCGGCACGATGTCCTGGAGTGTGCGTTGAATTGCCTGGTGCGCCTTGCGCTGCAGTGGCGCGAAGTTTGTGAGTACCTCGCGCATCGAGTAGTCCCCGACTAACTGGCGCATCACAGCCTGCACAACGTCCCGAATCGTCTCTTGTTGGTCCTTCACCTCGAACATGTACGTGAACAGATTGCTGATCCGGTAGATCACCGTGTAACGCACGACGATGAGGCTCATATCTCCCGTGAGCATCAAGGACTCTCTCTCGTGTCCGCGAGTTCGCACTTGGGAAGTTTCCCCGGGTGTGCTGCGGAATCCGAACTCGAGGCGGTACTGCCGACCCACAGCCTCCTTGTGAACACTGTCCACAAATGGGATTTTGAAGTGCAGCCCTGGCTCGAACTCCTTGGGCTGACCACCCGCATCGATAATCGGCGCTCCAAATCGGAGGACGATCGCTTTCTCTTCTGGCTCGACCTGAAAAAATGACTCGAAGCCGATGAAGATTGCGGTCACTAGGCCCGCAAAGATGAAGATGAGTTTGAAGTTAGGTTTGATTTGCTCGAAAAGCTCCCGGGGATCTGGGAAACCGGGATCAGGGCCGTAGCCTCGTTGGTCCATGATGTACTCACAGGTGGTTGTAGGGTAGGGGCCTATAACATGGGCCATGAGACCGGGTCGAGGCGAACCTTTTTAAAGTTACAATGTTACCGTTAGCACGTCCGTTCTTCTACTCACAAATGGGTATCAGGTGCCTTCTTGACTGCACTCGCCGTCGGTCATGCCCTGTCGAGGAAGCGGCGAATATTGTCGATTTCGTCCGGTGCGATTGGCAGGCGATACCGTTGACCGTCCTTGCCCGTTAGGAATAGATCAGACTGAGTCGATCCTTGGACAAGGCTGGGCTTTGTGGACTGATCTAGGTCGAGCAATTCATACCCATCGAGCACGCTAGCCCTAGCGAGGAGGATAAGCTGATCCTTGTGCATCAGAATATAGGTCTCTCCCCAAGAGCGATTCGGTGCACAACGTACCCTAACATGTGCCGTTATGTGTCGAAGGTCCACGTCCTTAGGAAGGTGGCTGATGACCGTGCCGAACAACTCAAATTCTGACATCTCGACTCCTGGCTGAACGACAAAATAACGTTCCGCTCTCGGGAACAACTCTCGCGGGTAGATTGTCATTCATAGATGAGCCTGTCTATTCGGCCCTCTCTCGAAGCTCTTTTACCCACCTGCCTCTTTCCGTGTATAATTGGCGCATGCTCATGATAAACCGTCTTTCGTTGCTCATCGCTTTAATCATTCTAGTACAGACGACCGCGTGTTCGGATGCCGACACGACGAGTAGTCCAGCATGCGATCCCTCCGTTTCGTCCTGCGAGCCCGACAGTGGGATCGTCACAGATGGTGGAAGCGTTGTAAGCGTCGATTCTGTAAGTACGTCCGATGGCAGTGGAGACAATGATGGATCCGCAAGCGACGTTCACAGCACCGACCTTGGGGATGACGCTTCAGTCACTGATGGCGGTATGGACGGTGGGCAAGAAACCGACGCATGCGCGCCTGATTGCACTGGACTAGTATGCGGCTCTGATGGCTGCGGTGGATTATGTGGCCTCTGCCCGGAAGAACAGTTCTGTGTCGAGGGGGCCTGTACGGCCCAGTGCCCGGCCAATTGCACAGGAAAGGTGTGTGGACCCGACGGTTGCGGCGGGGTCTGCGGGCAATGTCAGGTTACCGAGGAGTGTCAGGAGGGAGTCTGTGTAGACCTTCCTTGCGACCCCGCTTGCGAGGGTAAGTCGTGCGGTCCGGATGGTTGCGGTGGTTTCTGCGGTGCGTGCGAGGTGGGTTTCGAGTGCGCCGACGGCGTGTGTGTCGAGCTTTGCGTCCCTGCCTGCATGGACAAAGAGTGCGGTCCCGACGGATGCGGAGGCTTGTGTGGTGAGTGCCTCCCAGGGGAGAATTGCATCAATGACTTATGTAGTTCGGAGTGCGTGCCAAACTGCCAGGGAAAGAAATGCGGTGACGATGGCTGCGGCGGACTTTGTGGCGTCTGCCCAATTGGCTTTAATTGCCAAAATGGACAGTGTGCTGAGAACTGCACGCCAGTCTGCGGTAACAACCAGTGTGGCCCTGATGGCTGCGGTGGCGTCTGTGGAACGTGTGCACCGGAACTCTTCTGCGTTAAAGGCATGTGTGAGGACGAATGCGCGCCGGATTGTACAAGCAAGGAATGCGGGGATGATGGTTGTGGTGGCTCCTGTGGTGAGTGCGAACTGCTTGGTGCTTATTGCAACGATAAATTCCAATGCGCGTCCCTGAAGGGCAGCTCATGCCTTGGATATTGTGGCGGAAATAACCCGAACTGGCCGTGTTCGTGTGATGCGCTTTGCAAGGTGGAGGGAGA
>MDTD01065351.1_pt1 | contig 15430 bp, 13 predicted proteins | sample 811221 | NCBI WGS metagenome assembly MDTD01 (sample SAMN05326646, study PRJNA326480) | marine metagenome | isolation source: seawater | place: Pacific Ocean: South West | collected 2011
GAGGCGATTTCATCGGCTAATTTAGCAGTTTGTGCAGAAGCATCTTGAATACTCTCCCAGTTCTTGGAAGCGCCGGTAATGAGTTCTCCTACTTCTTCCATTTTACTCACTTCTTTGGCAACAGAGGTGAGCTGGGCGATTTCTATGGCTTTAGATTCAGCGCTATATTCAAAATAGAATGGAGCTACAGCAAAGCCTGCCCCCAGGACCGCACAGCTCAAAATAGAGGCAACTTGCCACAGTTCAGCTTCTCCCTGAATAAGGGTACTGATCCAATACCCAAGCCCGATGAAGACAATGTCGGCAAAAAGAAAAGGCCACTTTGGGACGGTTACTGGGGGCGGCAGGGGCCTTAATTTTTTTTTTGATTTGGAAGGATTCTTCTCGCTCATGCAAATAAGGAAAGTGCCGATTTGAGCACCAGACGTCAACGGTCAATCACAGTGCATTGACAGGCATTAGGGAGATTCGTAGCGTGGGCCTAGAATTGACCGGGTAATAGTAAATGAGAGAAAATATAAGAATAGAAACAGACACTATGGGAGAAGTTTGTGTTCCTGCGGAAAAATATTGGGGAGCGCAAACACAAAGAAGCCTAGAAAATTTTCCTATAGGGGAGGATTCAATCCCCAAGGCCTTAGTCCACGCATTAGGAATACAAAAAGAAGCAGCAGCGAAGGCAAATTTTAAATTGGGGCAACTTGAAAAAGAAATTTCGGAAGCCATCGCAACGGCAGCAAATGAGGTGGCCCAAGGTAAATTAGACGATAATTTCCCCCTTGTTGTTTGGCAAACAGGATCAGGCACGCAATCTAATATGAATGCCAATGAAGTCATCGCAAATCGTGCCAATGAAAGTATGGGGGGAAAACGGGGAGAAAAATCCCCAGTTCACCCGAATGATCATGTAAACAAAAGCCAGTCATCCAACGATACATTTCCTGCGGCAATGCATATTGCCACAGTAATAGAAATTGAGGATAGACTTTTGCCGGGGCTACGAGAGCTTAAAGGGTCAATAGAAAAGAAAGTAGAGGAGTTTGAAACAATAATTAAAATTGGCCGAACGCATACTCAGGACGCAACCCCCTTAACCCTAGGACAGGAATTTTCGGGATATGCGGCACAATTGGATGCGGCAATTAAGGGCATAGAGGAAAGTGTGCCTCCTCTTTTAGAACTTGCACAGGGAGGGACAGCAGTAGGCACTGGGTTAAACTCGCCAGAGGGATTTGCAGAGCAATTTGCAAAAGAAGTTGCCGAAATAACGGGGAAAAATTTTGTTACAATGCCGAATAAATTTGCCGGGCTTGCGGCACATGACGCAATGGTTGCGATATCAGGAGCTTTTAATGTAGCGGCGGTGGCGATTATGAAGATAGCAAACGATATTCGATTTTTAGGATCAGGGCCGCGAAGCGGCATTGGAGAACTGAGCCTTCCGGCAAATGAACCGGGGTCGTCCATAATGCCGGGGAAAGTGAACCCTACTCAATGTGAAGCAATTACAATGGTCGCGGCGGAAGTTATGGGAAACCATGTAGCTGTCACTATCTCAGGGAGTAATGGCCACTTCGAACTGAATGTTTTTAAACCGGTAATAATATTTAATGTGCTTCGTTCAGCTAGGTTATTAGGCGATGCGGCAAGAAGTTTTTCAGAGAGGTGCGTTAAAGGGATTACAACAAATGATCAGCGGATAAGCGAATTGATGACACAGTCATTAATGCTGGTTACAGCACTAAACCCACACATTGGGTATGATAATGCGGCTAAAGTGGCAAAAAAAGCATTTGCGGAAGGAAGCACGCTCAAGGAAGCCGCCATAAACTTAAACTTGTTAACTGCAGATCAATATGATGAGTGGGTAAAGCCAGAAACAATGATCAATCCAGTTAAAAGGACGGGTTAGAAAAACGTTAAATATTTTTGTTTTGGCAGCCGCTAACTAAATAGAGAGCAGCCATTCGAACAGCGATACCGTTGGTAACTTGTTCTAGAATAACAGCCCGGTCGCCGTCGGCAATTTCGCTTTCAATTTCAACCCCGCGGTTTATGGGCCCCGGGTGCATAATTATTGCATCAGGCTTGGTCAAAGCGAGACGGGAACGATTTAAGCCAAACAGGCGTGAATATTCACCGATACTTGGAAACATCGTTTTGCGCTGTCGTTCATGCTGAATTCGTAATAAGTTGATAACATCGGCTCCTTCCAAAGCTTCTTCGATATCATAAGTCACCCTACATCCGGTTTCCTCGAAAATGCGTGGGACCAAAGTGCTGGGACCGCATAGAGTAACATTGGCTCCAAGCTTGCGAAGGGCCCAAATATTAGACCTGGCTACCCGGCTATAAAGAATATCTCCTAGAATAGTAACGTTAAGATTATTAATGGCCTTTTTCTTTTCACGGATAGTAAAAACATCCAGCAAGGCCTGCGTAGGATGTTCATGAGCTCCATCGCCAGCATTGATTACATGTGAATCTAGAAAACGTGATAGAAAATGGGGGGCGCCGGGGGCCTTGTGCCTGATAATGATAATATCGGCATTAAGGGCTTCAAGGTTACGTGCGGTATCCTTAAGGCTCTCACCTTTTTGAAAGGAAGATGCATCCGCAGAAAAGTTGATGATGTCAGCACTTAGCCTCTTAGCTGAGAGTTCAAAGCTCACGCGAGTTCGCGTGGATGGTTCAACAAAGAAATTCACCACAGTTTTACCCTGTAGCGCCGGGGTTTTCTTGATGTCACGCTCGCCCACCGCCTTGAATTCCCGAGCGGTGTCAAGGACAGCCGTAAGCTCCTGAGCGCTCAAGCCTTCGATATCAAGAAGATGTTTCTGGTTCCAACTCATGAGGCAGGGAGGATTACGGCGTGAAGAGTGCCTGTATCATCGCATTGCACCTCCACGCATTCTTCTCGTTTGGAGGGTAAATTTTTTCCAACAAAATCAGGCCTGATGGGCAACTCGCGGTGTCCCCGGTCAATAAGCACAGCTAGTCGGATACAGTATGGTCTGCCAAAGCCGAGCAACGCATCCATTGCAGCGCGAACGGTTCTCCCAGAGCAGAGCACGTCGTCGACGAGGACGACCACTTGATCGGAAAGGTCTGTAGGAAGCTCGGTTGCTCGCAGTTCGTTTATTCCGCGCTGTGAAAGATCATCACGGTGTAGTCCTGGCTCCACTGAGCCAATCATCACCTCATGGCCATAAAGGGATGTGAGGGAGTCTCCCAGTAGGCGTGCTAGTTTTACGCCGCCGCGTTGGATGCCCACAAGTATTAGGGCTCTTCCTTCAAGGGAGGATTCGAAAATTTCATGGGCAACTCGTTGCCAAGCACGACCTAGAGCTGCAGCTTCGAATGTCGGACGCTCTTCAGGCATAAAAAAAACCGCGAAATTGCGCCTGAGCACAAATCTTTCGCGGACGTAATTGTCTTTTTCTCATTCAGCGTCCTTGGCGGACTCACAGGACCGCTTTAAAGGGCGTTTATAGGTTGTCGGTTCTGCTATTTAAACAGCGGTCCGTTCTGCCTGTCGTCGCTTCCGCCATTCGGCACGATGGTTGACCATCCAATTAGTCAGGGCCTCTTCAAAACCAATATCGATGCCGGCTTTTTCAGACTCCAACCATTTGTGTCGCATAATTTCCTCACGTTCCGCGAGAAACTCTCGATAGAGGGAAGAATTTTGCAGCAGTTTGTTGGTGGATTCTGATTTTGGCATAACCGTGTTTAAGGTTAGAACAATGCCTTACATCAATTCTTCAGTTAGAACAACTCAATAAAAGGGTAGCATAGAAAAAAACGCATTTTTTTAACTATAAACATGTAAACCAGCCTTGGAGGATATTAATAAGTTTTAAGCCAACAAAGCGCGAAGAGTTGAGGCAACTTTTAAAAAAGCTTGGGCGGGCTCACTTTCCGGTGCGGAAACAACGACAGGTACTCCACTGTCTCCTCCCTCTCTAATCTCCGTGAAAATAGGAACTTCACCGAGAAAACGGGTCCCTTGGTTCATAGCCTCTTTTTCTCCGCCCCCATGGCCGAAAATTTCTACACGGTCTCCATTCGGCGCAGTAAAGTAACTCATGTTTTCCACAATCCCTAAAATAGGGACATTCACTTTTTTAAACATGCCAATGCCTTTACGTACAACTCCTAGCGACGCCTCTTGCGGAGTAGTTACCACAACTCCCCCATCCATTGGAACAGTCTGACAAAGCGAAAGCTGAGCATCTCCGGTGCCGGGGGGTAAATCGACCAACAAAATATCCAGTTCTCCCCAATCAACATCTAAGACAAATTGCTGGATTGTTCTCATAATCATCGGCCCTCGCCAAATGACGGGTTCATCCCCAGGCATAAGAAAACCCATGCTTATGAGTTTTACCCCGTGGCCCGATAAAGGAATCATTTTTTCTTTGGACGAAACAGTAGGCTTTTCATCCACACCCATCATTAGAGGTACACTGGGACCATAAATATCACAGTCCATTAATCCAACGGCTAAACCACTTTGTGCTAAAGAGCAGGCAAGATTAACTGAACAAGTGCTTTTTCCCACTCCTCCTTTGCCAGAGGCAACGGCAACAATTTTGGAAATACCCTGTACTTTTTTTGGCCCCCCACCGCTGGGACTTTGGCCGGGCGGAGGCATTTTTACTTGAACCATTGCGCGATCAACACCCTCGATAGTTTTGGCCGCAGCTTCACACGTTTGTTTTAGCTGGGAGGCAACCTCTGGGTTGTGTGAAGTTAGCTCAAGATCAATTCCTGCAGAGCCGTTTGCAACCGACACTCCTTTTACTAATCCGAATGATACGATATCTCGTGAGTACCCAGGATAGGGCACGCTTTTTAGAGCCTCATTAACCAAATCGTCTAAACTCATTCTTTATTTTTTTTGCGCACTGTAAGGGCGTGGATTCTGGTCTTCAGACAAATTGCGTCAAGCCCGATTGCCGAGTAGTTGAGGCAGGTTCGAAATAAAAGCTATCTTAGGAGGTTCAAATATTCGGATAAAGTTTTAATGTGGGATATGAATATGTGTGTCTCAATATGTTTATTAAATTTCATTCCTCGAGTTTCCAAGGGTTCTGTTGTGACCCAGCGCCCGAGCTTGTCTTGTGAAGCAATGATGAAACGAACTTTGTTTTCCCAGTTTTTTAAGCGGCGGGTACGTTCTTTGGCAGATAAGGGTCGAGGTTTTTGCCCAGCAAGAAAAGCTTCTCGGCCATTATTCCTCACCTTTTCATAGTAGCGAATCATTTCTAAAACTCCATATGAACTCTGGAAGCTGTAGTGTGTAGGCAAGTCGTCCTCCTCATAAGTTAACGTGTAGCTCTTGGTAAAATAAAGGGGACGGTTGGTTTTCAATTCATAGAATCGCGCCCATTTATTTTTATTTATGGAGCTCTTTTGAAACCATTGCACTGCAGGGCCAGCAGCTTTCAGGTATTTTTCTTTTCCTGTAGCAAGGTATAGGTCGAGTAAGGTCCTACAGGCTCCAACGCTTTCGCCTCCGGTAATCGAAGGTGGTTCAAACTTTCTGGCCCAAGCTGGCTCCATGCGTGCGTTATACTGTTGGGCCCACGCGGGTTGTGGAGCGGGCATTTGAGCTAGTAAAATAAAGTCGCCCCCTCGAAGCGCTGCTTCTAAGAATTTCTTTTCCGCCGTCAATTGGTGTGCTTCTAAGGCAAGAAGCACGCAATCACGGTGGGAGTTGTCATTGAAGGTATAGTGGTTGGTGTATTTTTCGCCTGTGTAGGTGCGCGCCCAAGCTTCAGGATAGCGTGCGCTAAGAATAGGGTAGGCTTGGATAGTTTTACGAATGCCATCGTATCGCTGTGGCCAAGCCCCGTTGGGATATTGTGCCTCAAGGAGTTTTTTCAGTCCATAGTCCCGAGCGCGGCGTATAGAATGTTCGCGAGGAGAGTCGCCTTTGCAGTGTTCCCCCAGAGCCAGCAAAAAACTCAGAACACTTTGGGATGTATTATCATCAAAGGTGGTTATGTTTCGCCACTTGGAAGCCTCAGGGTTGGAGAAATCGAATTTGTAATCCCACCCGCCACTTTCGAGTTGACCAGCGGCAAGCGCAGCACCGGCTGCCATGGCGTGATCAAGTAGGGATTCTTCACCCGTGTTTTGATATGCCTTCAGAAACGCCATCCCCATAGAGGGTGTTCCTGGTGGCTGCATCCAGATGGTAGTGCGATTGGCGCGGACTTCTCCGGCAACAGTTTTCAAATCGAGTGAATACCTCCAAAGATATCCCCCTTCAGCGGAAATAGAGCGCATGAAGTCTGCCCCTCGGAGCATTGCCTTGCGTGCCTGCGTGGCAGTATCAGTTGCCGCACTAATCATAGGAATAAAACACCCCAAGAAGAAAGCGAGCCCTCTCATGGGGGAAACATACCAGTCCGGGGGGATACGTCCAGTATGTGGATGAAGGTCGAGCAATTGGGTCTTGCACCCCAGACAGGTTTTCAGTAGGGCTGACGTGAGTTATGGGATTACTATCGGGCAAAAAAGGGATCGTTTTTGGAGTAGCAAACAAGCGCTCTATTGCGTGGGCAATTGCCCAGGCGTGGAAAGAGGAAGGAGCGCAGCTGGCCTTCACTTATCAGGGAGAGAGGCTAAAAGGTAACGTTAGCCAATTAGCTGAAACTTTCGGGGAGGATACACTTATTACTGAATGTGACGTAACTCAGGACGATCATATTGACCGGGTGTTTAATGAGGTAGGAGATAAGTTTGAAGGGAAGCTGGACTTGATGTTGCATTCGGTGGCGTTTGCGCCAAAGGAAGCTTTGGAAGGATCTTTCGTTGGAACCACCCGTGAAGCTTTTCGAGTGGCGCATGATGTGAGTGCATATTCATTGGTAGCTTTGAGCCGCGCAGCTGCTCCATTAATGACCCAGGGCGGGAGCATTATCGCAATGAGTTATCTGGGGGCCGAACGTGTTATTCAGCATTATAACGTTATGGGGGTTGCCAAAGCATCTCTGGAGGCAAGTACACGCTATTTGGCGAGCGATCTTGGCGAACAGAATATTCGAGTAAACTGCATTAGTGCTGGCCCAATGAACACGTTGGCTGCACGCGGGATTGCAGGTTTTACCGAGATGCTGAAGCACAATGCCAAGCACGCTCCTTTAAACCGAAATGTTTTGCCTGAGGAGCTGGGGGCTACAGGCACCTTTCTTGCCAGCGACGGAGCTGCCGCAATCACCGGCCAGGTGCTCTACGTTGATTGCGGTTATCAAATCATGGGTCTTTAGGGTATTTTTGATCTTGTTATAAAAAGGCGCCTCTTGTGTCATGAAGAGAGTAAGGCGTGGCAATCACTTCACATCTGGCACCAACCCCACCCGGGTTTAAGGTGCGGTGGCGCGACATTCTTGAAAAGAATGTGGCTCTTTATCGCCGGCTTCCTGAGGATATTACACTGGTGGTGGAGGCGCTCATTCCATGGTTTATCGACAAAGTACAATGGGAATGGAGCCACTGGGACCGGGACCTTGACGATTCCGAAAAAGAATTGCAGAAGGTCTGTGTTGCCTGTGAAGCCTGTTTGTTAATAGCACGCAGAAGTAAGGATGATTATAAGGGCTTCAAAAAATTTATTTTTTTCCCGAGAGATTTAACTCCAGTAAGAGGAAAAGATTCCAAAGCAGCCGGAGACGCTTCTCCGAGCGCAGGAAGAGTTCGCCAAGGATGGTACTGGACCAAGATCGGGATGGAGGACGGTAACGACAACTTTAACCTTACGCTTCATGAGTTTGCCCATGTCTTGGATTTTCGGGAGAAGAAATCCGAGAGTGTTCCATATTTTGATAAGCGATCCGTTCGGCGCGAGTATGAGGCCTTCATGGAAAATGAGTACAAGGATATCTGCCGGGCCTGGGAGAACAAGACCGGCTGTGAGGTAATGGAAGAATATGCCACAAAAAAAGTTGAGTTTTTCACGGTTGCAACCGAAGCCTTTTTTGAATATCCGGCAATGATGCGCTTAAAAAGGCGGGCATTGTATAGTTGGATGGAAAAAATATATGGCATGGATACGGCACAATGGTCTGAGCGGGCGGCTTATTCAGACCTTCAGATGGTAAGAGCGGGCCTTCTGCCGGAATGGGACTGGGAAACAACTTGGGATAGCACCGTAACAGTTCGCTGGCCTGCAGGTGTCTCTGCAGATCAGTACGATGCGTGGCGAATAAAGGCCCAAGAAATTCAAAGAGAAGAAATAAAAAGCCTGGAAGAAAAGATTCGCAGGGAAAAAGTTCGTAGAGAAAAATTGCGGCTGGAGCGCCTACAACGGAAGGCTCGGGAAAGGCTGAAGAAAGAGCAGGAAGAAAGGGAACGTAAGGAGCTGCTAAGACTGGAGCGCCTCAAACGAAAAGAGCGAGAACGCGACCTCATGAATAACCGAACGGTGGTACTTAAGCATCCAAACGGTATTCCAAGATTGAAATATCGCTTGGTAAACGGGCATCGCGAAGGATTGTTCGAAAGGTGGAATGAGGAAGGGCAATTGGTTGAAGAAACGGATTTTTCGCAAGGATATAAACACGGAAAAGTGAATTACTACTATGCGAACGGAAAAATCGAACTCGAAGGATTTCACTCATTTAACGAACGGGTAGGTATTTGGCAGGGCTGGCACGAGGATGGTACGCTTAGTTTTCGCTCTGAATATGCCGAAGGAGAACTAAAAACCTGGAAGCGGTTTAATGGAGGGGGGAATACTCAAACATTTGGCAAAGTGAAAAATAGGTTTGCCGGGGAAAGCTTGGGCGTTGGCAAAAGAGCCGATAACACGTATGACTAAAGGCCAATCGAAAATGGGTAAGGGTCGGAGAGCTTTGCGCAGAACGAAGTAATTTTCAGAAGTATGAGTGAAAATCAGGAAATGCCAAAAGGGCGCACGATCGCATTGGGAACATTGGTTTTCTTTGGAGGATTTGCCGTAATGGTTTTGGAAATTGCCGGGGCACGCTATTTACAACCTTATTTTGGGGGCGCTTTTTATGTCTGGACCAGTCAAATCGGAGTTGTGATGTTGGCCCTTGCCCTAGGTTATGCCGTTGGAGGACGATTAGCAGACCGGTGGAAAAGAGCGCATGTTCTTGGAGCGGTGCTGGTGGCTGCGGGAATTTTCATCCTTTTAATTTCAAAAGTTGCCCCCGGGGTGTTGGATGGGATCATTGACCGTCACGCACAGGTGACTACTCCAGCGGAAACAACAGAAATGTCCGTTACCGAGCCCGGCTCAGATTTGTTATCGGGATTACCATCGGATTTCATGGAAAATGAAACAGAACAAGAAGCCATTGCTGCAGCGCCAGAAGAAGTGGTTAATGAAATACCGGCCATATGGCAGAAACTGGATCCTGCCATGGGAAGCGGGGTGGTGTTTCTTTTCCCCTGCTTCGCTTTGGCTATGATTACGCCATATATCATTCGGCTGGCTGCGCACAAGGTTGCCAATGTAGGAACCCTTAGTGGCACAGTTTATGCAGCCAGCACCGCGGGGAGTATCGGAGGAGTATTTGTGACAGCCTACTTGCTGATCGATCTTTGGTCTAATACGCAAATATTTCTTTTTACTGGTCTATTGACCCTCGGCTTGGCTGGTTTATGCTTCGCTCTGGATTATCTATGGCCCAAAACTGCTTCAGAATAATATTATTGGCCTTCGTCCTGCTGACGGCGCCAGTGGACGCAGCAGGGGTGCAAGGGGTTCGATTTCGAACAACCTCGGCACATAATCAAATTACCGTTGAGGATTCAGGCGGCTATCGGCTGTTACGATTTAATGGGTCAATGGAAACCCGCATGTGGATAGCTAATCCACTTCGCGGACACTTCGAATATACCGAATATTTTCAGATGCCGCTATTATGGAGTCCGGAAGCTAAGCGGGTCTTAATGATGGGCTTAGGGGGAGGAAGTATCGTTCGTGCTTACCAACACGATTACCCAAAAATTCACGTTGACTCTGTTGAGCTTGATCCGGTTGTGGCAAAAGTGGCTAAACAGTTTTTTCATGTTAAAGAATCGGTTAAACATAAAATTCATTTTCAAGATGGCCGACAATTCCTCCGACTTAATAAGCAGGTGAAGTACGATGCTATTATGATGGATGCGTACACCTCAAACCAGTTTGGCACCAACATCCCCTTTCATTTGGCCACAAAGGAATTTTTTGCTTTGGCAGCTGATGACCTGACAAAAAATGGGACTTTGGTCTTTAATGTAATTGGTACCTATACTAACTGGAATTCGGATGTGGTGGGTTCAATCTACCAAACGCTTAAGGCTGTTTTTCCGCATGTTTATCATTTTCCCGCCAGCGATACCCGCAATATTGTTATGTTAGCGACCAAAGATTCTAACCCTTTGACGCCGAAATCATTGGCTGAGAAAGTAAAAGTTTTACGTGCTACACATCCGAACCTGCCGAAAAATTTTGGGCCGCGGCTGAAACGCATCCGTTCAAGAGCTCCCGATTGTGCGGCAAAATCCGGGGTTTTAACGGACAATTTTGCTCCACCGGGTGGCATCTTAAAAACCAAGCGTTAAGAGTTTTTTTCTCGCTGCAAACGGGCGACAAACGCCCCATCAACCCCATCTTTCATGGGGGTAACATTACGGCAGGAGATTTGTTTAAATAGTGGGTGCTTTTGTAGGAAACGCTCAATGACCCCTTCGTTTTCTTCTGTCTCGAGGCTGCAGGTACTGTAGACCATTAGCCCCGCGGGTTTGAGGAGCGGAGCGGCACGATTGAGTAAATCAAGCTGAGCGTCGGCCAGCACAGGAATTTCCCTTGCATTGAGCCGCCACCGGACATCAACCCTTCTACGCATAACTCCGGTGTTAGAGCAGGGAGCGTCGATTAAAATTCGATCAAAGGGGCCGGCTCTTTTCAGGTCAACTTGGTGCAGGGCCCTTGGTTGAATACAATTTAAGCCAAGGCGGACTGAGTTTTCGCGTAAACGCTCCAATCGCGATGGGTCAATGTCTAAAGCAAGAATGGCACCTTCGTCTTGCATTCGTTGAGCAATTGCCGTCGTTTTACCTCCCGGTGCGGCACATAAATCGAGAATGTTTTCCTTTGGCTGTGGGTCTAGCTCCTGCACTGCCGCAAGAGTACTAGGATCCTGAATATAAAACTTACCTTCTAGAAAGCTGGGTAGCAGCGCAGGCGAACCACTCTTCTCAATTCGGTATATGATTCCCGCTTTAATCCAAGAAAGCTCCACAGTTTCGAACGCGACACCTTCACTTCTCCATTGAGCCTCTAATTCCTTGGCTGTTGTCCGAAGCGAATTCCGGCGGGCGTAAATCTTAGCTGGTAAATTATTCCACTTAAGTAGATCAATGTAGTTTTCCAGGCGATCTGCCCAACGCCGCACAAGCCAAGAAGGGTGAGAATATCCAATAGAAGGGTCGTTTTCTTTTAGCGTAGCCAGTTGATCCAGCCATGTATTCTTTTCTCTCAAACAGGCACGAAGTACTGCGTTAATAAATCTACTTTGACTGGTTAGATCGTGGTTTTTAGCAATGGTCACGGTCTCATTTACTGCGGCATGTCCGGGAATTCTGTCTAATTGGAAAATTTGATATAACCCCAGCCGTAAAAGAATTTGGACTAACTGGGCCTGCCGTCGGCCCTCGGTTTTTTTCTCTATTAACCAGTCCAACCAAGCGCGATGACGAATCACCCCTAGCACTAATTCCAAACACAAGTTGCGGTTATTCCCCGCAAGATCGTGGAGCATGTCCTGCAGGAGCGATTCAGCAGAAACAGGGGCGTTTTCCCATTTTCTCAGGACTTTGGCAGCGATTTCTCTTGGATTTTGCCTTGGCACGCGCGTACTATCGTGCCACACGCACCCGCACGCGAGCACTTTTGCAGGGCGGAGCATTGTCACAAGCATGAAAGAGGAATTTGAAAAATTGGCTGCGAGCGGGAAGGTCCGTTCTTCGGATGTGGATGTCCTCGTCGAAATGGCCACCGAGGGTTTTTGTATGCACAAAAGCTGGGGTTTTGGGCGGATTAAAACGGTGGATGTTGTTTTGGGAAAGATGACGGTGGACTTTTCCGATCGTGTTGGCCATGCGATAGATCTTGCCTTTGCCCCTAAAATTCTTGCTCCGATTGCCAAGGATCATATAGAGGCTCGAAAAGCGACCGACATGCAAGGGCTTAAACAAATGGCGGCGTTGCACCATGATCAAGTAATAAGGGTAATCGTGGATAGTTATGGCAATTTGGCGACGACCGACAAAGTTAAGGAAGTTCTCGTCCCGGATGTTATTGATGGAGACGATTACAAGAAATGGTGGGAAACAGCACGCCGGGAAATGAAAAAAGGAGGGAACTTCAAGGTTCCAACCAGAAAGACTGAAGCGATCGAGTACCAGTCTGAAGATATTTCGTTTCAGGAGCGCATGTTAAATGATTTTAATGCCGCTCGAGGATTAAAAGCGCGGCTCTTGGTCGCAGCAGAATTGTCAAAGAGCACCGGAGAGCTTACGGATAAAGGTGCGGTGGCAGAGATGGCTCTCGGAAAGTTGGATGAAGAAATTCAGGCACATATCCTGAACCAACCCGCATTAGCGATTCAGGCTGTGATGGTGAGAGATGACCTAGCCCATGCGCTTGAAGTGGAGATTGGCGAAACAGCTCCCCGCGAAGAAGCTATCTGGGCAACGGACGCAAAAGCATCTTCGATTGTGCCATTATTACCGGTAGCATTTCAGCGCAGGGCATTGGAGTCATATCGTGATAGTGACGAAAACTGGGCTAAAGTGTTCACTGCAATGTTGACACAGGTGCCGGCTCGCCTGGTGGGCGAGTGCATTGACCTGCTTTCGGAAGGCGGGCTTAAAGAGGAATGCAGATCAGAATTGAGTTCCTTGATCAACCACCATGCTGCTCCAGGGGAACTTCTTTTATGGCTGGTGAAGGAAAAAAGCGGTGATTTTGCGGATTTGCTGACCCCAGAAGCTTTTGGCGCGATGCTATCGGCCATAGAGCGTGAAACGAGCGATGAAAAACGAGCCTCAAAGTTAAGGGATTTTTTGCTTACCGATCCGAAATTTTTTGATTTGATTACCTCGGGTGCAGACCTCGAAGTTGTGAAGGATATGACTCGGGCGATACAGATGTCTACTTGTTTTGAGGGCATGGACAAGCGCTCGGTTTTAGGAAAGATAATAAAGGTGCACCCCGAGATTCAGGCTTTCATTACCCGTGGAGAAAAAGACAAAGAGGAGAGGAAGGCGGGAGATGGTGCTCTTATTGTTTCGTGGGATAGCTTGGAGCGTAAAAAATTAGAATTCGAGGAACTAGTTCAAAAGAAAATACCCGCTAATTCCAGGGAGATCGAAATCGCGCGAGAATATGGCGACTTACGTGAAAACGCGGAGTTTAAGGCTGCTAAAGAGCAACAGAAAGTCCTCATGGCTCTGCAGGCAGAAATGGAGAATGAAATAGACCGTGCTCGGGGCATTAACTATGCAGAAGCTGATACGAGTACTGCAAATGTGGGGACGCGGGTCTCGCTAACAAATACTGCAACGCAAGAACACGAAGAGTATGCACTCCTGGGGGCGTGGGATGGGGATCCGGACAATAACCTCATAAGCTATCTGACTCCTATGGGTCAGGCTATTTTCGGAAGCACAGTGGGGCAAGAGATTGAAGTTCAATTAGGGGACGAAACCCGCCGCTTACGCGTGGAAACTATTTCCGCGTATGCGCCTTAATCCATTATTAAAGTGCGCACGGTCAAGGTTCCTCTTTCTGACCGCTCCTATCCGATTCGGATTGGAAAAGGATTATTATCGGACTTAGGGAATCACTGTGCCCGGTTAGGCTTGGGTAATAGTTGTGCCGTAATCACCGACACGAATGTGTCTAGGCATTATAGGAAGGCGGCTCTTCAATCACTCAAAACACATGGATTTAAAGCTATTTCTATTTGCCTTCCTCCCGGAGAGAAGGCAAAGACCTTAAAAAATGTTCAGAGGTGTTTTACCTTATTGGCCAAACACCGGATGGAAAGAGGCTCATTCATTCTCGCACTGGGGGGAGGAGTTGTTGGAGATTTGGCAGGATTCGTCGCCGCTACACACCTACGAGGAGTAAGTTTTGTTCAGGTGCCCACAACGCTTTTGGCGCAGGTAGACAGTTCGGTCGGCGGTAAAGTTGGAGTTAATTTGCCAGAAGGAAAAAACCTAGTGGGGGCCTTTTATCAGCCCAAATTGGTGGTTTGTGATTTGGATACCCTGCAAACTCTTCCTATACGTGAGTTTCGCGCTGGTCTTGCAGAAGTGATCAAATATGGCATTATCTACGATGCTAAACTCTTCGGGCAGCTTGAGCGCAAAATGCCCCAACTGATGGCTCAAGATACTTCCGTATTATCCGCGACGATCGCCCGATGTTGTCGGATAAAGGCAGAGGTTGTGGGGTATGATGAAAAGGAAGAAGGGCTGCGAGCTATTCTTAATTTTGGCCACACAATTGGCCATGGGCTGGAGGCAATTTCAGGGTATGGCAAATACTTACATGGAGAGGCCATTAGTATCGGGCAAATGGCAGCGGCAAGAATTTCTCGAGTTTTATGCGGGATGCCAGCGGCTGATGTAGACCGCATGGCCGCACTTTTCGTCAGGGCAGGGTTACCCATAGGAGTGAAACTGAATAAAACACAGACGAGACGTTTACTGGCAGCGATCAAGCTCGATAAGAAAGTTGAAGGTGGTAAAGTTAAATTCGTGTTAGCTAAGCGTATAGGCAAGGTTATCACTTCTCAAAAAGTACCGGATGAACTGGTATTACAATCACTACTCGATTAATGGCCGTCAGCGAAACCATTGTCCGCGAGTTCTTTGAGTTACATGGATTTTTTGTCCGGCAAAACCGCAAGCATATCGCGCCCAAGCGAGAAGATGATGAAGTTGATTTTTATGTACATAATCCCAACGGGTCAGCCGAGGAATCAGAAGTGCCCTTTGTGCTGGAATCAGCCACCGACCTCGCCTCGTTGAGCAGGGCTGTGGTAGTGGTGAAAGCATGGCATACGGAAGTTTTCACGCAGGCAGTGCTTGCGCATGCACCGGAAATGTTCCGATTTGCCGGCCCTGAAACCTTTGCGCGAGCAACCGAAGCTTTTGGGGGCCCTGGCCCACTTACTAAGATATTGGTAATCCCTGCCCTGCCAGCCAGCGGTGACGCGCGGCAGCAAAGTATTGATCTATTACATTCCAAGGGGATTGATGCGGTGGTTCCCTTCCGGGTAATGTTATCGGATCTTATTGAGCATATTGAGGTGAATCGAAATTATCAAAAGAGTGATCTCTTACAGATAATTCGCATTTTGAAGAACTATGATCTCTTTGCGCCCCCTCAGCTGGA
>MDTD01075100.1_pt1 | contig 15430 bp, 15 predicted proteins | sample 811221 | NCBI WGS metagenome assembly MDTD01 (sample SAMN05326646, study PRJNA326480) | marine metagenome | isolation source: seawater | place: Pacific Ocean: South West | collected 2011
CACGATTTACTATTCAGCGCAGGTGGGAGCCTTGAAGACCCAATGTTAAAAAGTCAAACTTTCCTTGATAGAGCAGATTTGATAAGGTATGATGATAACTATATTGAACAGAAAATAATTCCTTTCAATTTATTAAACGTTGTAGAAAATAAAGATGATTCTGCTAATGTAATTCTAAAACCTGGAGATCAAATTAACGTTTATTCTAAATATGTATTTAATGGTCAAAGGTATGTTACAATAGAAGGGGCTATAAATAGTCCTAAGGATTATAGCTTTAAAAATGGGATGGCTTTAAAGGACTTGATTTTAGAAGCTGGAGGGGTGTCAATTGATGTTTTTAGATACAAGGTTGAAATTGCACGAATTTACCCAAATAAATCAGATGATAATTCCTATGCGGAATCTTTTATAATTGATTTAAATAATGATTATTCTATTTATAAGGTTTCTAAAAACTCAGCTCAAGATATAGAACTTCCCAACTCTGAGTTTTTATTAATGCCATACGATAAAATTTCTATTAGACCCGATCCTTATTTTACGATGCATAAAATTGTAGAAATAGTAGGAGAAGTATATTACCCTGGAGACTATACAATACTTAGTCCAAGCGAAACTATTTATGATATCATCAAAAGAGCTGGTGGAGTAAAACCTGAAGGATACATTAAAGGAGGGACAGTTATTAGAGATGGGAAAAATATAAATATTGATTTGTCAAAGGCCATAAAAAAAAAGAGGTTCTAAAAATAATATGAGATTGAAGGATAAAGATATAATTACTATCCCTAAATCTATGGAAACAATTCAAATAGTAGGTGAAGTCAAGGTGCCAGGATACTATAATTTTATAAAAAACAATAAAGTTAGTGATTTAGTTAAAAAATCAGGAGGATTCACTCAATATGCAGATCAAAATAATGTTTATATAACTTTTCCTAATGGGGAGTCAAGACAATGGTCAAAATATTTAAATAATTTTAAATTATTGGATGGAAGTATGGTATTTGTTGGTAAAAAAGAAGAGAAAGAGCCTTTAGATATAACAGAATTTTCTAAAGAGATTGCATCTATTCTTGCTAGTCTTGCTCAAGCTGTATCTTTAATATTGATTGCCAAAAGCTAAGCAAAAATGTAATTGGCAAGAAAAATGGAAAAATCATCTGATCAATTACAAAAATTAAAAAATAGTGAAGTCTCATTTGGCGATATAATTCTACTAATTGTTAAACGAGTTAAATTTATAATTTATTTTACTAGTTTAGTTTTTCTAATAACTTTTATCTATTTAATATTTTTTTCAAAACCAATTTTTACATCCACCTCAAAGATTATGTCTTCCAATGCATCTACTTCAGAATTTGGATCAGCAGGCGGTTTAGCTGCTCAATTTGGTATAAATCTGTCCCAAAACCAAAAAGAACCGAAGTGGTCCTATGAAGAAATAATTAAAAGTAGAACTTTAGCAAAATCAGTCCTAAAGAAAAATTTTACTTCTGCACAATTCGGAATAAATAAGCCATTAATGGAAATTATTTTAACTATCAATAATCTTTCTGGTAATGACCGAAGAGTATTAGAGCACTATTCAGTAAATTATTTTATAGATAATATGGTTGAAGTTAAAGAAGACGTAAAAAACAATATATTTATATTAAAAACTCATTCTCCAGACCCAAATCTATCATCGAGTATAAATTCAGCAATTATTAATGAATTGGATTTGCACAGAAAGCAATATAATAAGTCTAAAACTAACGAAGCCAAAAAATTCATTGAAAGCAGGATTGTAAGCACTGAAAAAGAACTAATGGAAGCAGAGGAAACCCTAAAAGTATTTAGAGATAGGAATAGAAGAATCCAAAATTCACCAGCATTACAATTACAGCAAGAAAGGTTAACTAGAGAAGTTGCTGTACTTACTGGAGTTTTTACTACACTTAAGCAGCAACTTGAGACAACAAAGATAGAGGAATATAAAGACTCTGATTATGTTATTATTTTTGATCCACCTGAAGTTCCAATAAAAAGATCAAAACCCAAAAGGTTTAGAATATTATTTTTAAGTATTATCATTAGCATAGGAATGGGAGTAGTATTTTCTTTATTAATGGATTATTTTTCCGATGAAAAAGAATTAAGAAAATTAAAAAACGCAAGATCTATTCTTTTCCATACCATCTCTAGTATATTTAAGTTTTCAAATTATAAATAAACAATCCGATAGGGCATTACTCAAAAAAATAATGAAAAAAGTTGCAATTCAAGGTTTAGGGTTTGTTGGTTCTGCAATGGCGACAGTAGTTTCTAGTATTTCTGACTCTAGCAATAATCCAAAGTTCCAAGTTGTCGGCATCGATCTAAATAATCATGCAGGTTTAAAGCGTATTGATTGCATAAATAAGGGAGAGTTCCCATTTGAAACAAATGATAAGATCTTAAAAAGCGAATTAAGAGCAGCTGTAGATCGTGGAAATCTGATTGCTACAACAGACGACAATGAATTCATTGATTCTGAAATAATTTTAATAAGCATCAATTGTGATTTAAAGCAAATTAACGGATTTCAATCTATAGATTTCGAATCTTTTACCGATAGCGTAAAACTACTTTCTCAAAAAATATCTGAAAACACTTTAGTTATTATAGAGTCTACCGTTCCTCCGGGGACATGTGAAAATATTATACTTCCCATTTTTCAATCCTCTTTTAAAGAGAGAGGCCTAGACATTAAAAGATTTTTTCTTGCTCATTCTTATGAGAGAGTTATGCCTGGTAGTAACTATTTTAATTCTATTATAAATTTTTGGAGAGTATATGCAGGTATCAATAGCGAATCAGAGGACAGGTGTGAAAAATTTTTAAGTGACATTATTAATATAAAACAATATCCCTTAACCAAGCTGAAAAACATCGTATCATCTGAGATTGGGAAAGTTTTAGAAAATAGTTACCGCGCTGTAAATATAGCATTTATCGAGGAATGGGGTAGGTTTGCTGAGGAAGTAAAAGTAGATTTATACGATGTAATTGATGCAATAAAACTTAGGCCCACTCACTCTAATTTAATGAGGCCAGGATTTGGCGTAGGAGGCTATTGTTTAACAAAAGATCCACTTTTCGCAAAAATTTCTTCTAAAGAAATTTTTGGGCTTGAAGGCCATGAATTTCCCTTTTGTACGAAGGCAATAAATGTCAATAAAAATATGCCTTTGGTATCACTTAGAAAAATAAAGAACTATTTTAATGGAAACTTAAGAAATAAAAAGATCCTTTTAATGGGTATTTCCTATAGGCAAGATGTGGGAGATACTAGGTTCTCACCATCCGAAAAGTTTTTTGTTGAGGCTAAAAAACAAGGTGCCTTAGTATCATGTTATGATCCTTTAATTACTTTTTGGGAAGAGCTCAATATAGAAATTGAAACCGCAATTCCATCCGCGAGGAAGTTTGATGTCGTTTTATTTGCGGTTCCTCATAAAGATTTCAAACAACTTGTAATTAGTGACTGGGTTTCTAAACATACATTAGTTTTTGATGCAAATAATGTATTGACAGCTTCACAAATTCGAGATCTGAAAAAAAATAATTTAGAGTTTTTTTCAATTGGAAGAGGGTAGATGAAAAAGGTTTTGATTACTGGTGGTGCTGGGTTTATAGGTCTTCATCTGGCTGAAGAATTAATTAAAAATAATTATGAAGTGCATTTAGCAGATAATTTTTCACGAGGGGTTTATGATCGAAACCTAATCTCAATTATTGAAAACAGTAATGCTAAAATAGTAGATATTGATTTAATGAACGAAACAAGTGTTGAAAAGTTAGATAAAGATTATAATTTAATATTTCATTTAGCCGCTGTTGTTGGTGTGCAGCATGTTTTGAATTCGCCCTATAGAGTATTAAAAGATAACTTTTTACTTTTGGATAATCTGTTAAGTTTTGGAAAACGACAATTAAATTTATCTAGATTTCTTTTTACTTCAACCAGTGAAGTTTATGCAGGCACATTGCAGCAATATGGAATTAGATTTCCTACTCCGGAAAATACAAATTTATGCGTTGGCAATTTGAGAGATAAAAGAACCAGCTATATGCTCTCAAAAATATATGGAGAAGCAATGTGTTTTCACTCAGGTTTACCGGTCACAATATTTAGGCCGCATAATTTTTATGGTCCAAGGATGGGTTTAGTTCATGTTATTCCTGAATTGATGAAAAAAATTAAAGAATCTAAAAATGGGGCCATTGATGTTTTCTCTGTAGATCATAAAAGAACTTTTTGCTTTATTTTAGACGCTGTAAAAATGATTCGGTTGCTCTCAGAACACACTGACACTGTCGATAAATATTTTAATATAGGTAATGACAGTGAAGAAATATCTATGGGAGATCTAGCAAAAAAAATTGTCGAGATTATGAATAAAAATATTTCGATTAGTCCTGTAGACTCCACACCTGGATCTCCAAAAAGACGTATCCCAAGTATGGAGAAAGTACGCTCATATACTAAATTCAGAAATCAATATCGTCTTGAAGAAGGAATTAAAATTACTTTAGATTGGTATGAAAAAAATGTTTTTATTAAAGATGGAGTCTCTGCATTATGATACCTTTATCAGTTCCTAATATTAAAGGAAATGAATGGAAATATGTTAAGGAATGTTTGGATACAGAATGGGTTTCTTCCGCTGGTAAGTTTGTAGACCTTTTTGAAAAAAAAATGGAACAATTTACCGGGTCTAAATATGCGGTCGCATGCGTTAATGGGACTTCAGCTCTTCAAGTTAGCTTAAAATTAGCCGGTGTTGAGGAAGGTGACGAGGTAATTGTCCCAAGCTTGACATTTATAGCTCCCGTTAATGCAATCAGATATAATAACGCATTCCCAATATTTATGGATTCAGATGATTATTACAATATAAATGTTGAGAAAACTATTCAATTTTTAATAAAAGAAACTAAATTTATTAATGGTAAGACTATTAATAGTTCTACTAGAAGAAAGATATCTGCAATCGTTCCAGTGCATATATGGGGTAATGCCTGCAACTTATCTGATTTAGTTGAATTGTGCAAAAAAAGAAACATTAAAATTGTTGAAGATGCTAGTGAAAGCCTTGGCACTTATTTTAAAGAAAACATGCTCAAGGGCAAACACACCGGTAGGATAGGACTACTAGGTTGTATATCATTCAATGGTAATAAAATAATGACTACTGGCGGGGGAGGTATGATTTTAACTGATGATGAAAACCTATTTGAAAAAGCTAAATACTTAACAACGCAAGCTAAAGATGACCCAGTACGCTACATTCATAATGAGGTAGGATTTAATTTTCGACTAACAAATATTCAATCAGCGCTAGGTGTAGCTCAACTGGAACAATTGCCTAAATTTTTAAAGCATAAGAAATTTATTTACGAATACTATAAAAAAAATATAGAGCAAATTAAGGGGTTGAAAATTGCCTCCGAACCCACATACTCGAACAATAATCACTGGATAAATTTAATTCAAATTGATTCAAATGTTTATGGAGAGGATAGAGAACAATTAATGCAAAGACTGTCCATTGAAAAAGTTCAAACTAGGCCTGTATGGGCCTTAAACCATGAACAAGAACCCTATAAGACTTTTCAAGCTTATCAAATAGAGAATGCTAAAAAATTGGTAAAAAATAGTTTATGCATACCCTCTTCTAGTAATTTAAGTAATGATGAAATGGCCAAAGTTGTTGATCTGTTAAGTGGATGATATTCTTTTAGTTGGAGCAGGCGGGCATGCAAGGTCATGTATAGATGTAATCGAAGAATCGGCCAAGTTTAATATAATAGGACTGGTAGATTATGATGAAAAAAAATCTTTAAATGGCTATCCTGTCATTGGGAATGATGAGGATTTACCTATCTTAAGAGAAAAATGTAGTATTGCATTTATTACTGTAGGGCAAATAAAAACAGCTTTAAAAAGAAAAAAACTTTTCGATAGATTGTTAGAACTCAACTTTATAATTCCTAAAATAATTTCTCCAAGAGCCCACTTGTCAAAGACTTCTTCCATAGGCCAGGGCAGTATAGTTATGCACGATGTAATTATTAATGCTAACGTTAAAGTAGGCAAAAATTGTATTTTGAATAGTAAATCATTGATTGAGCATGATACTAAAATAAAAGATCATTGCCATATATCAACTGGGGCAATAATAAATGGAAATGTCTATGTAAATTCGGGTTCATTCATAGGTAGTGGATCAGTAATAAAAAATGATGTAACAATAGGGAAAGAATGTATTATTGGAATGGGCGCAAATATAAAGTCAAATATATTAGATAAATCTTTGGTTAAAGTTGAAGAATAAAAAAGTCAAAATTATTGCGGAGGCAGGTGTCAACCATAATGGATCCATTAAGATGGCTGAAAAGTTAATAGATGTAGCAAAGGATTCAGGCGCAGATTACGTAAAATTTCAAACTTATAAAACTGAATTACTATTAACTAAAGATGCTGAAAAGGCAAATTATCAGAAGCTGTCTACGGGAGATAACCAAAGTCAATATGACATGCTTAAGAAATTAGAGCTGAGTCCAAAAGATCATCGACATTTAATTGATTATTGTAATGAAAAAAAAATTAAGTTTTTATCATCTCCATTTGATATTGAAAGCATCGAATTACTAAGCAATTTACACTTATCAACTTTTAAAATTCCATCAAGTGAAATTACTAACTTGCCGTACTTAAGGCACATCTCTTCAAAAAAGAAGAAATTAATACTATCAACAGGAATGTCTACCTTAAATGAAGTAGGCTCTGCTTTAAAAATCTTATACAGTTCTGGTCTAAAAAAGAAGCATATAACGGTTCTGCATTGTAATACGGAGTATCCAAGTCCATTTCCAGATATAAACCTTCGGGCAATGTTAACTCTTAAAGAAAGTTTTGGTGTAAAAGTGGGATATTCTGATCATACAAAAGGCATTGAAATTCCCACTGCTGCTACAGCGTTGGGTGCTACGGTAATTGAAAAGCATTTCACACTAGACAGAAACTTAGAAGGTCCTGATCACCGAGCAAGTTTAGAGCCAAGAGAATTGAAAAGCATGGTGAAAGCTATAAGGAATGTAGAGATGGCTCTTGGTAGCAAAAGAAAACATCCTAGCATAAGTGAGAAAAAAAATATAGCAATAGCTAGAAAGTCTATTGCTGCAAAAGAAAATATTCTAAAGGGAGAGACTTTCACTGTGCGAAATATTACAACTAAAAGGCCAGGCACTGGTATCAGTCCTATGTATTGGGATTTAATTCTAAATGAAAAATCTAAAAAGACTTTCAGGCCTGATGAGCTGATTACTCACAAGTTCAAGAAACAACAATGAAAGGAATAAATAAATCTAATTGGGATGAAAGTTACGAAAGGGCTGAAAACCATATTTTTTATCCCAAGGAAGAAGTGGTAAAATTTTTAAATCGATTTGTTAGAAAGAAAAAATTAAAGAATAATTTCAAAAATATACTTTACAACGATGAAAGAGCTATTCGAGGTTTAGATTTTGGATGCGGAATTGGGCACACGACGAAACTAATGAATGATTTCAATATACAATCATATGGAGTAGATATTTCAGATGTAGCAATAAAAACTTCTAAAAGTTTATACCCCTATTTGGAAGAGAATTTTCAGGTTATTGATGGTATTTCAATACCGTTTAAAGATTTTTATTTTGATATTTCTATTTGTGAGAGCGTCATAGATAGTATGCATTTTGAACTTGCGGTGAAGATGATTAAAGAGTTGGAACGAGTAACAAAAAAACTGGTTTTTATAAGCTTTATTTCGGGTGATGATCACCAACATTACAGAGAATTTAACGGGGAAAAAATAATAAAAGAACTTCATGAAAAAAACACTATACAAAGTTGGTATAATTGGTCAAAAATTAAGAAATTAATATCTAGAACCTCGTTTAATATAATTTGGGCTCATTTGATAACAGATGAATCAATGATTGATCGATATAAGTACGGTAGGTATTATTTGGTCTTATCAAAATGAAGATCCTTATAGAAGCTTCAGGTAGTTTAGTAATTGGTGGATTGATTAATTCTTTAAAAAGTGCAGGATTAATTATTTATAGTACAGACATTACACATCTAAATATTGGAGGCCTATTATCAGATTATTATTTCAAGATACCTAAAGCTGAAGATTCGAAACTTTGGGTGGATTTAACTAGAATTATACGTGAAAATAATATTGACTTTGTCCTGCCAAGTTTTGATGGTACCTTGGAAGAATGGTCTGAAAAAAAAGAATGTTTTAGAAAAGAAAATACTGAAGTAATTATATCCCCCAAAGAAACAATAAAATTATTTACAGATAAATGGCTAACCTATAATGCTTTTAGGGAAGCTGGATTACCTAGTCCAAAAACTAGCCGAAAGAAAAAATATTCTTTAGTCAAACCTAGAAAGGGTAGGGGGTCCAAAGGAATAAAAATCACAGACAACGATTTAGTCAATATGGACGGATATGTTTCTCAAGAAATTCTTGAAGGCCAAGAATTAACGGTAGATTGCCTTTTTGATAAAGAAGGAATTCCTATTTATATAATTCCAAGAATGCGGTTAAAAATTATTGATGGGAAAAGTGTTGACGGAAAAATCGTCAAAAATGAGCTTGTTGTGAGCCTAATTAAAAAATTAGCTGAAAAATATCATTTTATTGGTCCTATTAACATTCAATGTTTTATCAATTCTGATGGAGTTTCGTTTATTGAAGTAAATCCCAGAATTGGAGGCGGTATGGCACTATCCTGGGCAGCCTCTGAGAACTGGTTCGATTTATGGTTTAAAAAGATTACATTGGGAAAATCTGTTGTGCCAAAAAAAATAAAATATGGATTAAGTATGTATCGTTATTATGCGGAAGTGTTTTTCTAGGATTTTAAATTGAATTATTCAAATATATTATTTGATTTAGACTTTACAATTTTTAACGAGCTTTTTTACATTAAAAAAGTATTTAAAAGCCATAGCGATGATTATATGCTTAATTTTTCTGTTTCAAACGTAGATTATGACTTTAGGATGAAATCTAAAGATATAATAAGCGATATAATTCAAATCAATTGTTTTGAACCTAAAATACACAAAGATAGAATATTTAAGAAAATGAAAAACATTAAAGTTAATTTGCAATGCTATCCGGGAATGCTAGGTCTTTTAAGTCAATTAAAAAAAAGATCAAATATAAAAATCGGTTTGGTTACAAATGGCGTGCCAAAGATTCAAGAAAATAAATTATTTTGTTTAGATATTTATGATTTTTTTGATAAAGTTGTGTTTGCAAAACAAATCGGTTATGAAAAACCAAATATTCAACCTTTCTTATTTGCTTTAGAAGAGTTAAATGCCAATTCAAATGATACTCTGTTTGTGGGGGATAGTCTAAAAAATGATATATTCCCAGCGCAATCTATAGGCTTAGATACATTTTGGGTTAATCAATTGAAAACATTTAGCAATATGCCAACTTTTTCAGTATCTGACCCAAATAAAACTGCTTCAAAATTAAAAGAGATATTAGTATGAAAATAATTGCTTTAACCGGCATAAGATCGGAATATGATATTCTTTTTCCTGTTATAAATGAATTAAGAAAAAGAGGACACCAAGTTAAACTCATTATCTCGGGCGCACACTTATCTGATTGGCATGGAGATAGTTTAGAAAATTTAATTAACGATAGATTCGAGATTGCGGACAAGGTTGATTCGTTATATTCTACAAATAGACGAACTCAAAGAGCAAAAGGAGTTGCATCCCTAATAACTGGTATAGCTCAATGTGTTGAGAGGGAAAAACCTGATTTAATGTTATATGTAGGAGATAGAGAAGAAGGGATAGCTGCTGCAATAGTTGGAAATTACATGGATGTTATTTTTGCTCACCTTTCAGCAGGTGATCCGGTTTGGGGAAATGCTGATGATCCAATAAGATTTGCTATAACTAAGTTGGCTCATGTTCATTTTGCTTTTGCTGAAGAGTATGCAAAAAATTTGCTTAAAATTGGTGAAGAAAGTTTTAGAGTATTTAATTCAGGAAACCCTTCCCTAGACAATATAAATAATACTGAAAATATGCAGCTTGAAGAGTTGTCGAAGTACTTTAATTGTCAACTTCTTAAGCAAAAATATTTAGTTTTGATTAAACACCCACTTTCGTCTGAATTAGAATCTGCAGAAAAACAAATGAGGACAACATTAGAAAGTCTTCGAACATTCTGTAATAAATATAATATGAAACTTATCGGAATCTACCCTAACACTGACCCTGGAAGTTATGATATAATAAATGTTATTAATGAATTTGAAAATGAGGAAAACTTTTTTTTCCATAAAAACATACCTCATCTTGAATTTGTTAATCTAATGAGGAATGCGGCCTGTCTGGTTGGTAATTCTAGTATGGGTATTCTTGAGGCGCCTCATTATAAGTTGCCAGTTGTTAATGTGGGAAATCGGCAGACTGGGAGATTAAATGCCGGGAACGTTAAGTTTGTCGATTATAATAAAGAAGATATTATTGAAAATTTAGAAATGGCGTGTTTTAATAAAGATTATATCAAGTTTGTAAAGAATTTAACAAACCCCTATGGAAGTGGGAACTCATCTAAAAAGATTATTGATGCCCTAGAAAATATAAATTTGAGCGATAGAAAATGGTTAATAAAAAAGAAATTGTGTTGAATGGATAAAATTGTAGTAATAGCACCACACCCCGATGATGAAACTCTTGGATGTGGCGGCACTATATTGAAGCATATAGATAATGGGGATGAAGTGCATTGGTTAATATGTACTGAAGTAGATTCTGACTTTGGGTGGACAGCTGATCAAATCAAAAGAAGAAATGAAGAAATAAAAAATGTATCACAAACGTTTGGGTTTACGAGTGTTATCGAACTGAGATTACCTTCAACAAAAATAGATTTAATTCCAATAAGAGATTTAGTTGAAAAGATATCAAAGCCGTTACATGTAATAGAGCCGAATATCTTATTTATACCGTGGTTTATGGATGTACACTCTGATCATCAGATAATTTCTAATTCATTCCAAGCATTTTATAAATGGTTTAGATATCCATTTATAAAAAAGGCGTATATGTACGAAGTGCTTTCTGAAACAGAATATGGTCAATTAGGAAAAGCCACATTTAAACCAAATGTTTTCGTTGATATCAATACATATCTTGAAAAGAAGATTAGTATAATGAAAAATTATAAGAGTGAAATATCCGAATTTCCTTTCCCAAGAAGTGTTAGAGCTATTGAATCTTTAGCTTTCCTAAGAGGAAGTCAAAGTGGGTTTAAGGCAGCAGAAGCATTTGAATTAATTTTTGAAAGAAAATGAAATCAGAACTTTTCGTACCTAAAAGCATAACAATTAAAGAAGCAATGAAGATTCTAGATGCTACGGCAGAAAAGTGCCTCATTGTTGTAGAGAAAGCTAATAAGCTATTTGGTACATTGACAGATGGTGATATAAGAAGAGCAATCCTTAGTGGAGCAAATTTTGATAAGGAAATTTTAAGTTTTTGTAACAGGAATCCTGTAAAAATATTAGAGCAAGATATCAATAAAACTAATCTAAAAAAATTAATGTTAGATAAGAATTTAGATTTATTGCCGATTATTGATCACGAATTGACTGTAAAAAATTATGTAACAAGATCTGGATCGAGTTTATTAAAAAAAGACAATAACACTTTAAACATTCCAGTTGTCATAATGGCTGGTGGTAAAGGAACTAGAATGGGGCCATTCACTAAAGTGCTTCCAAAACCTCTCATACCAATCCAAGATAAAACAATAATTGAACATATAATCGAAAGTTTTAATAAAGTTGGATGCAATGACTTTAACCTTACGATTAATTACAAAAGTAAGATTATAAAAGCTTACTTTGAAGATTTAAATCCTCAATACACTATAAGTTTTATAAATGAGCCCAAACCGCTTGGTACTGCGGGGAGTTTGATATTCATCAAGGATAAGTATAAAAAAACATTTTTTGTTACTAATTGCGATATTCTTATCAAAGCAAGCTATGAAAAAATTTATAGATTTCATTTAGACAATAAAAATGAAATAACCTTAGTTGCCTCTGCGAAAGAATATGTTATTCCTTATGGAACTTGTGAATTAGATAAAAGTGGAGAATTTGATCAAATAAATGAGAAGCCCAAACTAGATTTTCTTATCAATACTGGGTTATACCTATTAGAGAATAAGGTCTTAGAATTAATACCTGAAAACGAGTTTTACCACATTACCCATTTAATTGAAAAAGCGAAGAAGAAGGGTTTTAAAATTGGAGTATACCCTATTAATGATGATGACTGGATTGATATTGGCCAATGGGTAGAATACAAAAAAGTGGTAAATAATTTATGATTAACAAAAAAACAATTGTTTGCTTGCTAACTGCAAGGGCAGGTAGCAAAGGTCTTTCAAATAAAAACATTTTAAATTTTGCAGGTAAACCATTGATTGCATGGAGTATTGAAGCTGCTAAAAAATCATTATATGTTGATGATATATTTTGCTCAACTGATGATAAAAACATAGCTAATATTGCAAAACAATATGGAGCGGAGGTTCCATTTATGCGCCCTAAAGCACTAGCAACAGATTCAGCAAGTGGTAATGATGTCGTTCTTCACGCCATTCAAAATTTTAAAAAAAAATATGATATTATTTTATTACTTCAGCCCACTTCTCCTTTAAGAGATGAAAATGATATTGATGATGCAATTGATTTTTTTTTTTATGAAGAAAGCCCATTCTCTTGTGTCCGTCTCTAAGGCAACAAAGCCAATTGAATGGAACTTTTATTTAAAAAAAAATAAGTTATTTAATGTTTTTTCTAAATCAAATCAATTACAGATTTCAAATCGTCAAGAATTTGGTGAAGTGTATATTCCCAATGGGGCGATTTATATTGCAAGTATTAATGGCTTTATCAAAGACAAATCTTTCTATACAGATGAAACATTTGGATACGAGATGCCATATGAAAAATCTATAGATATTGATTCTAATTATGATTTTTTCCTGGCGGAGAACATTAAGCAAAATAGTATAAAGAATTACACAATTGACTAAAGAGTCAAAGAAAATAATTTTTATTCCCGCTTCTGATATTTTTTTAAATATTTATATAAAACTTTTTAAGTTAATTCAAAAAAAATATCAAAAGTCAGTTATTTTTATTCTAACCTATAAATCAGACTACATACTTCCTAAATGTGCAAACGTTATAAATATTTCGACAAATAAAGAATACGAAAAAGCGATAAAACTGTCTTTTTTAAAAAAATTATTTGTTAAATCCCTTTTTATTCAAAGATTATATTTCTTTATAAAAAATAAAACATTGTTTGGATATTATGTTTATAAACAAAAGTTAAATTTTCAAAAAAAATATAAAATTATTGAAGATCTTTTAAATGATTTTGAAATAAAAAGGATAATTGTATCATCAGATCGTATGCTAATTAATGGCTATGGTCCTTGCATCATAAATTATTCAAGAAAAAATAAGACTGAACTTGTTTTTTTACAAGCTGCCGCTATTGCTTTTGAGCCTTCTATAATTAACATAAGACGAAGTAAATATTATGAATACACCTACGATTTTGCCCCTCATTTAAAAGCAAAATACCCCAAGCAATATAAAAATTTCAAGGGTCAATCTTACGGGTACTATAAACCTGAAGTATTAATTGCGTTGTCTGAATTAAACATGTTAGTAGAAAATCCTTGGATTGAAGGTTCCTCTAAATTGATGAAAATGATCATTCACAACAATATTCAAAAACGCTTACTCACTAAAAATGGAATTGATGAAAAATCAATCAGAGTTACTGGTAGAATTGAACATGATCATCTAAAAAAGAATATTTCAGAAAACAAAAAGATTAAATCAGAAGATTACCAAAAAATATTAATAGCGCTTCCTCAAGTTGCTGAGCATGGCATGGTTGACATGGAAGATAGCTTAAAATTGAATAAAACATTCATTAAAGCTTTGTTAAAGCTAGATAATCTAAATATAACAATTAGTCTCCATCCTAAAATGAATTTAGATTTTTATAAATATCACTTTCGAGGATTAGACATAAAACTAATACAATCCAATATCGAATTAGAAATTGCTATTCAGCATTTATTCCTTTCATTTTTTTCATCTACAATAGACCTTGCTATTTTATCAAATGTTGCAGCTGCAAATATTGATTTTTGGAGTTTAGGTAAGGATTATAAGTTTATGAAATCAATCTATAAGACTCCAGTATTCGATGATATCGATTCAATCTGTGATTTCATAAAAAAAGAATTAAAAACAAACTTTCCTTTTTCAAAATTACGGGAAGAACAATCTGAAATAAAGAAAGATTTATCCCCTTTTGATGGCAGAGCTATAAATGAAATTATGAGGTATACATTAAGCTGATCTTCTTTTTCTACAAAAGATTGAAGACATTGATACCAAAAAATAAAAAAAATAGAGATGCCAGTGCAAAATATGCTTTTTTAGTTTGAGCGATTCCTTTTTCGTTTACATTTTTAAATATAAATAATCCATTTGTTAAAATTTGAGCAAGGAAAAGAGGAAGTGAGCAAAAAAACAAACTTTTTAAATCATATATTAATACTAATGCAAAAAGTAATACAAATAATAGCATGTAAATGATATTATAGAAATAAGAAATTTTCATATTTTTAAAATATGAAGTGTTAAAAATCATATAGTAGATCAAATATCCATTTGTATATATAATGAGTAAGGGGAATATCAGCACGTGATTATAATTGAAAGGGAAAATAAAAAAATTATAAAGTATAAAAAAAACTACAACAAACACATTTATAGCAATTAGTATCCTATAGTATTGCTTTTCTTTTTTCTGAATATCAGTCAATGAGGCTTTGCCTGCATAAAACTCACTCAATAAAACGCTACTTTCTTTATTAATTGAAGCTGAAAAAAATTGAATTGGTTTTGCCAATCTCTTTAACATAGAATAAATACCCAAACTTTCAAATCCTAAGAAATACTGTATCACGTAATAATCTAGAAAATCATTAATAGATCTACTCATGGAGTGAGGAAGCAATGAGATGCCTTCTTTTAAGCAAATATAATAATCATCTTTCGACCATCTTAGTAAAGGCTTGAAAATAAAAATAAATAGAATTAGTAGTATTGAAAGTAGGAAGATTTTGGAAAGAAAATAGGCTTGGAAAACATTCTCGAGTGAGAAGGAATTTTGGTAAACTAATATCAAAAGAATGAACAAGTAAGCTATTTGATGAGAGATTGTGATTCTAAAGTAGTTTCCTGAATCTTTTTTTAA
>MDTD01101177.1_pt1 | contig 15428 bp, 14 predicted proteins | sample 811221 | NCBI WGS metagenome assembly MDTD01 (sample SAMN05326646, study PRJNA326480) | marine metagenome | isolation source: seawater | place: Pacific Ocean: South West | collected 2011
AAAGAAATAAAAAAAATCCAGCAGGTTTAGATAAGCAAGTAAAATCAGCAATTCAGCAAGTTGAAAAAAAAATTGGAAAAAAATTTGGCGACAAAAAAAAATCCTTTACTAGTATCAGTTAGGTCTGGGGCTCGAGTCTCAATGCCAGGCATGATGGATACAGTTTTGAATTTAGGTTTAAATGATGAAACTGTACTTGGACTAGCAGCAAAAACTAAAAATAATACTTTTGCTTACGATAGTTATAGACGATTTATACAGATGTACAGCAATGTTGTTTTAAATATTGATCATCATAATTTTGAAGATTTAATTGAAAATTATAAGCTTACAAAAGGTGTAATTCTAGACACTGATCTTGATGCTGAAGATTGGAAAAAATTAATAAAAGATTTTAGAGATGTCATAAAAAAAGAAATAAACAAAGATTTTCCTCAAAATGTGTACGAGCAATTATGGGGTGCGATTGGTGCAGTTTTTCAATCTTGGAAAAACCAGAGAGCAAAAACATATAGAAAATTAAACAATATACCCGAGGAATGGGGTACTGCAGTAAATGTGCAATCCATGGTTTTTGGAAATATGGGCAATGATTGTGCAACCGGTGTAGCTTTTACCAGAAACCCTTCAACTGGAGAAAAAAGTTTTTATGGTGAATATTTAATCAATGCACAAGGAGAGGACGTTGTTGCAGGGATAAGAACACCTCAAAACATCACAAAAAAAGCAAGATTAGAAGCAAATTCAGATGCACTTTCTATGGAAGAAACGATGCCAAAAGTTTATCAACAGTTAGTTAAAATCTATAAAAAATTAGAGAAACATTACAAAGATATGCAAGATATAGAATTTACTGTTGAAAATAATAAACTTTGGATGCTTCAAACAAGGTCTGGAAAAAGAACAGCAAAAGCCGCAATAAAAATTGCCGTGGACATGGTTAAAGAAAAATTAATTAAAAAAGAGGAAGCGTTATTAAGGATTGATCCAAAAATGCTGGATACTTTATTGCATCCAACACTCGACCCAAATGCGCAAAAGGATGTTATCGCTAAAGGATTACCCGCTTCACCAGGAGCTGCATCTGGAAAAATAACTTTTTCAGCTGACGATGCTGAAGCATTAAAATCCCAAAATCAAAAAACTATTTTGGTAAGATTGGAAACTTCACCTGAAGATATACATGGCATGAACGCTGCTGAGGGTATCCTTACTTGTAGAGGAGGTATGACAAGTCATGCAGCTGTTGTTGCTAGGGGCATGGGAAAACCATGTGTCTCAGGATCTGGCAATATTCAAATAGACTATCAAAATAAAGAATTTAAGGTAAACGAAAGAGTTTTTAAAGAAGGAGAAATCATCACAATTGATGGTTCATGTGGAGAGGTTATGTCTGGAGAAGTTAAAACAATTAAACCAGATATTTCTGGCGATTTTTCAAAAATTATGTCTTGGGCAGATAAGATAAGAAGTATGAGAGTAAGAACTAATGCAGAAACACCCCTTGATACAAAAGTTGCAAGAGAATTTGGCGCAGAAGGAATAGGTTTATGTAGAACAGAACATATGTTTTTTGATGAGGAAAGAATTTTGTACGTAAGACAAATGATATTATCAAAATCTAAAGAAGATCGATGTTCAGCATTAAATAAAATTTTACCATTTCAAAAAAATGACTTTAAGGAAATTTTTTCTATCATGAAAGGTTTACCTGTAACAATAAGGTTATTAGATCCACCTTTACATGAATTTTTACCAAAAAGTGAAAAAGAAATCTCCATAGTAGCTTCCTCACTTGGAATTTCTGAAAAAGAAATTCGTGATAGAATTTCAGACTTGCATGAAGAAAATCCAATGTTAGGACACAGAGGCTGTCGATTAGCCATATCTTATCCAGAGATATACGAAATGCAATGTGAAGCTATATTTGAAGCATTAATAGATTGTAAAAAAAATAAAATTAAGGTGTTACCTGAGATTATGATTCCTCTAGTAGCTACAGGACAAGAGTTAGAAATTTTAAGAGTTTTAGTTGATAATAAAGCAAGGGAGGTTTCAAAAAAACATGATCAAAAATTAGATTACATTGTTGGCACAATGATTGAATTACCACGAGCAGCTTTAAACGCAAAAGATATTTCTAAACATGCTGATTTCTTTAGTTTTGGAACAAATGATTTAACTCAAACAACACTTGGTATTAGCCGAGATGACTCTGGTAAGTTTTTAGAAGATTACGTGGATAATAATATTTTCAAGATTGATCCCTTTGTAAGTATTGACGAAAATGGGGTAGGTCAATTGGTAGAAATTGCTTGCAACAATGCCAAAAAAAATAAAAACAAAATCAAATTAGGTATTTGTGGAGAACATGGTGGAGATCCAGATTCTATAATGTTCTGCCAAAAAGTGGGCTTAAATTATGTTTCTTGTTCGCCTTACAGGGTTCCAATCGCAAGGTTAGCATCTGCCCAGGCGAAATTATTATCAAAGATTAAATAATCAAAATTCTAAAGAAAAATTAAAATTTTTCACAGAATGAGTAAGATAACCTAGAGAAATACGCTTAACCCCTGTTTTTGCATATTTAAGGACATTTTTTGGTGTGATATTTCCGGAGGCTTCGGTTTCAATTTTATTTGGAATTATTTTCAAAGCTCTTTTTAATAAAGTTGGGGAAAAATTGTCGAGCAAAATTCTATCAATTTTCAAATCAACGATTTGTTTCAATTGTTTTATATTATCAACTTCAACATTAATTTTTTTATTGGTTCTATCTCTTTTTTTAATCAGTTTAATTTTATCTCTGAAATTTAATTTATCTAAGTGATGGTTATCCTTAACAAATATTTCCTCTTTCAAATCATATCTATTATTATGCCCTCCTCCAATTTTGACAGCCTGTTTTTGAAGGTATCTAAGTCCAGGTATTGTTTTTCGAGTACAACAAATCTTGGTTTTATAAGCGTCAGTCTTTTTCACTAATCTATTCGTTTCTGAAGCAATACCACTTAAATGTCCCAGAAAGTTAAGAATAGCTCTTTCGCTTTTAAGGATCGATTGGGCTTTTCCTTCAAGCGATAAAACTTTTGTACCTTTTTTTAATTTATTTCCGTCGGATTTGAATATTTTAACTTTAATTTTTTTATCAATTTTTTTTAAAATTAATTTTACCACATCAATTCCAAATAGTATTCCCTCATTTTTTGATTTAACAAACATCTTACATTTTAATTTTTTTGATATTGATAATATGGATGTAATATCTTGATTTATTTTATCTTCATTAATTACAAGATTAATTAAATTTATAATTTGATTTTTTTTATCAGATTTCACTGAAATTATCTGCCAACAGCAATCATTCTTTCAATAGCGCCCCTTGCTCTTTGAATAATTTTTTTATCAATTTCAACGTAATTATTTTCATTTTTTAAAGATTTTAAAATTCCTTGTAGAGTAATTTTTTTCATATGTGGACAAAGATTACACGGTTTAACAAAATTTATATTTGGATTTTCAATCTGAATATTATCGCTCATTGAACATTCGGTAACTAAGAAAATATCTTTTGCATTTGTATTTTTTACGTAATTTATCATAGACCCTGTTGAGCCAGTATAGTCTGACGCTTTAATCACTTCAGGCGGGCATTCAGGATGCGATACAACTTTAAGATTTGGATATCTTTTTCTTAATTCAATAATTTCATTATCAGTGAAGCGCTCATGTACCTCACATTTACCATTCCATGAAATAATTTTTACATGAGTTTTAGCAGCAACATACTTTGCTAGATATTCATCTGGAAGAAAGATAACTTTATCAACCTTTAATGACTCAATTATTTTAACAGCATTTGCAGATGTACAACATATATCTGTTTCAGCTTTTACATCTGCTGAAGTGTTTACATAAGTAACAACAGGTATACCTGGATTATCTTTTTTCAACTTTCTTACATCTTCTGCGGTAATTGATTCTGCTAAAGAACATCCAGCAGAAAAATCTGGTAAAATTATTTTTTTTTCAGGTGACATGATTTTTGCTGTTTCTGCCATAAAATGAACTCCACACATCAAGATTGTTTCTGTTTTTACTTTATCCCCATCAATTGCAAGACCCAAAGAATCCCCCACGATGTCTGCCACACCATAGTAAATTTCAGGAGCTTGATAATTGTGAGCAAGAATAGTGACACCTTTTTCCTTTTTTAATTTGTTAATTTCGTAAATATATGGCGCTAAAGTAGGCCATTCAATTTTTGGAATTGTACCTTCAATTTTTTTATATAACTCAGATGTTTTACTCTCTATTTCTGAGGTAAATTCTAGATTTGCACTCATACTTATTTATAATCTTTATTTAAAAATATTACTTAACATTAATGTCACATTTTATATTCTTTATATACCAAAAAAAGCGGTCATGCTGGAATTGGTAGACAGGCACGGTTGAGGGCCGTGTGGGTTATCCCGTGAGAGTTCAAGTCTCTCTGACCGCACCAAATAACAATTTTAGTCATATTGAATACAACCTAAAAATATAGTTAAATAGAAATTACTTTATGGGCGAAAATATTGTTAAAGTTTATTGGCAACCTGGATGTTCAAGTTGTTTAAAAACAAAAGAGTTTTTAAAAGATAACGGTGTGGAGTTTAAATCAGTAAATGTTTTAGAAGACCAATCAGGTTTCGAGGATTTAAAAAGATTTGGAGTAAAATTAGTGCCAGTTGTTGCCAAAGGTGACCAATGGGCTAACGGTGCAGTCTTCAGAGATGTTGCAAAAGTTGCAGGTTTTGACTACTCCTCGCACAAAATGTTGGAACCTAAAATTATGGTTGAAAAAATTAAATCAATAAATTTTTTTGCTAGAAAATTTTTAGATCAAATTCCAGAAGATAAACTTGATACTTTATTACCTGGCAGACCAAGATCTTACAGGCAATTAGTTTATCACGTTTTTAATATTCCTGATGTTTTTTTAGATAGAGTTGAGCATAATAAGCCGTATACATATGAGGCACTTTTATCAATTTTACCAAAAGACATGAAAACCAAATCAGAATTAATGGACTATGGAAATAGGGTATATGAGAGATTTGATAAATGGTGGAAGAGAGATGGTGATAAAGTTGACTTTGATCAACCAGGAAATGTTTACTACGGTGAGGTTAATTTACATGAAGTTTTAGAGAGAACCGGTTGGCATTCAGGCCAACATGTTAGACAAATAAATTTACTTTTAAAAGAAAAGTTAAGTATAAATCCCAATGAAACATTAGACGAAACAATATTTGAGGGTTTGCCTATGCCAAAAAATATTTGGGACAACGAAAGATCATTTTCCGAAGGATCCTATTCAGGAAAAGCACTATCAAGTGTTGAAGATTTTAAAAACCTTTAATTAATCAACGTAATTCGGCTTAAAAATTTTAATTTTTTTATTTGATTTCGAACTGATATTTTTATTAATAAAATTTTTAAATTTTGCAGTTTTTATAATCGCAAAAGCCGGGTTTATACTTACAATTTTTCCTATTATTTCATTTTCAAATAATAATTCTGCGTTCATTTCGTTTTTATCAACGTTATCAATTCTAAATATTCTTTTAGCCACCTTATTTTTTAAATTCATTCTCGAAGTATTTTCTTGACCTACATAGCACCCTTTGACAAAATCAATTGCATTAAGTTCTTTTAAATTTAATTCAAGCGAAAAAAACTGGCCTTTAATTTGATTAAAAATATTATCAATTAGACCATTTGTATTAATGAGTTGATTATACAATTTATTATTTTCTAGATTTAAATTCTTATTAGTATTTTTTTTTAAAAGTAGGTAAATTCCAAATTTTTTATTCCTTGGATCATTGAATTGTAAAATTGAGTCGAGCTTTAAGTTGTCATTGAGAGTAAATATAATATCATAAATTATTTCTTCTTTGATGATTACTTTAGATTGCAACTTATAAAAATTAAGTTTTTCAATTAATTCACGCAATAAAAAACTGTCTACAATGATTAGAAATTTGTTTTGAATTTTAATTATAAAAAAATGATTTATGACTTTACCTTGGGGCGATAGTAAACAGGAGTAAATTGCTTTTTCTGTAGTAGCTTTTTTTACATCATTAGTAATAATATTATTCAAAAAAACTTCAGAATCGTCCCCAGTTACTGAAATTACCCTTTTGTTTTCTAATTTAGTTGTATAGTTAGTGTCCATAAGTCTTATATGTCATTATTATTAAAAAATGGTCAAGTTTACTATGAAGATAAACTCCAAAACTTAGATATTTTTATTGAAAATAATAAAATTGCAAAAGTAGATAAAGATATAAGTAACAATGCCCAAGAAATAAAGGACTGTAATGGTCTTACAATTTTCCCGGGATTTATAGATACCCACGTTCATTTTAGAGAGCCTGGTCACCAAGAAAAAGAAAATTTAGAGAGCGGAAGTCGGGCTGCGGTTATCGGAGGTATTACTGGAGTTTTTGAAATGCCAAATACGTCTCCTATTACAGATAATTTAGAAGCATTCAACGATAAACTTTCAAGAGCAAAAAATAAAATGCATTGTAATTATGCATTTTATTTTGGAGCAACAAACGAAAATTCTAATAAATTAAATATTCTAAAAAATCTTGATGGATGTTGTGGTGTTAAAATGTTCGTTGGATCTTCAACGGGAGACTTATTGGTTAAAGACGATTTTTATATCGAGCAGGTTATAAAGAATTCCCCTAGAATTGTATCGATTCATTCTGAGGATGAGGATAAACTTATTTCAAGAAAAGAAAATATAGAAGAGGGTAATGTAAGATCACATTACAAATGGAGAAGTGTTGAATGTGCATTAATATCTACAAAAAAATTAATTAATTTTGCCAATAAGCACAAAAAAAAAATTCACATCCTACATATAACAACAAAAGATGAAGTAGACCATGTAAGAGATAATAAATCAGAATTTGTTACATTAGAGACAACTCCACAGCATTTAACTTTATATGCCCCTGATATTTATGATCAAATAGATACATTAGCTCAAATAAATCCACCAATAAGGGTTATAGAGCATCAAAACGGAATATGGTCAGGTATTGATGATAACGTAATTAGCATTATTGGATCAGATCACTCACCACACACAATTGAGCAAAAAAAACTACCTTATCCAAAAAGTCCTTCTGGTATGCCTGGAACGCAAACAATAGGATTATTAATGACAGATTATTATTTAAAAGGAAAAATCACAATTAAAAAATTAGTAGAACTTCTTTGTATTAATCCTTGTAGGTTATTTGGAATTAAAAATAGGGGAGAAATTAAAATTGGTAATTTTGCTGATCTTACGATTTATAAATTAAATAAAAAATTTACAATCAAAAATCAATGGATTGAAAGCAAATGTGGTTGGACACCTTTTGATGGTATGAATATTAATGTAAGTCCTTACGGTACAATCATTAATGGAAAAGAAGTTGTTTGGGATCAACAGCTTATTAATAAAGTATGTGGAAAACCTTTTAGTTTTAATTAACTTTTTCTTTATTGTTAATTTTATTTATTTGTGATTTAAGCTCATCGATTTGAGCGGCAAGGTCATTAATTTGTTTATCTTTTTGGTCTAAATGAGATTTATCATTGTCAACCTTCTCTTTATTGTTTGCATTATCATTAAAGTAATTTTGAAAATCGAATGGATTAAATTTCATTATATTTTCGAATTTACTTGTAAAAAATTTATTTGCATCAGCAAAATTCATTACGTTATTTAAAAAACCAAACATCTCGGAAGATCTATCATTTTCATAAAAAAGAATTATTTGCTTGAGAAATTCCTCGGGTATTAAATTAGTTCCAGTTGTTTCTCTATCTAGAACGATTTGAGTTAGAATACTTGATGTTATATCTTTTTTAGTTTCAACGTCTTTAATTTTAAATTGTTTGCCTTGTTTTATTAAGTTAACCACATCCTCTTGTGTGATGTATGAGCTACTTTCAGTATTATACAATCTTCTATTTGAATATTTTTTAATCTCTAACATTAATTAATTTCAACATTGTTAAACCTCTATTGCAATAGGATTTTTTGTCATGCAATAAATTATATTGCATAGCATTTTGTAAAAATTCAATAGAATCATGCCCTTATATTGAGCTATAATTTAAGTAAATATTTTTTTTTGCTACGCGACATTTTTACTGCTAATTATGAATTAAAAGATTTAAATAATAAATTTACATAATGCAATAAAAGTTAAACTGAGGCATTAGTATTTAAGATTTTTAAATGCTTTAAACAACATTATAAAGTTATTAATATTTAATATAGGAAAAACTAAATGTCTCATCAAAATCATATTGTTATTACAAGTGCTTTTAGAACAGCCATTGGTTCATTCGGAGGTTCGCTGGCTTCAAAAACTGCTGCTGAACTTGGGGCAGAAGTAATAAAAGGATGCATGAATCATTCTAATCTTAAATCAGATGATGTTGATATGGTTTACATGGGTCAGGTTTTAACCTCAGGTACTGGACAAAACCCAGCAAGACAATCAGCTATGTACGCCGGAATTTCGAAGGACAAAACTGCCACAACTATTAATCAAGTTTGTGGTTCAGGGCTAGCATCAATAGCTTTAGCTTTTAATTCAGTAAAATGTGGTGATGGAGATATTTTAATTGCAGGCGGTCAAGAAAGTATGAGTAACGCTCCTCATTTTATAAATTTAAGAAATGGATTAAAAATGGGTCCCGGTACACTAGCCGACTCAATGATCATTGATGGTTTGTGGGATATATATAACAATTATCATATGGGTATGACTGCAGAAAATATAGCTGAGAAATATCAAATTACTCGTGAAGAACAAGATAGTTTTGCTTTACTATCTCAGCGTAAAGCAGGCGAGGCTATAAAGTTAAAGAAATTCGAGGATGAAATAGTACCTATAAAAATACATATAAAAAAAAAGGAATTAATTTTTGATACAGATGAGTACCCAAAGCTAAATACAACGTTAGAAAAACTTTCTAGTTTAAGATCAGCTTTTAAAAAAGAAGGAACAGTCACTGCAGGAAATTCCTCAGGAATAAATGATGGAGCCGCAGCTGTTGTTTTGATGTCAATTAAAGAGGCAGAAAAAAGAAAGATTGAGCCACTAGCGAGAATTGTTTCATGGGCTCAATGTGGTGTAGATCCTTCTATCATGGGAACAGGTCCAATCCCTGCATCAAGAAAAGCTTTAGAGAAAGCAGGTTGGGGAAAAGATCAAGTTGATTTAGTTGAGGCAAATGAAGCATTTGCTGCTCAAGCAATTTCAGTTAATAAAGAGTTGGGTTTTACTCCAGATAAAGTTAATGTAAATGGAGGAGCAATAGCTTTAGGGCACCCAATAGGTGCTTCGGGTACGAGAATATTAGTTTCACTAATACATGAAATGCATAAAAGAAAATCAAAAAAAGGTTTAGCGACTCTTTGTATTGGTGGAGGCATGGGTATTGCAATGTGTATTGAAACAGATTTTTAAATTTAAAAATAATCTTTTTAATGACCTATAAAAATATTTCTATCAATAAAGAAAATAACTTAGGTTTTATAACTATTAAAAGAGATGAAGAAAAAAATTCTTTAGATATTGAGACATCAAGAGAAATTTATACTGGTTTGAAAGAATTAGTTGCTGACATAAAAATTCGTTGTTGTGTTATACAAGGTAACGAGAAGTATTTTTCTCCTGGAGCTGATATTAAAGAATTAAGTGTTTTAAACAGTGAGACAGCAAAATCAAAACAGCTTTTTAGTTATTTTGATAAAATTGATGAGATAAAAATACCAATTATCGCAATGGTTGAAGGGTATGCTTTGGGTGGAGGTATGGAATTAGCTTTAATCTGTGATTTTATAATTGCATCATCTGAAGCTAAATTTAGCCAACCAGAAATTAACCTTGGCTTAATACCTGGTATTGGAGGTACTCAAAGATTGAGGAAATACATAGGTAGATTTCATACAAACTTTTTATGTATGAGTGGAGATTTGATTTCTGCACAAAGAGGTTATGAATTAGGTTTTATAAGCAAAGTAATAGAAAAAAATAATTTTAAAACTGAATCTTACAAAATTCTAAAAAATATTGCATCTAAACCAAAATCTAGCTTGATTGAAATTAAAAGACTAACAAAAATTGGCAATGACATTAAAAACGATCTATCGGAGGAAAGAAAAACTTTTTACAAATTGTTAAATAGTGAAAATAAAAAGATTGGTATTGATGCATTTATCAAAAAAATAAAACCAATATGGAAAGATTAAATAATTTTTGCTATTCTAAGTGAATCCTTAATTTCGTCTAGGATAGCAGGATCATCAATTGTAGCTGGCATTTTATACTCTTCTTTATCTGCTATTTTTCTCATAGTACCCCTTAATACTTTGCCAGATCTTGTCTTTGGAAGTCTCTTAATAACTATTGCTGTTTTAAATGCTGCTACAGGACCAATTTTATCTCTAATCATTTTTATACATTCTTTACCGATTTCATCATGTTCCCTATTAACACCTGCTTTTAAAACTATTAATCCAACTGGAATTTGTCCTTTTAAATTATCAGCTATTCCGATTACCGCACACTCAGCAACGTCTTTATGTTCAGATAAAACTTCCTCCATTGATCCTGTTGATAATCGGTGACCAGCGGTGTTTATTATATCGTCCGTTCTTGACATAATCCAAACATAACCATCCTCATCAATATGACCTGCGTCATAGGTTTGATAATAACCTGGGTAGTTACTCATATAATTTTCTTTATATCTTTGATCTGCATTCCAAAGAGTTGGAAATGTACTTGGAGGCAGAGGCAGCTTTACGCATATGTCACCCATTTCTCCTGGTTTTGCTTGGCTACCATCGGATTTTAAAACTTTGACATCATAACCTGGCGCTGGTTTACCGGCGGATCCGTATTTAGTTTTAAATAACCCGAGACCTTTATAGTTACCCGCGATTGTCCAGCTAGTTTCAGTTTGCCACCAGTGATCAATTACTGGTTTTTTTAATAAACCTTCTGCCCAATGAATTGTATCAGGATCTGCACGCTCTCCAGCTAAATACAAAGCTTCAAATTTCGATAAATCATATTTCTTAAAAAATTCACCCTTAGGATCTTCCTTTTTAATTGCTCTAAAAGCTGTAGGCGCTGTAAATAATGTCTTAACATTGTATTCTGAAATCACCCTCCAAAAAGATCCAGGGTCTGGAGTTCCAACTGGTTTTCCCTCAAAAATTAAAGTTGTACATCCATGAAATAAAGGACCATAAACAATGTAAGAATGCCCTACAATCCATCCTATATCACTTGCAGACCACCAAACATCGGTTGGGTCAATGTCATATATATTTTTCATAGTCCATTTTAAACCAACCACGTGACCAGCTATATCTCTTAATATACCTTTAGGAACACCAGTAGTTCCAGAGGTATATAAAATATAAGCCGGATCGTTAGAGTCACATTCAACACATTCTGCCTTTGTTGCCCCCTCAAGAAATTCATCCCAATTAGTATCGTCTTTTTCAAGTTTATACTCATGCTGTTTTCTTTGAAAAATTACAGTCTTTTCTACTTTGTGCTTTGCTATTTTTTTTGCTTCATCCAAAAGAGGTTTGTAGTCGACAGTTCTACCGGGTTCTAATCCACAAGATGCAGATAAGATTATCCTTGCTTTTGAATCATCTATTCGACTTGCTAATTCATTGGACGCAAACCCACCAAATACAACTGAGTGGACAGCACCAATTCTTCCACACGCTAACATTGCCATAATTGCCTCAGGAATCATCGGCATATAAATAATTACACGGTCACCTTTTTTAATTCCAAACCTTTGTAATGCGCCGGCCAGTATTGCTGTTTTGTCTCTGAGTTCAGTGTAAGTAAATTTTTTTTTGGTATTAGTCATTGCACTATCATAAATCAATGCAATTCTGTCACCATTACCCTCATCTACATGTCTATCAAGTGCATTGTAACAAGTATTTATTTTTCCTCCCTTGAACCATCTGTAAAAAGGCGGACCATCAGTATGAATTACTTTTTCAAATTTCTTTATCCACTTAACATCCTCAGCTGCTTTTGACCAAAACTCCTCTGGATTTGATAATGAATAATTAAAAGTCTCTTGATATTTACTCAATTTAATTCCCCCATATCATTTTAGTAAAATAATTTTTAGAAATCAAAGTAAAAATGTCTTAATTCTTCAATAATATTACTAAAATCCATAATTAAATTTCTTATTATAAATTAAATATCCATTTTTATATTTAAGACCATGTTTGTAATCTTTTTTAAGAAAAATAGGTCCATCTAGATCAAGTACATCACAATATTTTGCATATTTTAATGAAGGTACTATTGATAGAGAGGTACTTACCATACAACCTAAAAAAATTTTCAATTTATTTTTTTTTGCATATTTAATTGAATTTAGAACATCAGTTTCGCTACCAAATTTATCTGGTTTTATATTTACCCATTTATAGATTTTTTTAATTTTTTTATAATTAATTTTAGCATGAAAACTTTCATCAGCACATAATGGAAGGGTTGTAGTTATTTTATTATCCTTAGATGATTTTATCGGCTGTTCTATAAATAGTATATTATATTTTTTAAATATATTTTCATTTTTCTTTAAAAATTTAACTGTCCACCCCTCATTTGCGTCAATAATAATTTTACTTCGAGGAGAATATTTTTTTATAATATTTAAATAATTGAAAACTTTATTTTTATTCAGTTTAATTTTTAAATATTTTATATTTCTTATTTTTTTTAATTCAGATATAAACTTTTTTTGATTAAAAATCGGTATTGTTATTGCAGTATTAAATTTTCTATTTTTTATGATACTAGAGAATTTTACTTTCTTTCTTTTAAGTTCTAAATCATAAAAAGCATTTGATAGAGCATTTCTTAAAGGTAAGGACTTAATGGAGGATAAATTACTAATATTTTTATTATTTTTTAATAATTTAGTGAATTTTTTTAGACTTTCATTATACCGTTTATACGGGATGCACTCGCCTCTGCCCACATTTTGTTTTTTTGTTATCTTTAACTCTAAAGTTCTAATTTTGACCTTTGAGCCTCTAGAAATTTTAAATATGTTCTTAAGCCCAAATTCTCTTGCTTCAAAATGGACCGGACAGTTTTTATACTTCATAGTTGTTTTATATATATCAATGAATATAAGGTTCTTATGCCGAAAGTTACATATATAGAGTATAATGGTAAACAGCATGAAGTAGAAGTTGAAAAAGGCCTTTCAATCATGGAGGGAGCTGTCCAAAATGGAGTCCCGGGTATAGATGCTGATTGCGGAGGAGCGTGCGCATGTGCAACTTGTCATGTTTACGTTAAAGGAGAATGGCTAGATAAGCTATCAGATATTAGTGAAAGCGAAAAAGATATGTTAGATTTTGCATTTGAAACAAAAAGTAATAGCAGATTGAGCTGTCAATTAATGCTAGATGATAAACACGACGGAATAGTAGTTAATCTTCCAGAAAAGCAAGGATAGATGATAAAGACTGATGCAGTAGTTGTAGGAGCAGGTCCAGTAGGGTTATTTGCAGTATTTGAATTAGGCATTTTAGGATTAAATGCGCATGTAATTGATAATTTAGATAAAGCCGGAGGTCAATGCATTGAACTTTATCCTGATAAACCTATTTATGATATTCCTGCTGTACCGGAATGTACTGGTGAAAGTTTAACGCAAAGTTTATTAAAACAAATCAAACCTTTTAAGACTAATTTTCATTTTAATCAAAGGGTTGAAAAAATAGAAAAAAATAAAGATAACTGGTTGGTAACAACAAGTGATAAAGTTCAATTTCAAACTCCAAATATTATCATAGCAGCTGGGGTAGGGTCTTTTGAACCGAGAAAACCACCTATAAAAAATATTGAGAGATTCGAAAAAACAAATTTATTTTACGCAGTTAAAGATAAAAATCAATTTAAAGATCAAACTGTTTGTATTTTCGGTGGTGGAGACTCTGCACTTGATTGGACAGTAGAATTATCGAAAATAGCAAAAAAAATTTTTTTAATTCACAGAAGAGAAGATTTTAGAGCAGCACAACACACTGTAGATCTTGCCAAAGATTTAGAAAAAAAAGGAAAAGTAGAAATATTAACTTCATATCAACCTCTAGATTTTATTGGTGACAAGAATATTAATAATATTAAAATTAAACATGATAATGGTGATCATCGAGATATAAAAGTTGATAGCGTTTTAGCTTTTTTTGGTTTAAAAATGGAGTTGGGTCCAATCGCCAATTGGGGTCTCGATCTTGAAGCCAAATGTTTAAAAGTAGAAACTAAAAGCTTTCAAACTAATGAGAATGGTATATTTGCTATTGGTGACATATGTACGTATCCAGGAAAATTAAAATTAATTTTAAGTGGTTTTCATGAAGGAGCATTATGTGCACAAGAATGTTTTAAAAGAGCAAGACCAGAAGAGAAATATGTTTTCAGATTCACAACCTCATCAACAGACATACAAAAAAGATTAGGTGTTAAATAGTGATTAGTTTTATAAAATCTCTATTTTATTCTAAAGATACTAAGGAAGTTAATGTAATTTTTCCGAGCAAGGCAAATATTTTTAATTGTAACTCCGATGTAGAATATGATGGAACTTTATTTTTTAATGGAACAGTGAATGGAGATTTGACATGCAAATTTTTAAAGGTTGGTAGCAATTCATTAGTTGCAGGAAATATTAATTCAGATTGGATTTTTGTTTTAGGTGAGGTTAAAGGTGATATCACAGCTAACAGAGTAGCCATAGGACCATCTGCAAAAGTACATGGCAAGATATCTTATAATTCTATCAGTATTGAACCTGGCGCAACTATTCTCGGTAACTATTTTAAAAGAAAAGCCTCCTAAACTTTATCCACATTTTTTCGTTTAATTTTAACCAATGTTCGCGTTTTGATTCTGTTACGATTCAACTTCGGACTCTTAATACAACCTATAATTTAGTTGCAATATTCATAAAAAAAGAACAAAATAGGAACATGAAAATTAATGAAAAACTACCTATTATTCTTCAAAAAGTTTGTGCCGGATTTCCTTCTCCTGCAACAGACTACTTGGAGGATGAAATTAATCTTAACGAAGAGTTAATTGCAAACAAAGCGTCAACTTTTTTAATAAGAGTATCTGGCTCCTCAATGATTGAAGAGCAGATTTATGATGGTGATGTATTAATAGTTGATAAGAGTCTTCATGTTAAACATAATTCTATTGCTGTTCTGAATCACCATGGACAACTTGTAGTTAAAAAAATTATTGGAAAAAATAATAAATTTTTTTTAATTTCTAAATTTG
>MDTD01064549.1_pt1 | contig 15427 bp, 19 predicted proteins | sample 811221 | NCBI WGS metagenome assembly MDTD01 (sample SAMN05326646, study PRJNA326480) | marine metagenome | isolation source: seawater | place: Pacific Ocean: South West | collected 2011
AAAGAGCTAAATAGTAAAAATATTAAGTTGAATATCACAGCAGTCTATACAGCCAAGCAAACTGAAAAAATACTTAAGTTAATTAATAAAAAAACAAAAGTAATTATCTCAATTTTTGCTGGGAGAGCAGGAGATGCTGGAAAAGATCCAGTTCCAGAATTTATAAAAAGTATTAGAATGGCAAAACGTTTTAAGAACGTAGAAATTTTATGGGCAAGTGTAAGAGAACCTTATAACTTTGTTCAAGCTAAGCAAATAGGTTGTCATTTAATTACAATACCTCCATCAATCATAGAAAAAATCGAAAAATTTGGAAAATCTTTTGATCAGTTGACAAAGGAAACTGTAAGGGCTTTTTTAATTGATAGTAAAAAATCAAAATTTAAAATTTGATTTAATTGGTTGCGGGGGACGGATTTGAACCGCCGACCTTCAGGTTATGAGCCTGACGAGCTACCAGACTGCTCCACCCCGCGTTGTAATTAAATTCTGTTTTTAAGTTTATTAAGTTTTTTTACCCTTTTGATGTTTTCTTGCAGAATTCTTTTTTTTTTCTCAGAGGGCTTTTCATATGTATTCTTAAGCTTAATTACTTTAAAAAAACCATCCCTTTGAAGTTTTCTCTTCAAAACTCTTAGTGCCTGCTCAATATTATTGTCTTTAACTTCTATTTTAATAACAACCTCCAGAAAAGCGAGTAACTAACACTTTTATAAATTTATGTCTATTTAAATTATGCATCATTTTGTAAATTTGTCTTATTGAGCTTCTCTTTCTCTCTTTTTTCTCTTTTTATTCTTCTCTCAGCTTTTTCTATAGCCTCGACAAGATCTCTTTGAGTAAATAAATTTAAAGCAACGGGATCTTTTGCATTTAAATTATTATAATTCCAATAACTTTTATTTCTAATTGATGACACAGAGTTTTTTGTAATTCCAACTAATTTGGCTATTTGAGAATCTTTTAAAAGATTGTGGTTTTTAATAAGCCACAGTGCAGAGTCGGGCTTATCCTGTCTTTTTGACAGTGGTACATATTTTTTGATTTTTTTTTCAGAATTAGAAATTTCGATATCAGAACCTTTAATTTCTAAAGGTCTATTTTCATCCTTAGATGACATTTCAATTTCTTCTCTTGATAATTGGCCAGAAATAATTGGATTGTAAGCTTTAATTCCTTTAGCCACTTCTCCATCTGCTATACCTTGGACTTCTATTTCGTGCAGTTTGCAAAAATCAGCAATCTGTTTAAATGTTAATGTTGTATTTTCAACAAGCCATACTGCAGTAGCCATTGGCATCAAAGGTGCATTAGACATTTAATTTTTATTATTTGATTTAAAGTTTTGAAATTTTTTGTTGAATTTACTTATTCTTCCTTTATCCATTAACTTTTGTTTTCCACCAGTCCAAGCTGAATGTGATTTTGGATCTATCTCTAATTTTAAAACTTCTCCCTCTTTTCCCCACGTAGATTTCGTTTCAAATTGAGTTCCATCTGTCATTTCTACTTTTATTTTGTGGTAGTTTGGATGTATCTTTTTTTTCATTTCGTGTTTTATAACAAAAGATTTTTCTAAAACAATTAAAAGTTAAGTAATTTTTCCTTGAATTTAGTACTAATATTACTGCTAGATGCAGTGACTTTTATATTTTGTGTTTTCTTAAGGTCAATATCATTAATTATACCTCCTGCTTCTTTGATCAAAATTAATCCTGCAGCAATATCCCACAGGTTTAAGTTTTTTTGAAAAAATCCGTCATAGCGACCTGCGGCTACATAAGCTAAATCTAAAGCAGCACATCCTGATTTTCTATAAGGAAGTTTAATTTCAGCTAATGACTCTCCACTAGTTGCAAAAAGACAATCATTTATTTCACTTTTTTTTGAAACTCTTATTCTTTGATTATTTTGAAAAGCCCCGCTATCTTTTTCAGCAAAAAACATTTCATCCTTAATTGGGTCATAAATGAGTCCAGAAATAATTTCACTATTTGTCTGTAATCCAATTGAGATAGCAAAATGAGGTATCCCATGTAAAAAATTTACAGTTCCATCAATCGGATCGATAATCCATACATTTTTTTTATCCTTATTTTTTTCAATTCCTCTCTCTTCACTTAAAAATGAGTAATTTGGTCTTGCTTTCTTTAACTCTTCAATAATTATTTTTTCTACTTTAAGATCAGAGTTTGTAACAAAATCTCTAGGCCCTTTTTTTGATACCTGTAATTTTTCAACTTCACCAAAATCTCTAATCAAGATTTTTGATGCTTTTTCACAGGCTTTTATCATTACATTTAAATTTGCAGATATAGATTTCATAAAATTAAACTTTTTTAATATACTCCAAATTTCTGGTATCAATAATTATTTCATCACCAACTTCTATAAAAGGAGGAACTTGAATAATCAAACCATTATTTAACGTTGCAGGTTTATAAGATGATGACACAGTTTGACCTTTTAAAGCAACATCAGTTGTTTCAATTTTACAAGTAACTTGATTTGGTAAATTAATTGAAATTGGATTATCATTATAAAAATTTACAGTAACTTTAAGATTTTCAGAAAGTAATTTATTTTTTTCTCCTATAATATCTTTTCTAATCTCAATTTGTTCAAAAGTTTTTGGATCTATGAAAAAATAATTATTTTCATCATTATATAAAAAATTAAAATTCATCTCATCGACTGAAGCTTTTTCAACAGTTTCATTTGATCTAAACCTTTCATTTAATTTTGTATTTTTATTCACGCTTTTCATCTCGACCTGTGCAAATGCACCACCTTTACCAGGTTTCACATGTTGAGTTTTTAGAACTTCCCATAAGTCATTTTTATACTCGATAAGCATTCCTACTCTAATTTCTCCGGCGTTTATTTTCATTTAAATCTTTTTATAGCTTCTGTTGGTTTTAATCTTTTATTGTTCCAAATGTAACCTGAGATAGCTAAAAAGTTAGCTTTATTCAATAAAAGTTTTTTATAATTTGTTGAATTAATACCACCAATAGCAACGATTGGTTTTTTTGTTATTTTTACCAACTTATTTAATAAATCAATTTTTGCTTTAAATTTAGTTTTTTTTGTTTTGGATTTATAGAATGAACCTAGAGCTAAGTAATCTACATTATTTTTTATTGCTGATTTCGCTAATCTCAATGAATTATGGCACGTCATACCAATTATCTTTTTTTTTAGAATTTTTCTAGCCTCAAATATTTTCATATCTTTTTGACCCAAATGACAACCATCAGCATTTAAGTATTTCGCTAGAAAAACATCATCATTAATCAAAAATTTTATTTTATATTTTCTACATATTTTTTTAACTTTCTTTCCAATAAAAACTTTTTTTCTTGATGACGAATTTTTTAATCTTAGCTGGAAAAAACTCACTTTATTTGATTTGAAAATATTATCTAAATCTTCATAAAACGACTTTTCTATTTTATTTGGAGAGATTAAATATACAAACTTTTTTCGATTAAATTTCAATTTCTTTAGACCATTTTCCTAAAGCTGCTAAGGTATTCATTTTTGCTCGATGATTAAAAACTTTTTGAGTGCCTTCGATATCTCTAATATCTTTTGACCAAAATTTAAGAGCACTTTGTTGAAGAGCTCTTCCATAAGAATAGCTCATTATAAAATTTGTGGTATTATTTTTATTTATTAAATTTAGATTTTCTGTGGCCTGAATCTCTGATTGACCACCTGACAAGAATGCAACACCAGGAACTTCAGCAGGTACTGAACTTTTTAAACAATCTAGAGTTAGTTTAGCTACTTCCTCATTTGAAATTTTTTCTTTAGACTTGTTTCCGGGTAATATCATATTAGGTTTCAATATAATACCTTTAAGATCAACTTTATGTAAAATTAGTTCTTCAAAACATTTTTTTAAAACATCTGAAGTTTTTTGATAACAATCTTTAGCAGAATGATCACCATCCATTAATAATTCTGGTTCAACTATAGGGACCATATTGCATTCTTGAACCAAGGCAGCATATCTAGCTAAGGCATGAGCATTTGATTGAATAGAAAGCATGCTTGGATATTCCTTAGTTATATTGTAAACACCTCTCCACTTAGTAAATTTAGCACCCATTTTATTGTACTCTTTCAACCTCTCTCTTAGTCCATCCAAACCTTCTGTAATTTTTTCGTCAGGCGAGCCTGCTAAAATTTTTGCACCTGTATCTACTTTTATACCTGCATGAGAACCCATGCTTGAAATTAATTCAGGAATTTTATTTTTTTTTGAAGATGTTTGCTTGATTGTTTCATCATACAAAATAACACCTCCAATACAATCTTTCATACCAGATGAACTAAAAAGTGTTTCTCTAAATAATAATCTATTTTCTGGAGTTGATGGCACCTTGACACTATCAAGTCTTTTTGTCATTGTTGCTGTGCTCTCATCAGCAGCTAAAATGCCCTTTCCATCTCCAATAATTTCTAAAACAATATTATTTAAATAGGTCATTTCAATTTAAGGCTTTTATACCAGGAAGTTCTTTTCCTTCAAGATATTCTAGAAAAGCTCCACCAGCAGTTGAAACAAAATTGAAATCATTTACTGCCTTCATTTGATTTAAAACTGCAATTGTATCACCCCCTCCTGCAACAGAATAAATAAGTTTTTTTTTATTTTTTTCTATGATCTTTTTTGCAATTTCATAGCAACCATTAGCAAAATTTGGATTTTCAAAATATCCCACCGGGCCGTTCCATAATATTGTTTTACTTCTTTCAATAATTTCTTTAATTTTTTTAATAGTTTTTGGTCCAATATCTAAAATTAAATCATCATTAGAAACTTCATTAAGTTCTTTTATTACGGCTTTGCCATTTAAACTTTTTCCTACCGCAACATCTCCAGGATAATTTATTGAACAAGAATAATTTTTTGCAATTTTAAAAATATCATCAATTTCTGAATCGTAAGATACTTCTTTAAGAGATTTTCCGATAGGATTTCCTTTATATTTTAAAATATTGTTGGCCATTGCTCCTACGATAATAATATTATCAAATTTTGGAATTAAGTTTTTGATTAATCCTATTTTTGTAGATATTTTAGCTCCACCAATTATACAAGTAATTGGTTTTTTTATTTCTGTAGTAATTTTTTTTAAAGCACTTATTTCTGTTTTAAGTTGTAAACCTGCAAATGAAGGCAAAAACTTCGTAATTTTACTTACTGATGCGTGGGCTCTATGTGAGCAAGAAAAGGCGTCATTAACAAATATATCTGCAAGGTTAGCTAAATGTTGTGAGAAATTAACATCGTTTTTTTCTTCTTCTTCATAAAATCTTATGTTTTCTAAAAAAACTATCTGATTTTTAGAATGTTTAAATAAGTCCTCTTTTTTTATTTTAAAAATATTTTCCTTAATTAGGTTTATTTTTTGATTTGTTTTTCTTTCTAAATTTTCACAAATCGGTTTTAAAGAAAGATCATTATTTTTTTTTCCTTTGGGTCGTCCAACATGTGAAATTACTAAAATTTTAGATTTTTTTTCAATAAGAAAATTTATCACTGGTAATATTTTGTTAATTCTTGTCTCATCAGTAATTGTTTTGTTCTTAATGGGAACATTTAAATCTAGGCGCAGTAATACTATTTTATCTTTTAGGTTTTCTTGATCTTTGATATATTTCATTAAGAAATTTTATGAATATGTTCTACAATATCACACATTCTATTTGAAAATCCCCACTCGTTATCATACCAAGCTGAAATTTTTCCCATATTTTTTCCAATTACATTTGTTAAATTTCCATCAATAATTGATGAGGCAGGGTTGTGATTGAAGTCTATAGATACTAGTTTTTCATCTGTAAATTTAAGTACTTTATTCTTTTTACTAAAATTTTTAAATGCTGAATTTATCTTTTCAATACTCAAATCTTTTTTTGTACAAAATACAAGCTCGATTAAAGAAACATTAGGAGTAGGTACTCTCATTGCTATACCTTCTAATTTACCTTTAAGAGACGGGATAATTTCACCAATCATTTTTGATGCTCCAGTCGAAGTTGGTACGATAGATTGGCTTGCTGATCGCGCTCTTCTTGGATCTTTATGCGAATTATCTAAAATTCGCTGATCACTTGTGTATGCATGAATTGTTGTCATGAATCCTTTTTCAATGTCAAAATTTTCATTCAAAACATAAACTACAGGTGTAAGACAATTAGTTGTACATGATGCAGCAGAAATTATTTTATCATTTTTTTTTAATTCTTTTTCATTTACCCCAAATACGATTGTTCTGTCTGCATTTTTACATGGTGCTGAAACAATAACTTTTTTTGCTCCATTACTAAGATGGTGTTCTAATTTATCCTTCGAATTAAATTTACCAGTACATTCAAAAACATAATCTACACCAAATTTTTTCCAATTAATATTTGTCAAATCTGTTTCTTGTCCATATGAAATTTTTCTTTTGTTAATTATTAAATGCTTCTCATCAAATTTAACTTCAGCATTAAATTTTCCGTGGATGGAGTCATATTTTAATAGATTTAAGCTTACTTCAGAACTAGTTCTATTATTAATGTGTTTGACTTCTATCATTTCTTTATTATTTTCAATGATAGATCGAATAATCATTCTTCCTATTCTACCCAATCCATTTATCCCAACTTTTATTTTCATAATTTATCTTTAATTTTTTTGATTATATTTTCTATATTAATTCCAAAGTGATCATAAATTTTTTTATATGGAGCACTTTTTCCAAAATCATCAGCCCCAAAATTTAAACCATTGTGTCCAGTATACCTTTTCCAAAAACTTGTTTCAGAGGCCTCTATAGATACAACAAGGTTTGTTTCTGCTAAAATTTCATTTTTATAGCCTTCACTCTGTTGTTCAAATAATTCATGGCAAGGCATTGATATTATTTTTGAATAAATACCTTCTGTGGCTAATTTATGACCAACTTCATTTGCTAAACTAGTTTCTGATCCAGTTGCTAAAATTGTTACTTTAATGTTATTACCCGTTCTTAAAATCTCGTAAGCTCCTAGGGAGGACATGTTTGTCTTTGAATTTTTAAATCTTACAGGTTTTACACTTTGCCTAGTTAAAGCAATTACACTAGGTGTATTTTTACTTTCGAGTGCTAATTGCCAACACTCAAAGGTTTCAATAAAGTCAGAAGGTCTGAAAACATTTAAGTTGGGAACTGTTCTCAAACTCACTAACTGCTCTATAGGTTGATGTGTTGGACCATCTTCACCAAGCCCAATAGAGTCATGGGTAAAAACATAAATTACTTTTTGTTTCATCATAGCAGCAAGTCTAATTGAAGGTTTACAATAGTCACTAAATATCAAAAAAGTTCCACCATAAGGTATGAGTCCGCTATGAAGTGAAATACCATTCATAATTCCACACATTGCATGCTCCCTAACTCCATAATGAATATAATTTCCTGAAAAATCATTTGGTTTTATAATCTTGTGATTTTTAGTTTTTGTGTTATTTGAACCAGCTAAGTCCGCTGATCCACCTATTAAGCCAGGAAGTTTTGAAACAATTTCTAAAAATTTTTCTGAGCATTTTCTTGTTGCCATTGGATCTAATGTTTTTAAGTAATCTATCTTTTCTTTTTCTAAAGTTTTAAATATTACATTTTTAAGAATGTTATGTCCTGGAGGAAAATCTTTCCTAAATTTGCTTGCAAGACTCCATCCTAACCAACCTAAATTTCTCAAATGTTTACTGTAATTTTTTTCGTGTCTTTCAGCTTTTTTTGATGCTTTAGCTCCAATTAATTTCCATTCTTTTATTAAATTTTTTGGAATTTCGAATGGGTCATAGTTCCAATTTAATTTTTCTCTTACTAATTTTATTTCATCTTTACCCAATGGACTTCCATGAGATGAGGCTTTACCACCTTTATTTGGTGAACCATATCCAATTGTTGTTTTGCAAGAAATTGCAATAGGTTTTTTTGATTTTTGGGCTTTTTTAAGAGCTTTTGATATTTCTTTAAAGTTATGACCATTTATTTCTATATAGTCCCAACCATAACTTTTAAATCTTCTCTCATGATTGTCTGAAACTGCTAAACTGGTTGGACCATCAATTGAAATTGAATTATTATCAAAAAGTAAAATTAGATTCTTTAATTTTAAATGTCCAGCCAAACTAAGCGCTTCGTGACTAATACCTTCCATTAGACAACCATCTCCAGCAATTACATAAGTTTTGTGGCTAATAATTTTTTTTCCAACTTTTTCTTTTAAAATTTCCTCAGAGATTGCAAAACCAACCGCATTTGATATACCTTGACCTAAAGGTCCTGTTGTGGTTTCAATCCCACTATTAGGATGGTATTCAGGATGACCCGCACAAATAGAGTTAAGTTTTCTAAAATTTTTTATGTCATTTAATGAAACATCCTTATATCCAGTTAAATATAAAAGTGAGTAAAGCAACATTGATCCATGTCCCGCCGAAAGAATAAATCTATCTCTATTGATCCAGCTTGGATTTTTTGGGTTAAATTTTAAAAAATCTTTGAATAAAACTGTTGCAACATCTGCCATACCCATGGGCATTCCTGGGTGCCCAGAATTTGCATTTTCAACAGCATCGATAGATAAAAACCTGATACAATTAGCCAATTCTTTATATTGTTTGCTCAAAAAAATTATCCTGTCTAGACTAAGAAGATTCTATTTAATAATATGTTTATATATATATGAATTCTGTGATTGAAAAAGAAAAAAAGCTGAATAATGCCTTATCGAAATTAAAAAACTTAAATTTAAAAAATCCGGACATAAAAAAAAACATCGAAAATTTAAATATCCAAAAAAATCAATTAGAAATTGAAAAGCAAGAACTTGAGGAAAAATACAAAAGATTAACGAAAGATTATAGTATCTTAAGTCAAAAATTAAATGATTTTCAAAATAAAGAAAACATTGAAAAAAAAAAACAAATTGAGTTTTCAGAAAAAATTGATGAATTAAACCAAGAAACAGATACTTTACTTGATGAAATAGATAAATGGCAAACGTAAGTATTAAATTTAATGGAAAAGAATTTTTACTATCCTGTGAGGATGGTCAAGAAGATCATTTGGAAAATTTATTAATACAAATTAATCAAAAATTTAACGAGCTTAAAAATGATTTAGGAAATCTGGGTGAAAATAAGCTTCTTTTAATTACAGCTGTAAAAGTGATGGATGAATATTATGAAACAAAAAAAAAGGTGGAGCATAAAAAAGATGAGCTAAAAAAATTGTCTGATAGGTTTAAAGAATTAAAATCTTTGATATATGAATATAGGGATAGAAAAGAAAATGAAATTCAAAAATTAAATGAAAATCATCTATCATTAAAGAGGGAAATAGAAATAAATCAAAGAGAATACGAAAAATTAATTGACAAGACCGCTGATGAAATTTCAAGTTTTGTTGATAAAGCCAATTTAGAAAATTTATCATAATTAAATCCTGTGAATAAATCTCAAATTAGAAAAAGAATATTAAAAATTAGAAAAAAAAATAGTTATAAAAACTTAAAAATAAATTTTGAGGATATAATGAAAATTTTAAAAAAAGAGAAAATCAATAATCAACCTATTGGTGGTTATTACCCATATAATTTTGAAGTAGATTCAATTGAAATTTTAAAAAAATTAGAAAAAAAAAATTTTCAAATTTCACTGCCAATAGTAAAAAAAAACTTTAAGATGGATTTTTTTTCTTGGACTACGAAAGACCCACTTTTGATTAATGAATATGGAATTCCTGAACCAATTTCAAATAGGATTTTATTTCCAACGATATTATTAGTGCCTCTAGTAGCTTTTGATAAAAATTTAAATAGGATTGGTTATGGCGGAGGTTTTTACGATAGATATATTGAGAGGATGAAACAAATAAAAAAAATGATAACAATTGGTTTAGCTTTTTCTTATCAAAAAATTGATAATATACCAACTAATAGGCATGATATAAAGTTGGATTACATTGTTACAGATAAAAAAATTAAATGAGAATATTATTTTTAGGAGATGTAGTAGGTATTTCTGGTTGTTCTAAAGTTATGAATAATCTTTTAGACCAAATCAAAATAAATAAAATTGATTTTGTTATTGTAAACGGGGAGAATGCTGCTGCCTCAGGAGTAGGTATAACCAGTGAAATATGTGAAGATTTTTTTAAATGTGGAGTTAATGTTATCACTACTGGAAATCATGTATGGGATCAAAAAGAAATTTTAAATTTTATAGATAAAGAAAAAAGATTGCTTCGTCCAAAAAATTTATTTGAGCCCACACCTGGAAGAGGTTTCGAAATATATAGTACTTCTGAAGGTATAAGGATTGGTGTTTTAAATTTGATGGGAAATGTTTTTATGAAAAAATGTGATGATGTATTTGAAGCATCTAAAGATTTTGTAAATAAATATAATTTAAAAGAGGATTATGATTTTTTGATAGTTGATATTCACGGTGAAATCACAAGCGAAAAAAATGCAATTGGACATTTTTTTGATGGAAAAGCAACCTTGGTAGTTGGAACTCATACTCATGTACCTACGAATGACGCAAGGATTTTAGAAAATGGTACAGGGTATCAAACAGACGCTGGCATGTGTGGAGACTACGACTCAGTTATAGGAATGAATAAAGAAAATTCTATTAACAGATTTTTAAAAAAAGACTCAGTTAAACATTTTCCCTCGATAGGTGATGCAACTTTAAGTGGCGTAATTGTTGAATGTAATCTAGAGACTGGATTAGCAAAAAAAATTAACAGTTTCATTTTTGGAGGGCAGCTTAAAAGTGCTTGATTAATTTATGGCGGGACATTCTCACTGGGCAGGTATAAAACATAAAAAAGGAAAAGCAGATAAACAAAGATCTAAAATTTTTTCAAAATTATCAAAAGAAATAACAGTTGCTGCAAAACTTGGTGATAAAGATCCCTCTATAAATCCAAGACTAAGATCTGCTATTCAAGCTGCAAGGTCTGCGAATATGCCAAAGGATAATATTGAGAGAGCAATAGATAAATCATCTTTAAATACTGAGCAAAATTTTGAAAGTCTAAGATATGAGGGTTTTGGACCTGAAAAAGTTGCAGTGATCATAGAGGCTCTTACTAACAATAAAAATAGAACAGCCTCAAATATAAGAACTATATTTCAAAAAGCGGGAGGAAGCCTCGGTACTTTAGGATCTGCATCACACAACTTTAATCAAATAGGAATAATCAAAATAGATAAAAAAGAAGTTTCAGATGATAGAATATTTGAATTAGCAATCGATGCTGGAGCTGATGAGTGCAAAACAAGAGAAGATTTTCACGAAATTCAATGTTCTAAAAGCGAAATTTACAATATAAAAAAAGAATTAGAAAAAGAAATTAATAATTTTATATCAACTGAAATTGAATGGATACCATTTAATAGTGTCATAATTTCAAAAGAAAAAAATAACGATTTGATTAATTTTTTTGAAACACTGGAAGATGATGACGATGTACAAAATATTTATTCAAATGCAGAGATCGCTGATTAAAAAATGTTAATTATAGGTATAGACCCTGGAATTAATGGATCTATCTGTTTTTTTAAAAATAATAAAATTCAGGAGGTTATAGAAATGCCCACGATGACAGAGGGAAAAAAAAATAAAAAACAAGTAAACGGATCTCAAATTTATAATGAAATTTTAAAAAGGGTAGGCGAAATTGAAAAACAAAATATTAGAGTTGTAATAGAACAAGTATCAGCAATGCCTGGACAAGGAGTTACAAGCATGTTTAATTTTGGTCAATCCTTTGGTATATTAAAAGGGATTTGTTCAGCTATGCAGTTGCCAATGTATTTTGTTAGACCGGCAAAATGGAAAAAATATTTTGGCTTAATTAACTCAGAAAAAGGGGCAAGCAGAACCAAAGCAATAGAGATGTTTCCTTACTATTCCTCTAATCTTTCAAAAAAAAAAGATATAAATAAAGCAGATGCAATACTAATTGCTAGTTTTTATAACGAAACTTATAAATCAGAGGAATAATCGATAATGATAAAGTCAAATTCATGACACAATTAAGTGTGAGAAGGCATTATGGAAGCTGATATTTCATCTCAAGCAGTTGGTCTAGCATCTAGTGCTGATTTTTCTCTGATCAATTTGTTCATACGTGCAGATATAATTGTAAAATCAGTAATAATTTTATTAATTGCGTGCTCAATTTATTCATGGGCAGTAATTATTGATAAATTTAAAATGTTTAAAAAAATTAATAAATCTACTGAAGAATTTGAAACTAAATTCTGGAATTCAAAATCTGCTGAGTCTTTTTATAATAATTTACCATCAAATTTAGAGGATCCAATGGCTTTAATTTTCAAAGATGCAATGCAAAGTTTATTGAAAAGAAAATCAAAAACAGATTTACATGAGAGATTAACGACTATGTTGGAAACTGGTATTGAAAAACAAATATCCAAAATAAGTAAAGGATATACTTTTTTAGCAACAGTAGGTTCTACTGCTCCATTTATAGGATTGTTTGGTACTGTTTGGGGAATTATGAATTCATTTCAATCTATTGCTATATCAAGAAATACAAGTTTAGCAATTGTTGCTCCAGGAATAGCCGAGGCATTATTTGCAACCGCATTAGGTTTGTTAGCTGCAATTCCAGCGGTCATAGCATATAACAAATTTAATAACGACTCTATTTTGTACACTAAAAGATTAGAGGGTTTCTCAAAAAGATTTTTAACAATTATTTAAATGGCATTTAAACTTAATCGTTCATCAAGGGAACCAATGAGCGAGATAAATGTAACACCATTTGTTGATGTCATGCTCGTCTTATTAATAATCTTTATGGTTACTGCACCATTACTAACTGTTGGAGTCCAAGTTGATTTACCTGAAACTTCTGCGGACTCTCTACCTGAAGAGGCGGAGCCATTAACATTATCAATCAATTCAAAAGGTGAAATATTTATCCAAGAATCTAAAGTTGAATATGAAAAAATTATTGCAAAAGTTTTAGCTGTTTCAAAAAATAGAACAGATACACGTATTTATGTAAGAGGAGACAAAACAATAAATTACGGCAGAGTATTAGAAATAATGGGCTTGCTATCTGGTTCTGGTTTTACGAAAGTTGCTCTTATATCTGAGCCTTATAAAGAGAGGTAATAGAGTGAATAGAAGTCTTCTTATTTCCTCTATTTTGCATTCAGTTTTGATTGTGATAACTGCTTTTAGTTTGCCTTTCCTTGCAAAAAAACCAATAGATCTACCTCCAATCGTTTCAATAGAATTAATACAAATCACAGATAAAACAAATATTCCATACGCACCAAAAGTGAAGGAAATAATTGAAAAAGTTAAAGAAAAGGAAAAGAAACTCGTTTCAGAGCAGGCTCCACCTAAAAAAGTCAAAAAAATAAAACCAGATGCAATTCCACTTCCAAATGATAAAATAAAAAAAGTTGAAAAGTCAAAGGAGGACAAACAAAATCCAGAAAAAATTGATAATGAAGTTAAGCAAGTTTCTGAATTTGAAAAAGATGAATTATTTGATCCAAATAATATTGCTGCATTGATAGATAAATCTAAAATTGACTCTGCAGTTGAATCAAATAAAAAAGAAAAAATTTCACAAGATCAACAAAAAAATGTAGACAATATTGGTTTATCTTTGAGTGAGGAAGATGCATTAAAAGCACAAATATTTGGATGTTGGAGTATACCGTTGGGTTTGCCATATAATGAAAATTTGTTAGTTAGAATAAAACTTCAATTAAATCCTGATGGAACTGTCTCTCAGTCAGAAATCTTAGACCACGCAAGGATGAATAAACCTGGACAAGGTTTTTACAAGGTATTGGCTGAAAGTGCATTAAGAGCTGTAAAACTTTGTCAACCATTAAGAGTGCCAACAACTGGTTATGAAAGATGGAAAGAATTACAATTAAATTTTGATGCAAGAGAGATGTTAGAAGGGTAATATAAATTTATGACAAGAATTTTTACAATAATTTTTGTGGTCTTTTTACCATTTAAAGCGTTAGCACTTATTGAAGTTGATATTACTAGAGGTAATTTAAATCCACTCCCAATAGCTGTTTCGCCTCTATCGATTGATGAGAACTCAAGAAAGAATTTTGAAAAAATTCTAAATAAAAAAAATGTGGGTGAAGAAATTTCTGTAATAGTGGAGAAAAATTTAAAAACATCAGGTCTCTTTAATCCATTGAACAAAGACGCTTTTTTACAGGCACCAGAAATAGCAAATTTAAAACCAAGATTTGAGGATTGGAATTTAATTAAAGCTCAAGCTTTAATTACTGGAAAAGTTAATTTTGTTGAGGACAAACTTAGAGTTGAGTTTAGATTATGGGATGTTTTAGCTGGAAAAGAAATGATGGCCTTAGCCTTCACAACAGTGCCAAACAACTGGAGACGAGTAGGACATATTATTACTGATAAAGTTTATGAAAGATTGACTGGTGAAAAAGGATATTTCGATACTAGAATAATTTATGTTGCTGAGGAAGGCCCCAAAACTAGAAGGATAAAAAAATTAGCTATAATGGATCAAGATGGTGAAAATAATAAATTTTTAACACTCGGAAATGAGCTTGTTCTTACTCCTAGATTCAACCCAACAAGTCAAATGGTAACTTATTTATCTTATTTTAGAAACTTACCAAGAGTTTATCTTTTAGACATTGAAACTGGCATGCAAGAAGTTGTTGGTGATTTTCCTGGAATGACTTTTGCTCCAAGGTTTTCTCCTGATGGAAAAAAAATCATAATGAGTTTTGCTAAGGATGGAAACTCAGATATATATACTATGGATTTAGAAAATAGGATTGTAGAAAAAATAACTGATCACCCTTCTATTGATACATCACCTTCATATTCACCTGATGGTAAATTTATTTGTTTTAATTCTGATAGAAGTGGTTATCAACAAATTTATATAATGAGAAGCGATGGAAGTAATGTTAAAAGAATTTCTTTTGGCCGAGGACTTTATGGAACTCCAGTTTGGTCTCCTAGAGGAGATTTAATAGCATTTACCAAACTTCATAAAGGTAAATTTTATATTGGTGTTATGAGAACTGATGGTAGTGGAGAAAGGCTTTTAACTGAAAACTTTTATCAAGAAGCTCCTTCTTGGTCTCCTAATGGAAGGGTGTTAATTTTTTATAGAGAAACTGAAACCAATGATAAGGGCGAAGGTTTTTCTGCTAAATTATGGTCTATTGATTTAACTGGCTATAATGAAAGGCAGATAAAAACTCCAATTGATGCATCAGACCCATCATGGTCATCTTTATTAAGTAATTAATCAATATTATCTTGATTTTTTAACTTGAAACATCTATTTAGTTGTGAAAA
>MDTD01112602.1_pt1 | contig 15427 bp, 13 predicted proteins | sample 811221 | NCBI WGS metagenome assembly MDTD01 (sample SAMN05326646, study PRJNA326480) | marine metagenome | isolation source: seawater | place: Pacific Ocean: South West | collected 2011
TATAGTAATATAAAGGTTTAACACCAAGTCTATCTCTATAAATTAAAAGTTTTTTTTGTTTGTTATCATAAATTGCAAACGAAAATATTCCATTTACATATTCTATAAAATTTTCTCCATATTCCAAGTATAAGCACAAAAGTACTTCTGTATCTGAACTTGTTTTAAATTGATAATTTTTCAATTTTAGTTCGTTTCTAAGTTCAATAAAATTATATATCTCTCCATTTAATATTATATGTAAATCTTCTTTTTCAAATGATATTGGCTGACTTCCTGTTTTTAAATCAATTATCGAAAGTCTTCTCATGCTCATTCCAAAAAATTCCGAAAGATAAAATCCTTCATCATCAGGACCTCTAAATGTCATTCTTGAATTCATTGATTCTAAGTGTTTTTTTTCAACAATTTCGCCATTAAAATTAAAAATTCCATTAATTCCACACATTATTCTACAAACCTTATTAATACTTTATTGGAAAAAATTTTATTTTGTTTGTTTTCAAAAATTAAGCTAAGTGTCTTTGATTTCGATCCATAAGAGTTTGAATAAAAAGATTTATTTATTTTTAATTTTTTATTTCGGATATCATAAAAATTTACTTCTACTTTAAATTTTGGGTTACGGTTAGTAAATATAATTTTATTATTAATTTTTTTAAAAAATTTTATTTCTGGATGGAAATGCAAGTAAACTTTTTTTACTGAATTACTTTTTGAAATAAAATCATCATTTAAATTTATATGTTTGTCACTTATAGATATATTTCGTTTCCATTTAAAATCAGTATTTATAAACTTAAAGCAATTAGATTTCATAAAAATATTTTTATTTTTCTTAATTTTTAAAAAATTCTTACTCTTTAAAAAATTAATAGGATGTTTATTAGAATTATTTATTAATGGTCCATAATTGTTAACTGAAACAGAATTATGATATTTTGAAAATGTTCCATCTTCATTTAGATAATTTAATCTATTAAGATCTGTGAGTACTGGTGTATCTTTATAATATAAATTAAAATGAAAATTATCCTCATGCTGGTGATTTAAAAAATTTAAAACTCCAGTATTATGATATTTAAAAAAAACTAAAATATTTTTGTTTTGAATTTTATAAAATTCACTGAGTGAATTTTTTAAATTTAAAGATTTAATTTTTTTTTTAATAATAAATTTCGATGTTTTTGGATATTTTTTTTTATAATTTAGAACATTTTTCTCTAAATTTTTGATACTTTTATCTGGTGTTGTATCTCCAAAAATTACCATTTTATTTTTAACACAAAAAAAATTGCAAGCTTTCAACATTTTATTTATAAAATTAATCAATTTTTTATCAGGTTTATTATTATGGTTTATAATAAATTCAGATATTTCTAATAATAAATTGCATACTAGAAATTGATAACTACTACTTGACTCTCTTAATAAGCCGTTATTATTAATTAATATTTTTAAAGATTTATAAAAAATCTTAAAACCAATTTTTGTTAAATTCTTATCTTCAAAATATAATCCAGCAAAAATTAGAGCTTGGGCATTTTTTAAAATATGATTATTTATTCCTTTCTGAAAAAATTCAATTTTATTTAATAAAATTAATATCTCAAATTTTATGTACTCATTGAATATATTGAGATTAAATTTTTTCTGAAATCTAATTACATTAATTATTCTATAACTAACTGTATAGCTTTCCCAAATTAATTTATATTTTTTATTTGTATGAAGATGAATTAATGGAAGATGGGTTTTATACCAATTGGATAAATAATTTTTTTTAACTTTTTTACTACTTATATCATCGAGATTTTCTAATCTATGCAATTTTTCAAAATCTTCAGGGTCTTTAAATTTTTTTATTTTACTTTTTTCTTTTAGTTTTATTTTTAAATTACTTTTATTATTTTTTAAATATTTAGTAATTAACTCTCTTATATTTTTTGGATAATATTTTTGACTGTATCTACCATAAAATTTTTTTTCTAATTTGAAAAAAATTGACTTACTTATAAATTTAGGATTTTTTATAAGCCATTTTGCAATTGATAAGTCGTATTTCATGAATGAATAAGATTTGCATATTTTTTTGACATTACTTTTGATTTAAAAAATTTTTTATATCTTTTATAACCTTCTTTGCCCATTCTAAACCTGAGCTCTTTGTTTTCGATTAGTTTACATATTTTTTCTGAAAATTTCTTTATATTATCCTTACTTATAATATAGCCATTTGTGTTATTTTTTATTATCTCTGTTAAACCTCCACAATTAGTACTAACAACTGGTTTGCTACAAGCCATTGCCTCCAATGCTGAATATCCAAAAGACTCTAGTTTTTGAGATGGTACTAAAATTATATCAGATTTTGTTATTATATTTTTTACATTAAGAACATGTTTATTTAAAAAAATTTTATTTTTTAACTCCTTTGGTATTTTTTTTCTTACAATATTTACTTCCTCGCTACTTCCATCACCATATATGTTACACTTAAAATTTTTATGTCTTTTATTTAATAATAATAACGAATCGAACAAAAACTTATGACCTTTTCTTTCCTCATAAACTCCAAGCATTAAAAGTAAAATTTTTTTTTTATTCTGTTTTGTATAATTACCTGATTTATTAAATTCTATGCCATTATAAATAAATTTTTTACTTAATGTTTTAAAAAAAAATATATTATTTATTGATGTCAAGCATGTTTTAGATACTGATATAAAACCTCTTATCTTATTGCTTATTTTAAAATTCAAAAATAATCTGAAAAGATCCCATTTTCTAGTTTTTGAAGCAAAATTATGAAAATTGAACCATGGCTTATGCTTAGAAATCATATCCCAAGCAAATATTGCTGCATTACTGGATTGCCCCCCAGGATACCCACCTTGAACAAAAATTATTCTGTCAAAATTATTTTTTTCAAATAAGTCATAAAAATATTTAATTTTGTTTTTAAAAGAAAAAATATTATTTAAGTATCTTAAGATTTTTTTATCAAAAGAATTTTTATTATTTATGCTGTTAAATGATTTATATAAAAATATTTTAACATTTTTTTTTTTCAAAATTTTTTTTAAAAATTTATTCCCTGGATGATTGCTGTTAGAAAATAAAAATAATTTATCTTTTTTGTTTGGCCAATAAGTTAATAAGTTTTTTACAAATGTATCTAATCCACCAGCTTTATTATTTTCCAAAAAAAAACAGATTTTCATTAACTATATATCTTCATTGTATTTCTAAGTATAGCCAAAGAATTGCAAACTAAATACCTGCCAAAACTCAACACATATAACTTATATAATTTTCTAGTAAAATTTAAAGGATATAATTAGATTTTTAATTTTATTTATAAATTCCTCTAGTTTTAATTCCTTAGTAAATGTTAATTTTACAAATATTACTAATAAGAAAATTTTTATTATAAACTCAATAAAATAACTTAAACTTAAAAAATCCAAAATATAAATGAAGGCTACAAATGTTGTTATAACTACTATATTTTTGAAAATAAAAAAATTTGAAATATTTAACTTGAAACACTGTTGTGAATAATAAAAAAGAATACATCCAGAAACTAACCCGGAAATAATCATACTGACTATGACACCCATAACTCCATAAATTGGAATTAAAACTATATTTAGTACCACGCTAAAAATTAAAGCAATAACTGATGGAATAAAATTTTTTTGAAGTTTTTTTGCATAGACTATAGAAGGTGAGGCCACTAAGGTAAACAGATGATTTATGAAAACACCTAAACAAATAAGTGGTATAAAATTTTTTGCTATATAAAATTCTTCGGACGTTAATATCCATAATATTTCCTTAGAAAATAAACTTAAACAAAATATGAAAATCCCAAAAAAGAAGATAATTTGTTTATAATTTTTGACAATTTTTGTTTTGTCATCTTTGTTCGCATTTGTCATAAACTCTGGAATCCAGGCTTTAATAATAAAATCGATAAACATTTTTGAAATTAGTCCAATTCTATTAGAAATATCTAATACACCTAATGATGCTATATTTTGTATCATAGCTAAAAAAGTTTTATCAAAATTTGAATGAATTATGCCTACAAGTGTACTTGGATATCCGGGTAAACTAAATTTAAATGATTTTAAAACCTTATTAATTGACAAGCGTAATTTTAAATTAGAAATATTATAATAAATTATTATTAGTGAAAATAATATATTTATAAATAGTAGAGAATATATTCTTGATAAATAACTGTCATTAAAAAAAAATATTAAAAATATTGTTAATAATATATTTGATGTACTGTAGCAAACTGCGAAAGTAAGATAAACTTTAGATTTTTTTTGAGAAATAATTAAATTTATAAAATATAAATAAGTAATATTAAAAAAACCATATATATAAGAGATGATAAAAAAATTTATTTCTAAATTAATATTGAATATTTTTTCTAAATCTTCAGTAAAAATATAAATAAAAGGAAAAAAAAATAAAAATATAAGTAATATAGTTATTAAGTTTGAAAAATTTAAAACTTTAAAACTTTCAAAACTTTCAAAACTTTCAAATTTAATACTTTCAAAATAAAATCTTTGTGTTGCTTTGCCAAGTCCAAAAGTTAATAAAGTACCGGCAACATTACCTATTAAAATAAATAATGCAATTTTTCCAAAATCTACAACATCATAAAATTTAGTTAAAACAAATATTGAAAATATACCTATAAATACGTTGTAAAAAGTAGCTAAAGCATAATGGGAAAGTTTATTTAGCATTAATTACTGATTATATAAGATCATTAATTGAATAGTTCTTTTTTGATTTTTTTCCTAAAATGTTTTGAATGCTTTTGTTATTATTTTTTAAATTTGGTCTTTTTGTTGTAATATTACTTTCATTAAAAACATCACCTTTTTTAATATCTTTAGATGCTACGATAGATTTTCTTACATATTTTTTATTTAAAAAATCTGCATTTTTTTTATTAGCTAATAACATTTTTTCAACTTTTCTCACAGCTACAACCATTTGTTTAAATTCAATAGGCTCTGCAGATGACATATGATCAGGTCCAACATCTTTTTTATTTAACGTAAGGTGTTTTTCAATCGTTTTTGCTCCTAAAGCAACAGAAATCATTGCAGCCTCGATACCTGCCGAATGATCAGAAAAACCTACATTCAAATTATATTTTTTTTTAAACCTCAAAATTTCCGGTAAAAAAAAATCCTCTGTTTTTGTTGGATAAGAAGATACACAATATAAAATCGTAATCTTATTTCTTGAAAGGCCTTTGGATTTTAAAATTTTGATAGCATTATCTATTTCCTTATAAGAAGACATTCCTGTTGAAAAAATTACTTTTTTTTTTAACTTTGAAATTTTATTTAATAGCAGAAAATTATTTATTTCTCCTGAAGGTATTTTAATATAGTCTGATTTAATCTTTTTTATTAATCTTAAAGATTTTGTATCAAAATATGATAGAATAAATTTTATTTTTTTTTTTAATGCAAATTTAGATAGTTTAATAATATCATCTTGTTTTAATTCATATTTTTTTAATAAATCGTACTGTGATTTAAAATTATTATTTTTTTGATAATCACATAATAATGCATTTGGTAAGCATAATTCATCAGTAATATAAGCTTGAAATTTTACTGCATCAGCTCCTGCCTTTTTAGCTTCATTTATTAATTTAAACGCTTTTTTAATTTTTCCATTATGATTTACACCTGCTTCTGCAATAATAAATGTTTTCTTACTCATTTATAAATTGTTCCTGACTTTAAATTTTTTTTCACAACACTACCTGAAGCAATTATACAATTTTTACCTATCTTGATATTATTATTTATAATCGAACCACTTCCAACAAAAGTATTAGAACCTATACTTGTATTACCATTCACTATTGCACCTGTTGATATATGAACAAAATCTCCAATTTCTACATCATGCTCTAAATTAGAACCTGTATTTATAATACAATTTTTTCCTATTTTAACATTCCTATTTATGTGTACAAAATTCATAATTATAGTCCCTTCACCAATTTCTGAAGTCTCAGAAACCAATGAATGTAAAGATATAATTTTAGGTAAACTAAAACCGTTTTTTTTCAAATTGTTATAAATCTTTTTTCTTTTTTTTGCAGAAATTATTTGCCCAACTCCAATAAATGCAAATTTTATTTTTTTTCTAATGTTTGCAAGATCTGAGTCGTTGCCTAATTTATTGTAACCTAAACTATTTATAATTTTTTTATTGTCAACTATACCATGTATCTTATATTTCTTTAATTTTTCAACAATTTCTATACACGAGGCTGCATGTCCGCCTGAGCCAATAATTATAATTTTGTTAACCTTCATATCTTAAAATTATTTTTGAAATTTTTTCAATTTTTTTAACATTTAAATTAATACTAGAAGGTAAGCAAATTGATCCTTTATAAAATTTATCAAGGTTATTAATTTTATATTTCTGACATTTTAAATACGGTAATTGTTTATGATTTGGTAACCATACGTTTTTAATTTGAATATTATTTTTTTTAAAAATGTTTTTCACTGAATTTAAAATTTTTGGATCAAATTGAAGAATATTCATCCAGTTGTTATTTGATGAATAATCAGGAGATTGTAAAACTGTAAAATACTTAGAATGTTTAAAAAATTTTACATAACTTTTATGTATTTTCCTTTTTTTTTTCAAATAAAACCCAAGTAAATTAAGTTGTCCTAATCCAAAAGCTGCATTTAATCCTGAAAATCTGTAGTTATATCCAATATCATTATGAATAAATTTCTGTTTATTATCAGTAGCTTGGGAAAGATAATATCTAGCTTTTAAATCATAATGTTTATTATTTGTAACCAATGCACCTCCATTTCCTGCTGTTATTATTTTATTTCCGTTAAAAGACAAACAACCTATGTCTCCAATAGAGCCTACAGATTTTTTTTTCTTATCTTTATAATAAGTGCCTAGTGCTTCAGTAGAATCTTCAACTATTTTTATACCTCTTTTTCTACATATTAAGGATAGTTTTTTAATATTCGCTGCGTTACCCCAAACATGTACTGGTATTATAGCTGAAATTTTTTTTTTAGTTTTTAGATTATATGTACTACCGTTTTTAAAGTATGTATTATTATTAATAAATTCAATTACTTTTTCAGAATCAATATTAAAAAATTTATCACATCCAAAAAAAATAGGATTTGCACCTAAATATTTTATTGAATTAATAGTTGCAATAAAAGTAATTGTTGGAACCAAAACTTCATCATTTTTTTTTACTCCAACTACTTTTAAGGCCACATGAAGAGCAGAAGTTCCACTTGAACAAGCAATAACATATTTAATTTTAGTTATACTATTTAATTTATTCTCAAATTTTTTAATAATATTTCCATAAGATGAGATTTCATTTTTTTTAATAATTTTTTTAATTTCTTTTATCTCATATCCATTAACATAAGGCTCGCTGATTGGTAACTTCATATCACATATTTGTCTGATTGTTTATTTTCTAAATTATAATCCTTAATCCAATTAATTGTTTTTAATAATCCGTTGTTAAGATCATTTTTAGGTTTCCAATTTGAATTCTTTTTCAATTTTGAATTATCACAAATTAATCTTTCTACTTCACTTGCTCTGGGTCTAATTCTAAAATCTTGCTTTTTAATTTTCTTTTTAATTCCAATTATATTTGATATTTTTGTAATTAAATCTTCAATTGATATTTCTTTACCTGAGCCAATATTTGTAACTGAACCAAAGAATTTATTATTTTTTAGAATTTCTAAAAAACCTAAACAAGTATCATCAACATAAGTCAAATCTCGTGTTGGTTTTAAATTTCCAAAATATAAATATTTTTTTTTGTTTAATAATTGTAAGATAATTTGTGGTATTATTGCTCTTAGAGATTGTTTTGGTCCATAAGTATTAAATGGTCTTGCAATTTTTATTGGCATATCAAAAGATCTTGAATAACTTAAAGATAATTGATCTGCTGCAATTTTAGAAGCGGAGTATGGTGACTGACCTATTACTGAATGGTTTTCATTGATGGGTATCTGTTTTGCTGTTCCATAAACTTCACTTGTTGATGTAATTATAATATTATCAAAATTAAGATTTTTTGTTACTTCAAGAACATTGTAAGTTCCTTCAATATTTGTTTTGATATAAGATAAAGGCGCTTCATAAGAATATGGAATTCCAACTAATGCTGCAAGATGAATTACCATTTTAATATTCTTAAAATTTTTTAATACACTCTCATAATCTCTAATATCACCAAAACAAAAATTAATGTCTTTTTTGTAAATTGAATTTTCAAGCCATCCAAAAGAATTAAAAGAGTTATATCTATCAAATGCAGTTACTTCGTAGCCCTTTTCTACAAATATTTCTGCTAATCTGGATCCTATAAATCCTGCTGCTCCTGTTATGATGATTTTTTTTGACATATATATTTATCCTATTTACATAATAAAAGTATTAATTAAATATCTTATCAAGGTTTCTCAATCCTTTTTCTGCTGAAATAAAATGTGTTTCTCCAGTAAATTTGTAATCACTTTTATTTATCAAGTTTATAACTTCCTTCAGTAAATCTTTGCTATTTGTAGTTTTGACAACTTCTTTATTATTAAACAACAAATTAGGTAATTTTGTGTATCTATTTAATGGGTTGTATACCAATATTTTTTTTTTTAAGGACAATGCTTCAAATAGAATTGAGCTAACAGGTGGTGTAACAATTAGATCTGGAATGTTTAAAAATGTGTATTTTTCTATGTCTGTAGACTCATTTAATAATTTAAATTTACTATTTTGTTTTAATTTATTTATCCTAATATAAATGTCTTTATTTAAATCAATTAAACGATGCTTTTTCATAAGTAAACCAATAGAAAATTCCGTATTTTTTATCACATAGTCTATTGCATCTAAAAATAGCAAATACTCTTTTGAAGACATAATGGCTCTTGGGCCAATAGAGCTATCGTAAAAAAAAACAATTTTTGAATCATTAATATAATTTATTTTTTTTTTTATGATTTCTTTATTATGAGATAATATATAATCACTAAAAATAAATCCAGTTTCGACAAAATTTTTATATTTGATTAAAGTATCTAAAAATAATTTAGAAGTTTTATCAGAATAAAGATTATCAAATTTTAAGTACGACCAATCATTAGAATGAGGTAAATTTTTAAACATAACAGAAGCTAATTCTGTGAAGTGAGGATATACAAAATTAGTTTCGACTTTATTGTTTTTATGCATGTAGTAAGATGTAACTCCACAATCTACAGTTAAAATTATATTTTTTTTAATTTCGTAAATATTATAAAAAATTTTCCAAAAAATTATTGATTGAAATGAGGTAAAAATAATAGATGAAAACTTATTAAATTTTAAATAAAATTTTATCATTTCTATTCTTAAATAAAAATTTTTAAAATAAATATTTTTTATAAAATCAAAGAAAGATAGACTTTTATAAAAATCATTAAATGAATTCAAAATATTATACTTTTCTAAATATTTTTTTTCTAAACCTTTAATTTTTTTTTCACTATAAAACAATACATCATTATAATTAATGTTATTTTTTTTAATTAAACTGTCTGGACTATAAGGATAATCTCTAAAGGATAAATCCGAATCAATTCTTATCGAGGCAATAAATTTAATTTTCTTTTTACTTTTAAGATTTACACAACTTCTGATCAAAAGTTTTTCCATAAAAAATAATAATTTGACAAAATTATAAATTTTAAACAGAAATTTTTGAATTTTATTTTTTAAGAAACGGTAAAAAGTGAATTTAATATTATTATTATAATTTAAATATTTTTTAATAAAAGACAAAAATTCTAAATCTAAATTTTCGTTATAAACATAAATCTCTTTTAATTTATTTTTTTTTAATACAATATTTGCTAAATATAAATCTTTTAAAATTTTAGATATTTTTACAGACAATTCTTTTTTTATCAGCGTCGAGATATAATCTACGCCTAAATTCTTTTCAAAATATTGGTTTTTAAACTTAGTTTCATTTTCAATATAATATTTTTCAGAAATCTTATGAGAAATATTATCTATAAATCTATCCTTAAAAGCAGCAATCTTACTATCGTCAATTATAATATTATTTTTTTTATCGATTCCAAATCTATCAAAAACCCTTTCTACACCAGCTAACTGATTTTTTAGAATTGATTTTGAAATTTTTAAATTTTGGTTGCTAACGTAGTATGTTTTCATCTTCTTCAATTAAAATTAAATTTAGACGAGTTAGAGTTTTCGATTTTTCTTAACCTTGTTTTTTTTAAGTATTAAATTTTCAACTTGCTCAAATATAAAATGTCCTAAAAAAATGTGACATTCTTGAATTCTTGCCACATTATTTGACGGAACTATAATTTCAACATCAGACATATTCCTTAATTTTCCACCTTGTTTTCCAAGAAAACTAATCACATGAATTTTTTTTCTTTTTGCCTCTTTAGTAACTTTAATTAAATTTTTTGAATTACCAGATGTTGATATACATATTAATAAATCATCTTTTTTTCCTAAAGCTTTTAGGGGTCTATAGAAAATATCATCAAACTTATAATCATTTGAACATGCTGTTAATGTGGAGCTATCCATTGCAAGTGTGAATATTGGAAGAGGCTGTCTGTTAACTTTTGGTCTTAATCTTACTAAAAATTCTGCAGCCAAATGTTGTGCATCTGCTGCTGAACCACCATTTCCACAAATCATGATTTTATTATTTTGCTCAATTGTTTTGTATATTAGTGAAATTGATTGCTGTAATTTATTATTTAATTTAATTAATTTTTTTTTTTAAGTTAAGAGACTCTTTTAATGACTTTTTAAAATTATTTTTCATAAGCTTATTCTGCCACCATCTATAATTAAAGAAGAACCGTTCATATAAGATGACGCATCTGAAATTAAAAATAAAATAGCATCTTCATATTCATTTGTTTTTGCCATTCTTCCTATTGGAATTATCTTTCTAATTTTATTAATAAAATTCTTTGGTTGATTGTTGAAAATTCCTCCTGGGGCTAACATGTTACATCTTACATTTTTTTTTATCCAATAATTAGCTGTATACTTGGTAAGTCCTAAAATTCCATGTTTAACAATAGAATAAGAAACTGGTTTTACAGGTTGATTAGAATCTTTCGTATTTTTTAATTTATACAAATTTTGATCTGGTGAAATAAATGACAAATCTGACCCAATATTTAATATTACACCTTTTTTATTTTTTGCCATCTCAAATCCAAAAGTTTTAGTACATATAACTGCACCAACTAAACCAACATTTATTTCTTTTTTTAGTCTTTCAATATTAAAAAACTCTAATCTTGACTTAATTAAGTTTTTTTTGGCTTTATTTTTTGGCTTGTAATCTATTGCTGCATTATTAATTAAAATTTGAGGTATTAATTTTAATCTGATAAGCTTATTTTTGAGTTTTATTACTTCATTTTCATTAGTAATGTCACAAATGTATGAATAAACATTTTTTTTATATTTATTTTTTAATATATTAACATTAGAGTTTAATTTTTTTTTATTTATATCAACCAAAATTAATATTCCATTTTTTTTTAAAATAGCGTTTGAATGTTGTAAACTGAAAAAACCACCACCACCAGTAACAAGGGCCACTCTATTTTTTAAATTAAATCTATCCATAGATTGCTAATGATTTTGAATTCTTTTTATAAGTGGTGAGGACATTTGATAATTTTTTATCTTAATTAAAAATTTAATAAACTGCAAAATTAATAGTATATAATTGTCAAATTACAAATTTATACCAAAAAAGCGCATTTTTTAATAAAAAAGGATAAATAAAAAATTTATTTAGAGGAAAAAACGTTCAAAATTAATTCTTATTTATTTTATATAAAAATAAGAAGATTATTTAAAGAATATTTAATAATAAAGAATAACAATTATGATTAAAATATTAATTATTGGTTATGGGTCGATTGGTGAAAGACACTATAAGATTTTAAAAAATAAAAAATATAAAAATATAAAAATATTAACTAAAAGAAAAAATATAAATTTAGATATTATAAAAAAAAAGGAAATTAAAGATTTTAATCCTAATTATGTAATTATTTCATGTCATACATCTAAACACTTTAAGTATTTAAAATTTATGAATGACAATTTTTCAAAAATAAAAATTTTAGTTGAGAAACCAATATTCCATAAAATTTATAAATTAAAAGAGAAAAATCATAATAAAATTTTTGTTGATTATAATTTAAGATTACATCCTGTAATAAATTTTATTAAAGATTATATTATAAATAAAAAATTAATTTTTGCCTCAATGTCGTGTTTTTCAAATCTTAAATATTGGAGAAAAAATATTTCCTATTTTAAAAGTAATACTGCACAAAAAAGGTTTGGCGGAGGCGCATTATTAGAATTAAGCCATGAAATAGATATTGCAAATTATTTATTTAAAATTAAAAAAATTCACTCTCACTTTAATAATAAATTATCAAAATTAAAAATAAATACTGACGACACTCTAATATTAAATCTTATTTGTGAAAAAATTAAGTTATGCAATTTACAAATAAATTTTTTTGATGAAATGGAAGAGAGAAAAATAAGAATTGTAACAGAAAAATCAACTATTGAAGGAGACCTAATTAAAAACTGTGTAACTATTTATACTAAAAATAAAAAAAAAACTATAAAATTTAAGATTAATTCAGACAGTACTTATTTTTCAATTCACAATTCAATAATTAATAATCAATTCAAAAATATTTGTAATCTAGATCAAGGATTAAAAATTTTAAAAATAGTTTCAAAAATTAAAAATATTAATTAATGAAAAAAAAAATTTTTTTAGTTACTAGTGGTAGAGCAGATTATGGAATGCTAAAGAAATTGATATTTGAAATTAGAAAAGAAAATAAATTTAAATTAGTAGTCATTGTAACAGGATCCCATTTTTCAAAAAAATATGGAAACACTTTTAAAGAAATTTTAAATGACAAAATCAAATTTATTAGAAAAATTAATTTAAATATAAGTGAAGATAATGACAAAGATATATCAAGCGTTATTTCAATTGGTATTAAAAAGTTTTCTAAACTTTTAAATAAAGAAAAACCCAATCTATCCATAATTCTAGGGGATAGATTTGAGATATTTGCTTATGCAGTGAGCTCTCATGTAATTGGCATTCCTTTAGCACATATCCATGGAGGTGAAGTAACCAGTGGAGCAATTGATGACGCTTTTAGACATTCGATAACCAAAATGTCAGATCTACATTTTGTTTCAAACAATATATACGCTAGGAGAGTTAAACAATTAGGAGAAAACCCAAAAAATATTTTTAATGTAGGTGGATTAAGTTTAGATAAAATTAAAAAAAGAGAGCTATTCAATAAAAAAGAAATCGAAAATAAATTAAAATTTAAATTTCTTAAGAGAAATCTTTTAATTACATATCACCCAGAGACTATTAGAAAAGATCTTAATGAAAATAATATTTCAATCTTATTAAAATCTCTTTCTAAACTCAAACAAACTAGGCTAATATTCACTATTCCTAACATTGATACTGGTAGTTTGAATATAATTCGCTCTCTTAAACAATTCTCTTTAAAGCACAAAAATGCATTAATTTTTAACTCTTTGGGACATAAAATGTACCTTTCAATTATAAGTAATGTTGATGGGGTAATCGGCAACTCATCAAGTGGTTTATCTGAAGCGCCTTTTTTGAAAAAAGGTACTATTAATATTGGAAATAGGCAAGATGGAAGAATTAGAGCCCAAAGTATAATAGATTGTAATTTCACAAATGCTCAAATCAATAAAAGTCTACAAATTCTTTACAGCAAAAATTTTAAAAAAAAATTAAAATACACTATCAGCCCATATGGAAAAGGAGGAGCCTCAAAAAAAATAGTTGAGGTTATAAAATTTTTCGATTTTAAAAATATAAAACTAAAAAAGTTTTTTGATACAAAAATTTGAAGTGAGAAAAATTAATGACAGATATTTTTTGGTGTAAAAATTGCTTAGTAATGTCTACCAGGCCTAGAGTGACTTTTGATGAAAGAGGTTACTGCTCAGCGTGTAGATGGGCAGAAGAAAAAAAAAAACTAAATTGGAAAGATAGAGAGGAAAAACTTATTCAATTACTAAATAAAAACCGCTCTAAAAGTAAGCATTTTGATTGTATTACTACTGTAAGTGGTGGAAAGGACGGTTCTTATGTTACTTATAACTTAAAAAATAAATATAAAATGAATCCATTATCTGTGACCATAAGACCAATTACAGAAACAAAATTAGGTATAGAAAATTTAAACAATTTTATTTCAAATGGCTATGACCATGTGCTTGTAAGTCCTGATAGTGAAGCAATGAGAAAACTTTGTAAATTAGGTTTAATAGAAATGGGTTTTCCATATTATGGTTGGTTAATAGCGATACACACTGCTGTATTTAGAATAGCGGTCCAGTTTAATATACCCCTAGTTTTTTATTCTGAAGATGGAGAGGTAGAATACGGTGGAGACGCACAAAATAAGTATAACGGTGTATACAATATTGATTATATAAAACATGCTTACTTAGAAGGCGGCTATGAAAAAATTTTAAAAAAATCAGGTTTAAATGAACGTGAGTTATATTGGTTTAATTTTCCTAATGAGGAAGAAATTAAGAAATTAAATCTTGAAATCACTCATTACGGTTTTTATGAAAATTGGGATCCTTATAGAAATTACGAAGTAGCTAAAAAATATTGTGGTTTACAAGAAAATAAAACTTTAAATGATGGTAGTTATACAAATTTTTCACAAACAGACCAAAAAATATATCTTCTACATACATATTTTATGTACCTAAAATTTGGATTTGGAAGAGCAAACCAAGATGCGTGTATTGATATTAGAAGAGGATCTCTAAGCCGCGAGCAAGCAATACAATTAGTAAATATGCATGATGATATGTATCCAGAACATTTATTTCAAGAATATTGTGACTATTACAAAATGAAGATGAAAGATTTTTTAGAAAATATTGATAAATGGGCTAATAAAGATTTATTTGAAAAAAAAAATAAATGGATACCAAAATTTAAAATCAAATGAAAAAAAAAATTGGAATTGTCGATATTGGGTATGGAAATATTGCTTCAGTCTGTAATGCAGTAAAATTTCTTGGTTACGATACAGTTTTAGAAAAAGATCCTAGGAATACTTTTAAATATTCTCATATGATACTTCCTGGGGTGGGTTCTTATGGACAAAATTCAAAGTTAATTAAAAAATATGGTTGGAATGAATCTTTGAAAGATTACAAAAAATCTGGATCA
>MDTD01069437.1_pt1 | contig 15426 bp, 3 predicted proteins | sample 811221 | NCBI WGS metagenome assembly MDTD01 (sample SAMN05326646, study PRJNA326480) | marine metagenome | isolation source: seawater | place: Pacific Ocean: South West | collected 2011
CGCCGCGGCCGCGGGGCTGCTACGTGTCACTGCTGGTACGGCTGACATTGGCGGTCGAGTTGGACTGTTGGCTGGCAACGGCCAGCTGTCGCGTGGTGGAGTGCTACACCTGAGCGCAGCTACAGGCGAAACCGTAAGCGGCCCTATTGGCATTTCGAGTGGCAGAAGTGCAATTGGCGGCACGGGCGCCCTAAATATCAAGACACGATCGACGCTGACGCGAGGATCTGGAGCAGTGCACTTCAAAGCAGCGGCTGCCAACGGCATGACCGGCACAATCCGCATCAGTTCTGGTGATGTATATGCGGGTAGCGGCAGTGGAAACGTCTCACTTAAGGCTGGGAGTTCTTGTGGACCAGACATGCGCCCAGGAAGCGTTGGACTTTACTCTGGCGCCGCGGCCTCAACAGGTGGGAGCTGCGTATTCTCAAGTGGAAACGGCGCAATTAGCGGCGACATGAATATCGGTGCTGACGCAGTACACTCACCCCCCACGTCGTTTGGTATTTCCAGAGGAGTCACTTGTCGAGCGGGCAAGAGCGCGTCTGTCGGTGGTGCCCTCTGCCTTGTCAGCGGCAGCGCTAAAATATCTGGCGTTAAAGGAGGTACAACGATGATAGTAGGAGGCACGCAGACTGGGCAAGGTTTAGCACTTGGAGGAGGAATAGTAATGGGTGCTGGACAAGGCACCTTGGGTGTGAGCGGTCAATTTGGTGTCAGATCGTCTACGGCCGAGGCTTCCGGGAATATAATGACTTCGACGGGAGCTGCTCCTAGTGTGGGCAAGCTCGACATGTCATCTGGTGCCGGGGCTAGTGGACGTGGCGGCCAAACTTGCATCAGTGTGGGCACGTCGATGCTCAACGACGGTGGTAGTGTTGGTCTCGAGTCTAGTCAAGCCGAAATTTGCCAGCTCAGCACAGAATCTACTGGGACGAGCGCACGACTCTTTGCAGGTATGGGCATGGACAACGGTGGAAAGCTTGACCTTGTTTCTGGTCGAGGGACCGGCGTGCCCGGTAGTGGCGAGCTCATCGTTCGGACGAGAGCGCAGACGGCAAATTCACATCGCGCCAACATACACATGCGCACAGCAGCGACGCCAACGAACGATGGCGGGTGCCTGGGGATATACACTGGCCACCGCATTGGTTCTTCTGGCGGCATCAGCTGCGTCACGGGCCAAAGTAGCAACGGATGTATGGGAGACATCGTGTTATTTTCTGGGCCAAGCAAAATATCCTCAGGTCCCTTGATCGCTGCTGCTGGTCACAACCCTAGCCTCGGTGATGACATGGCCACGGCTCGTGCGGGTATGTTACTAGCTCGCACAGGTTCAGGGACTCGCGGTGGAGATGGCCAAATTACTGCTGGCAACACTGTAGCAAAGCCAATGAGTAATACGTTTAATGCTGGCAGTTCCACCTCGGGTTTGGGTGGCCAGGCACAGCTTTCTGGCGGAGAGACAGCCTCAAGTCATGGTGGCCAACTGGAACTTGCTGCGGGCGCGGGCTTGGCGACCGGCGGGGGGCTCGTCATGACTGCCGGCGCCGCTTCTGGAGACGGTCACGGTGGCGGTATCCAGATGATCGCCGGGGCGGGCACAGCGCATAGCGGAAATTTTGCCCTGCGAACAAGTCGTGCGCTTTGCAGCGGTGAGATAGACCTGATGACAGGCACTGCCTTTGGAGGCGCATCTGGCAGATTGGCCATTCTGACGGGTGCTGGTAGAGCCGGGAGAGGAGGCAGCGTCGTGCTAAGCTCTGGACTGGCCGTCGATACTGGCGGTGCTGTCGTCACTTGCGCGGGGCAGGCGCAGAAGGGTGGCGGTAGCGCAGTGGCACTAGCTGGTGGAGCCCTTGGACGGGGTGACGGTGGGTCCATTTCTCTCTTGGCAGGCTCGTCAGCAAGGGTTGGTGGAGCTACGTGCGTCAGAACTGGAGGGGCGATGGCGAACGGGCATGGCCGTGGGAGAATATTGATGACGAGCGCAACTGGCATTGGTGAAGCAGAGAGCGGGCGCTGTTTGTTGCGGAGTGGGGCAACGGAGGGAAGTGGCGAAGCATCTGGCGCAGTGTCGTTTCGCACGGGCCACGGTGATTGGGGTCCAGGCTTCAGGGCTTCCTCCGGTTGGGGGCTCAATGGGGGCTGCCTGGGGTTCGACTCTGGCGAAGGCGACATTGGTGGTAAGCTGGGACTAGCTGCTGGCAAGGGTTGTTCAGGCGGTGCCGTATTCGTGAGAAGTGGGCAAGCCGCGGGAGATAGTGGAGATCTCAGTGCGATGGGCGGGTCAGCTACCCGCGATCAGAGTGGACGAATGCTAGTCTCAGCAGGCCATTCGACCCAAGGCAGTGGCGCTACTGCAACCCTCCGTGCAGGCAAAGGCGGGGGCTGTCATCGACTCTATGCTGGTGCCAGCACTGATTCAACAGCTGGCAACTTTGTCATCGGGACCGGGCCTGGAGGGAGTGCTGCGCTCAGCACGGCTGCCAATGTTGCGAGCGGCCATGCTTTTGTCTCGACAGGTGACTGCTCCGTAGGCGGCAATTCGGGCGTAGGTACCTTCAGTACCGGCGCTGCGCAACGTGCTGGAAGAATCTATCTATGTTCGGGTACGTCAGGTCACCTCGCAGGTGGCGGGAGTATCTCTCTGACGGGCATGTCAAACGCGCATACTGCTATCGGTTCCGCAATTCTGCTCTTAGGAGGTGACCAGTCGAACTATCACGGCGGTAGTTCGAACATTTCTGCGGGTAAGTGTGGGCAAGACGGGGACGGTCATGTTGTGCTGAGCACAGGCGGCGGTGATAATGCATGGAGCGGCTGCGCTGCCATACGTTCGCCTGCCGCAGGATTTTGCGGTGGTGGTACAGGAAACTGCGCCATACAGACCGGCGAGGCAAAGCAGGGTAGCTCCGGGTCTGCTGTCCTCGGCACGGGCTGTCCGTTGCTCGGTGCCTCTGGGGCACTGTGTCTTGCGGCAGGATGTGCTCGTGACTCGAGCGGTAATGTCACCATCGAAGGAGGCTCTGCAATGTCTGGAGGAGACTTGCAACTTAGTGCAGGGTGCGGCACCATCGGCGGTCGAGTCAGGATTAGTGGTCGCGGCGGCGGCAGCGCCCCTGGTTGCCAGGTTGGGTGTCAAGCAGGTAGCGCTAGCGATCTGGGGGGGGGTGCGCTGGTACATGCTGGAATGGCAGGGGACTTAGGTGGCTCCTCGAGCCTGAGCGCGGGTTTATCTTCATGCGCAAATGGTGGGACTGTTAGCCTCGTCAGCGGGGTCGGTAGCAGACAAGTCAGTGGTGTTGTGACCATAGTAAGCGGAGAAAGTGAGCGGGGAAATAGCGGTTCTCTAGGTGTAGCTGCACTTGTGGGTGGCGCGATTACTCTTGAGACTAGTGCCGCCTCAGATGTCGGTCACATCACAATGTCCGCAAGAAAAAGTGCGTGTGCTCGCGCGGGGGGGGTGGGAGTCCGCCGCAGTCCATCGGGGGGGAATGAAGCTAAAGGGTGCATTGTTGCGAATGCGGGCGACACTACGGAGATGCAAGCGCCATCGGGCACCTTTTTTCTTCGTGCCGGTCAAAGCACTTGCACAAGTGCGTGCCTCGGCGACGGCGGTGCATGTGGTGGCTGCGTTATGATGGCCGGGGGAAAAGGTACGTTCCGTGGTGGGTCCACCCTATTTGCATCTGGCGCGGGACGTGCAGATGCCGCGAGCGGGAGTATTTCATTCAAAGCAGCCGCCGCTAGCGGAAATAGCGGTGTTGCAGAATTGACTAGTGGCTCTGCTGACTTGTCGGATACACTTTCAGGCGCATCATCAGGCTCTGCTCGCCTGGGAACAGGCGGGCCAGCAGACGGCCGTGGAGGGACTACTTTTGTCACAGCGGGAAGTGGTGGCGGTTCAATTGAGATCGGGTCAAGCAGTGTGGCAAGTCGCCGTGGACATCCTGGAGATGCCATTGCATTGGCGGGCTATGGAGCACGTGGAGGCATGGCACAGATAAAAGCTGGCAATGGATACAAAGGCCCGGGTGGTATTGCTACTTTTGCTGCCGGACACAGCGACGAGGGAAACGGCGCAAACGCAAGTCTTGCAGCTGGAGCGACCCGTGGCAACGCCGCAGGCATCGTGATCCTCGAAGCCGGAGCAGCGCTATCCACAGCTTCAGCAAGTCCAAGCACTATTGGTGGCGCAGCGAGAGTCACGGGCGGCATCGCGACAATCGCAATTGGAGGCAACCTTGGTGCGAAAGGCGGAGACGGCGACAAGTCCGGTGCAGTGCTCCTGAGTTCGAATGTAGTCGAGGGCGAAGGTACCTCAGGGATGCTACGATTTGGTTCCGGAACATCGTCAAACGGTAACTCAGGAGTTGTCAACTTGCGATCGGGAGACGGCGAGGGGGCAACCGGCGGGCGCTTGACTCTCTCCGTCGGAACTGCGCGCGGTGGCTCAGCTGGAGACTTGTGTGTTGCAGCCGGTGACACATCAGCACGAACTCGGGCAAGTGGAGGTGAAATTGCGCTCTGTTGCCCTTCTGGCGGCGACCGAGACGAAGGCGGCGCCTTGACGCTCGTTGGTGGACCGGGTTACCCAGGGGGCGATGTCTCTCACCAGCGCCGTGTTTCCATCTGGAATCTGAGTCGTGTGGCGTGATTAATTGAACATCATAGGTAAATATTACCACGGGCCAGGGAACCTCATCTGGTAGCGGACATCTCGTGCTACGCACAGCTGATTCAGGTGACGAGGACGATAGCGGTGCGCTACAACTTGCCACAGGCACTACGTGTCGCGGCGATTCTGGGTGAGTATATAAGAATATGCTGCCTTCCATCTTGCCTAACAGCCATTTTCCCGCAGGTGCCTATGCATGGCAACCGGCGCTGCACAAGCCGGTGGTTCGTTTCGTATTTTAGCCGGGATTGCAGCGCTTTCTGATCGTGCTGGCATGATATCAGTAGATGGCGGTGGAACTGTGTGCGGCAGTGGTGGCAACGTCCGCGTGGCCACGGGAAAGGGAGTAGACCGCGATAGTGGTAATCTCGTCATGGCAACAGCGGCTGCGGGATCGGACACCGGAGCAAGTGGCGCTGTTGCTCTCAAAACAGGTTCGACGAGCGCAGGTAGCAGCGGAGCCCTCAGCTTGACGACAGGCACTGCTGTTTCGGGATCAGGCGCTATACCTGTGTTTTTGCAAGTAGACAGGCTACCGATTACACACCATACACTATAGGTGGAGATCTGGTGCTCAAGGTTGGCGAATCTTTGCTTCGGTCAGCATTTGTCACGGGAAAGTCAACAGTAGGTGGGAATGTTTGTTTCGTTTCGGGCTCCGGGCGCGCTGGAGCTAGTGGAGAGAGCGGTCGAATACTCGTGTTGACACAAAATGCAGGTATCAAAGGCACAAGTGGAGCGCATTTCCTAGCGACTGGAACGGCAAGCCTCGGTGATTCTGGCGCGATCTGTCTAGGTTCAGGTGTTGCCAAAAGTGGCGGAGGCGGCTCTTTTGTCGCATCGATTGGTGTGGGAGACAGTGGAAACGGAGGGGACGCGGCAATATATGCAGGAAGCGCATCTCGTAGTTCCAACAAAGGAGGCTTGATGGCACTTTCGGCAGGGAGGAGCCATGCAGTTGCTTTTGGGGCCGGAGGTAGTGTGACGTGTGGCGCAGGACGTGGTCGCACAGATTCTGGCGGCATGTTCTATATTTATAGCGGAATGAGCGTACTGTCAACATCCGGGGCAATTTTGCTTCGTACAACTGATGCTGGTTCCGGTGGTGCTTCTGGTGAGCTGGCACTTACATCGGGCACCGCGTCCTGCGGCGACTCTGGTAGACTCAACTTTGAGACCGGAACTGCGGCATCAGGGACTGGTGGTTTCGTGTGCTGCATTGTAGGTCAGGGGCGTTCTGGAATTGGGGGTGGCATAAGTGTGACCGCAGGCATCACAGCAGCGGAAGAGGAAGACCGCAGAAATAGTGGCGGCTGCGTGAGCGTTGCAGCAGGTGCTGCCACACGGGGCGGAGACGGGACTATTGCTGCGGGTGACGGCGCGTCGGCGTCTGGAGGTTCTATTGATCTACGCAGTGGCTCCGCACGCGGCACATCCTCAGGCGAGATTTCTCTGGCGACTGCAGAGAGTACTGACAGAGGTGTCTCTGGTTTTGCAGACATGAGGACAGGTTGCGGCACCTGTGGAAATGCTGGTCGCATAAATCTCAGATCGGGTGCTGCTACTGGCGGTCGTGGGGGGGCCTTGGTCCTGAGTGCAGGCGATGGCACGTCCGGCCGCGGCGGCAATATCACCATCAGGGCGGGCCGAAGCGACGAAGGCACCGGTGGTCGTGCCTATTTTAACGCGGCTGGGGGTGCTTCATCTTCCTCTGGCAGCGTCCGCGTATACACACCCAACGCGGGCACGCGTGGCGCAAGTGGGAGTCTCCGGTTTAGTACCGGCACGACATCCCGTGGCAACTCAGGCGAGCTCGTCTTCGGTACGGGCGCGGCGACTGGCGGCCGTGGCGGTTCTATTTTTGCTCGCGTTGGTCGCGGTGCGTACACAGGTGGCGTGGCTTGCACCGTGGCGGGGCGCACCTGGAGTGGAACAGGAGGCTGCCTCGCATCAGCAACCGGCGAAGGAGCAGCCACAACCAGTGGTTTTGTTCGCGTGACGGTTGCAAATGCAGGGACGAGAGGTTCATCGGCCGCACTTAGTTTTAGCTCAGGATCAGCATCACATGGTAATGCGGGCGCCATCGAATCCGGTTCAGGGGCAGCGACTGGCGGTCGGGCAGGCCTCGTGCGCCTGACGGCCGGTAGCGGTACCAGTGCCACGGGCAGTGAGGCAACGGTAGATGCTGGTCGCAGTCGCAGCCGTACAGGTGGCTCTGTTAACTTATTTTCCACTGAAGGGACGCTCCACACAAGTGGCTCTGTCAGGGTAGCAACGGCAAATAGTGGTCCTGAAGGGGTCAGCGGCAGCATGACGTTTAGTACTGGCACCGCTTCGTCTGGGAACACTGGCATTTGTGTGGTTGGCTCTGGCATCGCAACTGGTGGTAGTGGGGGCTTTACTAGCGTGACGGTCGGCTATGGCGACTCGGGTTCTGGCGGTTCTGCCATGCTCGTGGCCGGTCGAAGCTCTGCCGCGTCCGGTGGTAAGCTGCTGATGCAGACTACAGACTCGACCAGAGCAACTAGTGGTGTGTTTCGTGTTCGAACCGCAAACGGCGGGAGTAGGGCTGGTGCAAGTGCCCGTCTCTGCTTCAGTTCAGGGTCTGCCAATATTGGCAATTCCGGTTCTCTAATTATTGGGAGCGGTGCGGTTTCCGCAGGCCGTGCTGGCAGAACATACGTTAGTGTCGGGGGTAGCCAAAGTGGCGTAGGAAGCGCAGAAATTTTCCTTGCTGGACGCACGGCTGAACGAACAGGAGGGTTATTTGCTCTTGCTGGTGGTGGTGCGGCAGGCACAACATCGGGTGCATTTCACCTTCAGACTACAAATGGTGGCGTGTCGGGCACCAGCGGTGCTCTTGTTTTTAGTAGTGGTAGCAGCGACGATGGCAATGCTGGCGCATTGAGATTAGGGTCTGCTGCCGCGACAGGCGGTTGCGGTGGTTCGATATTAGTCGTAGCCGGTGGCGGCAATAGCGGCATAGGGGGTCAGCTAATTGCACGAGCTGGACGTAGCGGCTACCGCACAGGGGGCTCCCTTGCGGCCCTCGCAGCTTCTGGCATCTCCGCATCAACTGGCACGATTGCCCTACAATCGGTAAATGCTGGTGCTGGTGGTACCAGCAGTCGTTTGGAATTCAGTGCAGGCACTGCATACAGCGGCAACAGTGGTATGATCAGCGTTGGCGTGGGTGGATCGACAGGAGGAGCAGGCGGATTACTTCGTGCCTCTGTTGGTGGCGGAACGAGTGGGCGCGCTGGCGCTGTTTTAGCAGCTGCAGGGCGCACATGTGATTCAAGCGGGGGATTAGTTGGTTTATTGGCTGGTGGTTCTGGCGGAACAAGTTCGGGTAAAATGGTAGTTTGTTCTGCTAATGCTGGGGCGTCTGGAGCTAGTGGCTATTTGGTCTTTAGCACAGGTTTGCCAAATGGCAGCAACAGCGGAGGCGTGTCGCTAGGCACCGGTCAGGTCACAGGTGGCGCTGGAGGCGCAATACTTGTCACTTCCGGTCCAGGCTTGAGTGGTATGGGAGGCCTCGTCGTATGTCAGTCAGGTCGCACGGTCTGTCGGGAAGGAGGGAAGGCTACGCTGATAGCCGGCGAGAGCGGTGCTTCCAGCAGTGGGTCTATCACCATTATAGGGGCAAATGGTGGTTTTTTGGGATCTAGTGGTTGTCTCGCGTTCAGCTCTGGAACGGCCAAAACATGCAATTCTGGGAAACTTTGCCTCGGGTCTGGAGACGCAACTGCTGGTAGTGGAGGTTCAATATCCTTTATCACGGGTAGGGGCTCGAGTGGTACAAAGAGGACGATCGTAATAGCGGCGGGTCGGTCGGTGGCACCAGCGAAGAGGACAGGCGGCGCACTTACTGTGTTTTCTGGCTGCGTTGCTGCGACAAGCTCGGGGGCGGTTGCGTTGCGCACTTCAAATGGCGGCGTCTTTGGTTCGGTGGGTAGTCTTCTCTTCAGCTCCGGATCGACCTCAGTCGGAAATAGCGGCATGATGCGCGTTGGAACGGGCTCAGCGAGTGGCGGGAGAAGCGGTGCCGTGACCTTGGCTGTAGGGAGCAGCGGCAGCGGGGCTGGTGGTCTTGGCGCCCTACACAGTGGCCGCAGTAGTGTGTTAACCGGAGGCTTCGTGGTAATGACTGCAGGAGAAGGCGCGGCGACTTCTGCGGGCACGGTCGCTGTACATAGCAGCAACGCTGGGAGCTCAAAATCAGCGGCTGGTCGTCTCATCTTTAGCTCGCTCGGTGCAATCGCTGGTAACGCTGGGAGTGCACTATTTGGTTCAGGTTCTACGACAGCCGGGCACGGCGGACATGTAGTGATATCATCTGGTAGCGGGACCTCTGGAACAGGCAGTGCCATCTCTTTGGCAGCGGGGAGAGGCGTGTCGCACACGGGGGGTCATTTCACATTTTCGACCGAGACAGGTAGCACAGCAAGCAGCGGCGCTGCTTGTGTGCGATCGTCAAATGCTGGAAGATCTGGAGCGAGTGGTCATCTCGTGTTTAGCAGCGGGTCAGCTGTCCGTAGTAATTCGGGTTGTATTCTTTTGGGATCTGGTCCTGGGCAGGTGGGCCGAGGTGGTAGCATTATAGTGACGGCTGGCGGAGGAACGGGATCCGGGGGTCGCGCACTATTCCAATCTGGTCGCAGTAATGGGCAAAGTGGTGGATGTGTCTCAGCGCGAGCTGGCGAAGGCACCGTGTCTAGCAGCGGTGATGTCCGTGTCCAGTCGTGGGCAGCATCAGGCGGATCTGGTGCAAGCGGATGCCTCCTCTTTTCATCAGGCATCTCGAGGGGTGGCAACTCAGGAAGCATCACACTAGGCTCATACGCAGCCACGCGTGGATGTGGCGGGGCGGTGCGCCTCGCGGTTGGTAGCGGTACATCGGGCATTGGTGGCTCTCTCGGAATCGCATCGGGACGAAGCTTGAAATCAACTGGCGGAACGGTTGATCTTGGCGTAGCTGAAGGCACAGTTGCCAGTAGCGGCAGCTTCTTGGTACGGACGGCGAACAGCGGTGTCGGCGGTGCTTCCGGGCGCCTAACATTCAGCAGCGGCACAGCATGCGCAGGAAATGCTGGTGAGGTTAGAGTCGGTAGTCGTGCTTCATCAACAGGGCGTGGAGGTTCAATCGCTGTGAGTGCAGGTAGCGGAAGCAGCGGTTTTGGTGGGTGTATTCATGGTCAAGCGGGTCAAAGCATCGCGACCGGAGGCTCCGCATACATGCTAAGTGGTGAAGGCACGGTAGCCAGCAGTGGTATTGTCTCGTTCTTAAGTGCAAATGCTGGCCCGGGCGGGTCCAGCGGACGCCTTTCATTCAGTTCGGGAGCTGCTAGCGTAGGTAATAGTGGACAAATTTCTATTGGCTCCGGGACTACAGCTATAGGTCGTGGAGGCTCGGTTTCCCTGAGCGTCGGGAGTGGCAACAGTGGTGCTGGAGAGGCCACCGTACTTCAGGCCGGTTATGCGGCTGTGACGACTGGCGGCGATCTGCGCCTTCATGTTGGCGAGGGAACAACGTCGACAAGTGGCTCTCTGCGAGTTACGTCTACCAATGGCGGAAGTGTGACGGGAACAACTGGAGTCATTACTTTCAGTTCCGGTGTTTCAACCGAAGGAAATGCAGGTCAACTAAGTTTGGCCACTGCATTTGCTCGCGGCGGCTGTGGCGGCCATCTCAAACTCGCTGTTGGCAGTGGAACCAGTGGAACGGGCGGGCAGATGCTCGTGGCAGCGAGTCAAGCAAAAGCAGCCACCGGAAGTGGCGTGTACACCTCGGCTGGCGAGGGTGACGCGTCAAGCGGTGGTGCGATCGTACTGAGAGCTGCTAATGCTGCGGTCGCTGGGTCCAGTGGAAGACTTAGCTTTAGTTCAGGGAGTGCTGTTGGAGGCGACAGCGCAAGCATTCATGCGGGGAGTGGCGCATCCAGCCTGGGCAGAGGCGGGGGAGTCAACCTCATTGTTGGGAGCGGAACGAGCCGCCAAAGTGGCCCATTAATCCTGTGTGCTGGCACAAGTCTCACATCAACAGGGGGCAACTGCGCGAAGTTGAGTGGGGCAGGCGCGACGTCTAGCAGTGGCACCACAGTAGTACGCACTTCCAACGGAGGATATACTGGCACAACCGGTCGCCTCACATTTAGCTCAGGCACCGCCAGCGATGGTAATAGTGGTTGTATACTTGCAGCAACCGCAGCAGCATCTGGACACGCTGGATCTCTGTTTATCACTGCTGGAAGCGGGACAAGCGGACCAGGCGGGAACATTTGTCTTCGCTGCGGCCGTAGTGTCTCGGGTACGGGTGGACCTTGCACGATATCGACCGGAGAGACAACTATCTCGAGCAGTGGACATGTTTCGATTCGATCTACCAATGCCAAACATCTCGGAACATCGGGCCTTTTGACATTTTCGACAGGATCGAGTGAAGCAGGTAATGCGGGTGCGTGTGTATTTGGCACAAGCCCCGCTAGCACAGGAGCTACCGGTTGTATTATCATATCTGTTGGTCGAGGTACAAGCTCTAGTGGTGGTGTCGTCCAAATATTGTCAGGTCGCAGCGCCGTAGCCTCCGGAGGTCCCCTGAGGGTGCTCAGCGGGGAGGGGACATCGTATAGCAGTGGAATTGTATCAGCTCTGACTGTAAATACAGGCGTCGTTGGGTCAAGTGGATTACTGTGCTTCAGCTCTGGGTCAACCAATTTAGGAAATGGTGGTGACCTGCGTGTTGGGTCCGGCCCGGCATCAGTCGGGCGGGGAGGTACTGCGAGTATGAGCGCGGGAAGTGGCACGAGCGGATCGGGCAGTCACGTGTCGTTCAGTGCTGGACGCAGCAGAATATCGAGCGGAGGACGTGTACCCATCATTGGGGGAGAAGGAACCGCGACAAGCAGCAGTCTCGTTATTATTATGTCGGGGAACACTGGCAATGCAGGGACAAGTGGTCGACTCGCATTCAGCTCAGGGCGCACGGCAGCTGGAAATGGTGGGTTGGTGGCCATTGGGTCCAGCGCAGCGACAGCAGGTCGCGCGGGCGCATTGGATGTAAGCATCGGAAGTGGAAAAAGCGGTCTGGGCGGACTATTGGCCACGTCAGCCGGGCGGAGCACGATTGCCAGTGGGGGTGCAGCACGCATTGGCAGCGGGGAGGGGACTGTGTCAAGTAGTGGTCGATTTTCAGCAATAAGCATGAACACGGGAGTGGCAGGAAGTAGCGGCCGAATCGTGTTCAGCTCAGGAGAAACTAATTTTGGGGGAAACAGCGGTTCGGTGTTAGTTGGGACCGGCAGGTCGACTGGAGGTCGCGGGGGTAGTCTTCGAGCAGCTGTGGGCAGTAGTAACAGTGGCAGTGGGAGCTCTGTTGCATTGCATTCTGGTCAAAGCTACGGCGGCTCGACTGGTGGTGTCGTTTGCCTGGTCAGTGATGGCAGTCAGACAACCAGCAGCGGTGTGATCCTGGCATCTACATCAAACGTCGGGTCGACAGGGTCATCTGGATGCCTCTTCTTTAGTGCTGGCGCATCACAACGTGGCAACAGTGGACACCTTAGTTTCGCGACGAGTTATGCGACCGGAGGCGCAACAGGCTCAATATCGATGACAATCGGTAGTGGCACGAGCGGATTTGGTGGTTCTGCAAGGCTATATTCCGGCCAATGTGATGTTTCCACGGGCGGCTCCATTGATGTCTGGGGCGGCGAGAGCACAACGACTAGTTCAGGTGCGATTTCACTGTGCTGTGTTAACACCGGTCTAGACGGGGGTAGTGGCCGTTTGCTGTTTAGCTCTGGCTTCGCTAGTATATCTAACAGTGGCGCAGTATGCATTGGTAGCGGTGGCGGGCTCAACGGGCGGGCCGGCGCCATTAGTATAAGTCCTGGAAGCGGCACCAGTGCTCTTGGCGGCAGCATTGTGGTTTGGGCTGGTCAAACCATCTCACTCACCGGTGGTGATACAGCAGTTCGTGCTGGAGGGGCGAGTGCAGCGAGCAGTGGGGCTGTGAGTGTGATGTCTGCGAATAATGGTAGATTAGGCATTAGCGGCCGTCTTGTGCTTAGCTCGGGGTGTGCCTTATCCGGGAACAGTGGCTCGGTGACGCTGGGATCGGGGGTGGCAACAGCAGGTCGTGGAGGCGGATTAGTAGTGAGCATTGGAGTTGGAACGAGTGGGCTGGGGGCGCTTCTGGTCACGGCGGCCGGGCGGAGTACTGCAGGTACAGGAGGTCTGGCGGGCCTTGTTAGTGGAGAAGGAACCGCGTCGAGTAGCGGCCGATTATCAATGAGAAGCAGCAATACGGGAATGGTGGGAAGTAGCAGCTGTCTGACCTTCAGTTCAGGAACAGCCGCCGGGGGAAACAGTGGTGAATTGCTCTTGGGCATTGGCGCCTCGACAGGCGGTAGTGGCGGTTTTCTCTGTGCAGCTGTTGGCAGTGGCACCAGCGGACAGAACTGCTTCCTTCATATTCAACCAGGAAGAACAAATAGCATGAGCGGTGGAAGCATAACTATTCAGACCACAACCGGGGTTCAGTCGAGCAGCGGGAGCTTAAGCATAAGCTCTTCAAATAGTGGTGACTCTGGATCCTCGGGCAGGCTGACGTTTAGCTCGGGAACTACCAGCTCAAGTAATACCGGTCTCGTTCGCTTTGGAACAGCAGGAGCAATCAGCGGGTCTGGTGGTGACATCAGATATAATGTAGGCAATGGAGGAAGTGCAGCTGGCGGTTGTACCACAGTAATTTCTGGCAGAGCTGAAGGCTATAGTGGTGGTGCAGTGCAAGTATACTCTGGGGCTGGAAGGGGTGCAACGAGTGGTTCTATCTTTGCAACATCCCTCAATGGTGGTGCATGCGGATGTAGCGGTCGGTTGGTCTTTAGTTCCGGCTCATCGTGGTGTGGAAATACAGGAAGCATACTTTTGGGTACGGGTGCTTCTACACATGGTCTCGGAGGCACCATCAAATTCTGCGTTGGTTCTGGCGATAGTGGTTCTGGCGGAAAGGCGCGTCTTGCCGCGGGAGATAGTATTACACATGTAGGTGGCTCGTTAAACATGCTCACGGGGGAAGGCGGGGGGGGGAGCAGTGGTGCAGTGTTGGTGTCTTCGCAAAATAGCGTGATAGATGGATTAAGTGGGCGCCTTGTTTTTAGCTCTGGTATATCACACGAAGCAAATAGTGGACAAATTGTATTGGGTTCCGGCATGGCTTCGGTTGGTTGCGGCGGAGCTCTCAGTTTCACTGTGGGAATCGGCACAAGCGGGTGCGGTGGTCTTTTGAGTCTGAATTCTGGCCAGAGTGCTTTGCGTTCTGGTGGATCGATAAATATGGCCGGTGGCGAAGGCAGGGCATCAAGCTCTGGTGCGATGTGTGTTCAGGGCGTAAGCCCAGGTGCGACGGGTTGTAGTGGACGTCTGTCGTTCAGCTCAGGGTCATCCAGGCTTGGGAACAGTGGTGCCTTTTGTGTAAGTTCTGGTGTCGGGACAGCGGGGCGCGCTGGGGCAGTGAGGATGGCTGTTGGTAGCGGCACAAGTGGATCTGGAGGATGTGCATTGTTTCTTGCTGGTCAAAGCACTGGCTCGAGTGGTGGCTGTGTTTTCATTAGCGCAGGAGAGGGCACAGCAACAAGTAGTGGCGTGATCAAAATTAATTCCATAAACAGTGGTATTTCAGGAGCCAGCGGTTTCCTTAGATTTAGTTCAGGCTCGTCGGTGACCGGAAATAGTGGCTTTGTATGCATAGGCTCAAGTGCCGCAACTGGGACTGGACGCAGTGGCAGGGTTATCGTGAGTGCTGGCAGTGGGACAAGTGGCATTGGGACGCCCGTGGCTACCTTGTCCGGCCGCAATATTCTAGCGACCGGGGGGATGATTCGTGCCAACGCAGGGGGGGGGCTTTGTTTAGTAGCGGTTCTGTTTGCATATTGGGCATGGACAGCGGTGAGGGTTCAGGCGGGCGGCTACTGTTTAGCAGTGGCACCGCGTCAAGTGGAAACAGCGGGCGCGTCGCGTTGAGCACAGGAATTGCTACCCAAGGAAGTGGTGGAGCAATACGAATTGCCGCTGGGAGTGGAACGAGCGGCATGAGTGTAATTCTAGGGGCTGCAGCAGGGCGTAGTGCATCGACTTCGGGAGGAACGGTGCATGCATTTAGTGGCGAAGGCACTGCAAGTAGCAGCGGCTCTGTGTGCGTGTTAGCAGCTAACGGTGGCACTAACGGTGTGACTGGGAGGCTCTCGTTTAGTTCAGGCACTACAAGAGTTGGAAATAGTGGATCAGTATACTTTGGTTCTTGCTATTCCTCAACCGCGCGTGGCGGATCCATCGTTCTTGCTGTTGGATGTGGTTCAGTATCAGGGGGGGGTTGTTCGCTAGACTCTGGGTGTTCATCGGGGTACTCAGGCGGAAATGTCATAACTGAAGCGGGTGAAGGCACAGGATCAAGTGGAGGCGTTGTAGTGTGTGTAAGCTCAAATACAGGAGCAAGTGGATCAAGCGGAAAGCTCTCGTTTAGCACAGGGTCAACACGACGCGGCAATAGTGGCATTTTGACATTTGGATCCGGGGCTGCGACCGAGGGGCGTGGCAATAATGTTTTCATCAGCGTCGGAACTGGCACCAGTGCACTAGGGGGAAGCATCCTTGCTCTCCCTGGTCGTGCCGTCGCATTAAGCGGTGGGTTGCTCAGTGTAAGTGCAGGAGAAGGCACCGTAACAAGCAGTGGATCTATCACA
>MDTD01128366.1_pt1 | contig 15423 bp, 13 predicted proteins | sample 811221 | NCBI WGS metagenome assembly MDTD01 (sample SAMN05326646, study PRJNA326480) | marine metagenome | isolation source: seawater | place: Pacific Ocean: South West | collected 2011
CAGTAAATTTTCTCTCCTGCCAAAGGTCACGAAGCACACACCACAGCTCTTCTCGAGTGAAGGCATCAAGAACCCCAAAGGGCTTATCAAGCATCAATACTTCAGGTTCGTGGATCAGAGCCCTACAAAGTGAGGCTCTCTGGCGCATACCTTTTGACAGTTCCCAAGGGTATTTCTCAGCAACACCTTTCAACCCAACGGAGCTTAGTAAATCGATCGCTTTATTGACGTGTGCCTCCCGTTTCTTGCGGAAAGCTTCACGATGAGATCTTGCAATCTCTAAAGGTAGTAAAAGGTTGTTTAAAGTCGTTCGCCACGGAAGCATCACAGAATTCTGGAATGCCATCCCAACATTCCCCAAGGGTCGGTTGACTTCCTGATCAGCGACTACAACAGAACCCTGATCAGCCTTGAGCAGGCCAGACATAAGCTTCATAAATGTTGACTTGCCGCAGCCACTAGCTCCGACAAGAGCAACGAATTCTCCCTTGGACATCTGGAGCGAAGTGTCCTCCAATACGGGTGGATCACCTAAGGCATAAGAAACCGAAACCCTGTCGATATCGACGAAATGGGTCACTTCAGTTGATTTTTCTTTGACCTATCGCTGGCAGAAATTTACTTGTAAAGACCGAATCCACGGTTGGTTTATTTGAAAAATCATAAGTTAGACCAACCTGGTTGATCAATGCAGCCAGACGTAAGCCCTCCACATCTCCAAGTCCTCGTTTTTTCAATTCAGCTATAATGACGTTGTCACGAATAGCCATCTTCAAGCGCTCCAATTCAACGTTACGGCGTGCAATTTTGTTCCTCTTCATCAAATGATCAATTGCGGTATTGAGATCTGCAATTGTATCAAGCCAGCCACGGATAATTGCTTTGACAAATCCTTTAACGAGTTGTGGGTTTTCAGTTGCAAACTCGGGATTCACTATCACAATATTACCATAAAGCTGTAGTCCATAATCAGACATCAACATCACATTGATATCTTCTTCCTTCACTCCCTATGATTTCAAATTCAAAAATGCTGAGAAGGAGAAACCTGTGATCGCATCCATTTTCCCGGCTGCAAGCATAGGCTCCCGATTTGGAAATCCGACGTTCTCAATGATCATCTTATTCGCCTTAATATTGTTTGCTGCAACAAAAGCTTTCCATTGCGCGTAAGCACCATTAGGAGCGGGAGCACCGAGGATTTTACCCTCTAGATCTTTAGGCCTCACCACTCCACTTTTATTAAGTGAAATAATAGCAAATGGAGGATTGTTGTAGACCATTAAAATTCCTTTGAGATCAATAGTTGGATTTTTGTCTCGGAATTTGATGAGTGAATTGATGTCAGCAAAACCAAATTCGTACGCTCCTCCAGTAACTCGTGGAATAGCTTCTAGGGACCCTTTGCCTGTGTCAATGGTTACATCCGTCCCTTCAGCCTCAAAATATTTTTTGTCCAAAGCAACAAAATATGGCGCTGCGGGACCTTCGAATTTCCAATCCAGCGAAAATTTGACAGGAGTTAAAGCAAAGGCAGATGTTACACACATTATGTTTGCTAATAAGATCGTTAGAAATCGCATTGAGCACTCCTTAGTTTATTAAATTTAGTAACCCTCAATCATCTTTTAAGTTGAAAGAATTTGGTACCATCAACAAATTTTAGACCATTTAAGAGTGGCTTGAATCTTCAATGATTCAGGGGGTGAGGAGGTTTTTCGAACGCAAAAGCTGAAAAATTTGAGGTTAGAATGTAATCAATTGCCCAAGAATTTGGCAGCGGGGTGCTCTTAAAAAATTGAAACTCACTGGTGCGAAATCTTTCTTTTACTACTCATACAATAATAAAGTTTTATCACGTCCTAATCTCTGTAAGTTCAGGAGCAACGTTCGTAGATTTTAATTAAAACTGATACCAAACCGAACTTATGAATCCATTTTGTGCGAAGACCGTCCCTTATGAGCAGTGATGGAACTTCCAATAATTAGGTTTATTTTCAGTGGATTACATCTTTAGCATTATCTAATTATCTTAAAAAATTATTTGAAATCGTTGAGAACCTTATCAGCAGTGGGAATTAGGGGCAACATAGAATTATTTCAATGATATAGAAGAAAAGCTTATTAACTAACTTTTTGGAAAATTTGAAAATGAATACTTGAAACTTTGATCAATTTTTTATTGAACCCATCGTTTAGAACGCTCTTCAGCTCGTAACCAACCTGTCATACGAGATCTTCTGTTGTCTTCAGAAATATTCCCTTCAAATTTCCGATCCTCGTGCCAACAACTTTTTAGAGACTCAATGCTTGGCCATACATTAACTGCTAATCCAGCCAGAAAAGCGGCTCCAAGAGCAGTGCTTTCAGCATTTTGGGGACGTCTGACAGTTTTACCCAAAAGATCGGCTTGGTATTGAGCCAGGAAATTATTTGCCGAGGCTCCACCATCAATTTTTAATTCTTGGAGGGGGTAACCGAGGTCGGCCTCCATACATTGGAGAACTTCAGCAGACTGATAAGCAATTGCTTCCAGTGCAGCCCTAACGATGTGGGCCTTGCTGGTGTTTCGAGTTAGCCCGATGATTAAACCTCTCGCATAAGCATCCCAATGAGGTGCGCCCAAACCTACGAAGGCTGGCACCACGTAACATCCATCTGAATCCTCAACACTCAAAGCTAACTTCTCTGTTTCAGAGGCATTCTGAAATAACTCCATTTTGTCTCGAAGCCATTGGATTAGGGATCCCGCAACGAAAACTGCTCCCTCAAGGGCATAGGTACGTTCTTCTCCAATCTGCCAAGCAATTGTTGAGAGTAATTGATGATTTGAATAAACTGGTTTTGGACCGGCATTGAGCATCAAAAAACAACCGGTACCATATGTATTTTTAGCTTGCCCTGCATCAAAACATGCCTGCCCAAATAGTGCTGCTTGCTGATCACCTGCAATTCCAGCAATGGGTAATGATTTACCGAGGATCGAATTTTCAATTTCAGCAATTGTTCCGCTAGAAGGTACAATTTCTGGCAATGCTGCTAATTCAACACCAAATACTGCAAGCAACTCCTCATCCCAGAACGCTGTTTTAAGATCGCACAGCATTGTTCTGGAAGCATTGGTCACATCTGTTTTAAACACTTTCCCCGCGGTTAATTGCCAGATCAACCACGAATCAACAGTTCCAAAACAAATTTCTCCAGCTTTCATTTTTTTGTGTAGTCCAGGTACCTCATTTAGTAACCAACGCATCTTGCTAGCTGCAAAATAGGGATCCAAAACCAACCCAGTTTTTTTACGAATCAATGATTCTTTGCCTTCAGCTTTTAGTTGCTCACAGATTTCCGTGGAGCGTCTACATTGCCAAACAATCGCAGGTGCAAGTGGTTTTCCTGTGGCTTTTTCCCAGACAACCGTAGTTTCACGCTGATTTGTAATCCCTAACCCGACAACATCTTCAATAGTCAGATTAGTTTTTTGCATCACATCAAGCATTGTTTTCTTTTGAGTTTCCCAGATCTGAAGCGGATCCTGCTCTACCCATCCAGCTTGTGGATAGTGGCAATCAAGAGGAGTGCTGGATTGACATATAATTTCCCCCTTAGGGTTCACAAGCACAGTGCGAGAACTTGTTGTTCCCTGGTCTAGGGCCATGATAACTGTCATAGATCTTTTCCTGAATTCAAATGTTTTTGGCTTTCTTGAAGATTATCACGATTGGTATTACGGCAATCAAGGATCAGTAAACATGTAGTTTAGGTCAAAATATTCGAGAAGCAGTGCGATAATGTAGTTGCCAAATCCTCCTTCATTACTCCATGAGAATTTGTCCTATCACGTCTTCCAAATTTAATTTTTTTGCATTTACATCTCAGTTTCAATAAGAGGTAAAGAGAATTGATCCTTCATGTCTTCATCCATGTCCAATTCAGCCAGAGTGGGTAAATCTTTCAAAGACTTAAGACTGAAAACCTCCAAAAAAGTCTTTGTGGTTGAATAAAGTGTTGGTTTTCCGGGTAATTCGGCTCTGCCACTGATTCGGACCAATCTCCTATGCAGCAGTGTTCTCAGAGTACTGGAAGAATCGACACCTCTTAGAAATTCGATTTGTGCTCGGGTGACGGGTTGCTTGTAGGCAACGATTGAAAGAGTTTCCAGATTCGCCGGGGTCAGTCGAAATGGTTTGATAGCATCTACCTTTCGGATCCACTCTCGGACCTTTGAAACTGTCCTCATTTGGAAACCACCAGCAACTTCTTCAATTTTAAAAACTCGCCCTGTAAGCTCATATTCTAAGTTGAGTTTCTGGACAGCCTGACGCAACTCTTTCGTTGATGGTTCTAAGCCCACCAAGTCTTTTAGTTGCTGAATTGTTAATGCACGTGGGGTAACAAACAGGAGAGTCTCAATGACTTCTGTCAGCTTTTTTTCGTCGACCATCCAAACTTCTCAATTTTTCGTTTCCTAGTAGAACCAGTATCAACTTCCCTAGATTTCTACGCGTCCTAGCTATGTTTTAGGGAATTTCAAGAGCACGTCCTGTTTCTTCTAAATTCACGATTGCTCCAGTAATCATCTTGGGGGAACCTTTCTCGCTGCGTTGCGTAATAAAACCTTGGTCATGAAAATAGCGATAATTACCTGATTTTGTTCGCAATCGATAATGAATATCATAGGCCTCAGAGTCGCCAGTCAGCAAATTACGCATGCTGTTCATGGCACTTTCATAGTCATCAGGATGAATCAATTGAACGAAGTCTTCGACAGTTTTCAATTCATCAGTCTTGAAACCAAGCCAATGCGCCTTATCGGGATGATAAATTAACTCCTTGCTGTCATAATTCCATTCCCACCAAGCAACTTTTCCCACTTCGTTTGCGAGAGTCATGCGTTTGTTACTAAGTTCAACTTCCTCAATCAATTCTTCTTGTTTCCTCCGATATCTGCGAATTTCTGTAATATCTACCAGAACAAGCACAGCCCCATCGATTTGGTTCTCGATTGTCTGATAAGGTTTTACTTCTAATTGACACCACTGGTCATCTTTAAGTTGTATTTCCCTCTTAACTGGGACAAGAACCTTGAGGACATTTTCAAGATCCTCCATTAAATTTGGATAAGGAAAGCTTCCAGCGAGGTGGGTGATTGGCCGACCAACATCCTGATTCAAAAAAGGAAAATATTTTTGTGTCACAGGCGTAAAATTTCGAATGCAAAGTTGACGATCCAGAAAAACAATGCCTATATTTGTGGTCAAATATAGATTGTTTAGGTCGTTATTGGCATTGGTTAATTCCTCTATTTTTTTCTGATACTCTTCATTGAGAGTGTAAAGCTCTTCATTAACGGAGTGCAGTTCCTCGTTGGTGCTCTGTAACTCCTCATTAGCTGACATCAATTCTTCATTCGTACTTTGAAGTTCCTCATTAGTAGTCTCCAACTCTTCAATAGTTGTCTGCAGACTCTCTCGGGTATTTTGTAGTTCCCGGTCCATATCCCTCAGTTGCTCTTCAGCTACTTCGCTGAAGTTAACCGACGTTTCTTTGACTTTTTTGTCCTCGTCGTTCAACTCCTTCAGACTATTGAAAGTAACAATAAAGAAATCCTGTTTGAACGGCCTACGTCGATAAAGAGTAACTGAGAGCTTAATAAGTTTTGGTCCCTCATCAGTATCGATCTGGACATCTTTAAATATAATGTCACTATCGTTGTTTTGCACGGTGCGAATGGCATTACTGACAATGATACCAACCTTTTGGTCCAACAATCTCAACAGATTATAGGTCAAATTTCCCTTAGGGATTCGCACAAAATCGTTGATATCCCCCCATACATGGAGAATATTCAATTCTGGATCTATTACTACAGAAGAGGGAACATACTGATCCATCAAATGTTCATAAATCCCCTCAATCAGCTTTTCAGTTTTCGGCTGATCCCCCCCACTCCCTGCCCTCAGACCAATCCTTGAGTCCATCCGCACTTCCATTCGACTTGAATCGACAGCTTGAAATTCTGGGAAAAAGACATCTCCTTTATTCCTAAAAATTCGAGCATGGCTATCCACTGTCCAGAAGAGATCCTGTACTTCTCCAAGGGTCTCACTCCCCCCAAGGAACATGAATCCATTTTGGTTCAAGGCAAAGCTAAACATGGAAAGGATGCGTTTCTGCACTCTTGACTGGACATAGATCAGCATATTTCTGCATGAAATCAGATCCAGCTTGTGAAATGGAGGATCTCTGAGAAGGTTGTGTTGCGCAAAAATTACCATTTTCCGTAATCTCTCAACTACCTGATAATAATCACCAATTTTAAAGAAATACTTACCAAGCAATTGGGCTGGAACATCAGCAATGATGCTTGCGGGGTATCTCCCGGAACTGGCGATATTCAGGGCATTTTTATCTACATCTGAAGCAAAAATTTTGATGTTGATGGAGGTTTGATGGCGTTCCATTGATTCTGCCAACAAAATCGCTAGAGAATAGACCTCTTCACCCGTCGAGCAGGCACTCACCCAAATACGTAAAGGGGACTGAAAGTTTTGCTTTCTGGCTTTCAACAACTCTGGCAAAACTTTTTCGCTCAGTTTATCAAAGGCCTCGGTATCTCTGAAAAACCTGGTAACTCCTATCAATAATTCGCTATGAAGGAGATAGCCCTCTGTCTTGTTGGTAGAGAGGTATTGAAGGTACTCATCCAGGGTGCTGATTTGAATCACCCCCATTCTGCGTTGAATTCTCCGAAGCAGAGAGCCAGACTTATATTCAGTAAAATCTACCCCAGTTTCTTGGCGAAGGAGAGCAAGAAGTCTATGCAGTACATCCTCTTCGTCAGAAGACGGAGGTTTATTTCGTAAACTAGAAGCGTATGGATGATCGACATATCTAAGTATTTCCTGAGGCATATTTTCAGGTGGTAAAATACTATCTGCAATACCCGTCTGGATTGCAGATTTCGGCATCCCATCGAACTGCGCCGATTCTGGTGTCTGAACCAAGACGTATCCTCCCACCTCTTTAACTACTCGCCCCCCCAAGGTCCCATCTGTACCAGTCCCTGACAAAATAATAGCAATCGCTTGATTTTCCTGGTCGCGAGCCAGAGAACGAAAAAAAATGTCAATTGGGAGATTTATTCCAGAAACTGTTGCCTGTTCTACTAAATACAGTTTTCCTTCATCAATTGTGAGTTGTCTCTTTGGAGGAATCAAATAGACGGTATCTGGATTGATCAACGATCCATCCACTGCGTGCTGTACTTTCATTCGAGTGTGCTTGGACAGCAGTTCTACCATCATGGACTTGTAGTCCGGGGAAAGATGCTGCACAACTACGAAAGCAAGCCCGTTGTCAGGTGGCATTTTTTTAAAGAATTTTTCCAGGGAATCCAATCCTCCAGCCGAAGCACCAAGCCCAACAACAAAACGTAGTGATTTATTAGATACTTTCTTTGAATTTTGGGCATCAGTAGAACTAGAACTCATAGGAATCTTCTTTCAGTGAAAATGAGTCACATCTTAAAATGACCAAATCATTTTTCTTAAAATTGAAATAACAACTAACACCAAAACTACCGACAGATCCATCCCAGCTAAAGGTGGAACTTTTTTTCTGACCGGGATTAGTACTGGCTCTGTCAAGTGATCAAGAAAGCGAACAATTGGATTATATGGATTTACAGGGAACCAAGAGACAATGGCTTTACCTAATAGAATCAGGCTATAGGCAACCAGAAGAGAATCAACCAGATCAGTCAGTGTTGAAGGCATTTTTTATGAACCAAAGTATTAAATGTGTAGTAAGATCTTGCGAATGAATAGAGCGAATATTGCTACACAGATCGATTTGAAAAGGCAATAACGGGCTAAGTATATGTCTCATTTTTCTAATTGATGATTCAGGGCATACAAGGATTTAAGCTGGTCCAGAACTTGCGAAATGTTCGATCAAGAAGTACACTATTATTTAATTTAATCTGCTGCTTCATTATAATATTAAATTAAAGATTCGCAGTTTCGTAAATTCAAAAGTTCCAAACAAATACATCTTACCTGTCTTTCCTTATCAGGATAGACAGCATTCTCCACAGGAATATGCATGTCAAATTCTTCCAGTGCTTCTTCCTTTCAAAACGCCCTAAAAATGCCAATGTTGCCAATGCGTGACATTGTTGTATTTCCGCATATGACCGCGCCTTTTTTCATCGGCCGAGCTCTATCGATTGCTGCCTTGGAGAAAGCTTTAGCATCTGATCGCAAGATTTTCGTAATCGCTCAAGAGGATCCTCTTGTTGAAATTCCCGGTGAAAATGATTTGTTCGAAATGGGAACAATTGGTCAAGTGCTTCAGATCATGAGACTGCACAATGGAACAATTAAAGCGCTGTTTGAAGCTCACCAACGTGGACGACTCATTAAAGCTAGAATGGAAGAGCCATATTATTCTGGAGTTATTGAACCTGTCGAAGAAATTGAAGAGGAAAGTCCTGAAATGGTAGCTCTCTCCAAAAATGTTCGTGGTGAATTAAAGCGCTATCTCAAAGATGTCAAGAAGCACACCGAAGGGATTGAAAAATTATCAATTGAAAGTGATCCCACTCATCGACTTGCAGATCGAATAGCACCATTACTAAACATGGATCTGCAGCGTAAGCAAAGGTTGCTAGAAACCACATCACCTCAGCAACGTCTGGAAATAGTCTATGAACGGATGATAGAGGAAGCTGAGTTCAAAAAGGTAGAGAAAAAGCTCAAAGAAAGAGTTCAGGGACAAATTGGACGCACCCAAAAAGAATATTATCTTAATGAGCAAGTAAAGGCTATCCAACGAGAGTTAGGTCAAGAAGACGGTAAAGCTGAAATTGAGGAATACCAGAAAAAAATCAATGAACTCCCTCTATCAAAAGAAGCCAAAGAAACTGGTAATCGTGAATTGAAAAAACTGAAGATGATGCCACCAATGTCAGCAGAAGCGAACGTAGTTAGAAACTATATTGATTGGCTTCTTTCAATGCCTTGGGAGCAAAAGACTGAGGATCAATTTGATCTGAACGCTGCGGAGAAAATTCTCAATCAGCACCATTATGGATTGGAAAAGGTTAAGGAAAGAATTATCGAATATTTGGCTGTAGCAATGCAGGTTGGCGAAATCCGTGGCCCGATTATTTGTCTGGTGGGCCCCCCTGGAGTCGGAAAGACTTCCCTTGCCAAGTCTGTTGCTGAAGCGCTTGGGAGAAAATTCATTCGATTAAGTCTTGGTGGGGTAAGAGATGAAGCTGAGATACGTGGCCATCGTCGTACCTACATTGGAGCTATGCCTGGTAAAATTATTCAATCACTCAAAAAATCAAAAACCTCTAACCCTTTGATGCTACTGGATGAAATTGACAAGATGAATAGAGGAGTCATGGGCGATCCAGCTGCGGCCCTGCTTGAAGTTTTAGATCCAGAGCAAAATCATAGCTTTATGGATCACTATCTTGAGATAGAATATGACCTCTCTAATGTTCTTTTCTTCTGCACAGCAAATGTGGGTCAGAACATTCCTGCCGCACTTAAAGATCGGATGGAGACAATAACATTATCTGGATACACAGAGTTAGAAAAAGAACACATTGCAAGTCAACACCTTATTCCCAAACAGACTTTAGAAAACGGACTCAAAAATGAGCAAATCAGTCTACGTCAACAAGCAGTTTCAGAAGTAATACAAAGATACACAAGGGAAGCAGGGGTTCGGAACCTTGAAAGAGAGATCTCCAAAATTTGCCGAAAAGTGGCTACTCGAATAGTAACTAAGCAAACCAAACAGAAAGTGATCGTAAACCAGAAAAAGGTTCACGAATTACTTGGAGCACCCAAATACAAGCATGCAAAGGGCGAAAACAAAAATGAAGTGGGAGTCACTTGCGGTCTTGCTTGGACTCATGTTGGTGGTGAGTTGTTGATGACTGAAGTCAGCGTCATGAAGGGGTCAGGTCAACTTCAATTGACTGGGAAACTTGGTGAGGTGATGAAGGAATCGGCTCATGCTGCCCAAAGTTTTGTCAGAACTAGAGCAAACTTACTTGGGATATACTCTCAAGTATTCAAAGACATGGATGTTCATATTCATGTTCCAGAGGGTGCTGTTCCCAAAGATGGCCCTTCTGCAGGTGTAACCATCACCACATCACTGGTAAGTGCTTTGACGGGGATTCCTGTTCTTAGAGATGTGGCTATGACAGGTGAAATCACCTTACGAGGGAAAGTTTTACCAATTGGAGGTTTAAAGGAAAAACTGCTGGCTGCAAAGCGTGCTCAAATGAAAACTGTTCTGATTCCTTACGAAAACTTGAAGGATTTAGAGGAGGTTCCAGATGAAATAAAAAACGGATTGGTAATCCTCCCGATGAAACATGTCGATGAAATTCTCAAGAATTCGCTAAGTCGCTTCCCTGAGCCTGTTCATGATCCTTTAGAGGAGGAGAAAAATGAACGAGAAAATAATGAAGTCATCAACCCAGATGAGCTTTCAACAGTAAATCCTACTCTACCATCCTGAACTACTTTGAGAGTTTTTGTTAACGCACGTTTCACAATTCTCAACTTCCTGCAATGCCAATAGTACCTTTTGATGTTGATTCGGTCACTGACTTCGTTCCGAAATATCACAATCAGACATTAAACACCCTAGAACTAAACAAACCTCCAAACGAACCCAATCAACTCACAACTGAAGAACCAGGCCCAGTCTGGACAGTTTCAGACCTGACAAGAAGTGTACGGCTAATTCTTGAAGGAAGATTTCGCTCGTTGGTTGTAGAGGGAGAATTATCAAACGTGCACCAAGCCAATTCCGGACATTGGTATTTCATCATCAAGGACGAACACTCTCAGCTAAGGGCAATTCTCTTTAAACAAACAGCAATGAGACTTAGTTTTATCCCTGAAGAAGGAATGGCTGTATGGGCAAGGGGCGCCTTACAAGTTTTTGAGCAACGAGGTGAGTATCAAATAAATGTGACTGGTTTAGAGCCACAAGGGGCAGGGGCGCTTAAAATGGCTTATGAACAACTTCGAAAAAAACTTTCGGCTGAAGGTTTATTTGAAGCAGATAGGAAGAAAGAATTACCTTTCTTACCGAAAGGGATCGGGGTTGTGACGTCGCCTTCTGGAGCTGTGATTCAAGACATGCTGAAGGTACTCAAGAGGAGATTTCCCGGTAAGAGATTGGTATTGTTCCCATCAGTCGTTCAGGGCCCCAATGCCGCTTCAACGCTTATAAAAGGAGTTGAATGGCTCAATGAACATGCTAATAAGATGGGCTTGGAAGTACTTATAATTGGTAGGGGTGGAGGATCATTGGAGGATCTTTGGGCTTTCAATGATGAGAAATTAGCTCGAGCCCTTGCCAAATCAAAGCTTCCAGTAATTTCAGCGATTGGGCACGAAACCGACTTTACAATCGCAGATTTCGTTGCAGACGTTCGAGCAGCGACACCCTCTGTTGCTATGGAGATAGCATTACCTTCCAAAGAGGATCTTGAATACACCACAAGGAATTTATCTGAAAGGCTTCGTCGACAAATAGTTGAAAAACTTAGTCAGTTAAACATTATTTTTTCTGACAAAACCCAAAGGCTTAAATCCCCTGAGCAAGCGCTTCAACTTCAACGGGAGAGAATTGAAGATCTTGGAGTCCGTTTAGAGAGATCGGGGAACATTAATCTAAAACAACTGCGTCGAAATCTGAATTCATTTATTCAAAGGTTGTTAAATAAGAATCCAAGGTATGAAGTTTTTAAGTCTCAAAGCCTACTCAATGAAAAACATGAAAGAATTGCAAGATCGATCTGGGTACTTAAAAATACCACAGAACATAAATTGAACGAACTGATTAGCGAACTAGATGCATTGAGTCCGCTGTCTGTATTGAATCGAGGATTTAGTATTTCTCTTGATGAACGACAAAAAGTTATCAAAAGTGTTCAACAGGTTAAGATTGGAGAAAGACTGCAACTTAAGCTGCATGATGGCATGGTTTTTTCGAAAGTAGAACAGAAGTTTACTGAAACCCCATTCAATGAGTCTAAATGACCATTGTTGTTCCTGATAACTATCACGCTCGCAAGACTCTTGAGGAAAATCAAATAACTTGTATCAAGCAGGAACAGGCTCTACGTCAAGATATTCGACCTCTTAGAATTGGATTTCTACCTACTGAGGAACAGTTTGCGGTCGAGCAGATCAACTTGTACCGCCCATTAGGAATGTCTATCATCCAATCTTTACCTGTGATGATTGATGTTATTAGATCCGGCAATGAAGAAATTCAAGAACTACTGAATGTGGACAATTTAGATGGACTCGTTATTGTGGGTTCTGGATTAATTGAGCCGGAAAAAGACTTTCGTCAAAAATTAGATCGAAAAATCGTTGAACTGCGGGGAACTTTGCCAATCGTGGGCTTGGGCTACGGAGCGCTGTGGATGACAGAACTTTGCGGAATTGGTTATCAAGCTTTACAAATTCCTAAAATTGGAGTCTGGGAGGTAACAAACCTTGCAAGTGATCATCCTGTTGTTGGAGAATCGGATGATTTATTTTGTTGCCCACAAGTTAGGAGATTCGCACCTTGGAATGACTTGCTGGAAGCAACTGCTGCGGATGGTAAATTTAGGGTACTTTGTAGAAGTGAAGGTGAGCCCTTAATCTGGGATACAGACAACGGGCAATGGCTTATGCATCTAGGAAATCCTGAATACACTGCTTCGCAGATGTTACGATTTTCAATTCATCAGGATCACTTTGTGGGTTCTAACAAATTTGATCGCAACCGACCTTTGAACAACTGGAAAACCCATCGTAATGACTTTTTCAATCACTGGTTAAAGTATTGCTACAATCACATGAATTTAACAAGTCAAACTGGGATGGATCATTGAAATCAAATGAAATGCTCAACAGATTAGCTCGACGATTTCTGGTTCATTCTTACCTTTACTATCGTCTGAATGAATCGCTAATTTCTGATCAACAATTTGATGAAATTTCACAAAAATTAAGTGAAGACCCTGCTTCAGATTATGCTGATGTCAACTTAATTTTCAAAGAACACCCTGGATCTGCAAGTAGTTCTGAAGCGTCTGGTTACTCTATTAGCCATTACCCGGCAGAAATTGTCAGTTCAGCATTACACCTCCTTTATCAATACCAGTTCAAGAATGTAATGTCTTTTTCAAATTTCCTTTCTCGTTACGGCTATAGGATAAAATCAGAAATTCCTTCTGTAAAATGAAGCGTCCAGACTGCTGGGAAGTTCTTGGAATTTACCCGACTCGCGACCTCGTTCTAATTCGCAACGCCTTTAGAAAACAAGTCAAGCGTTATCACCCTGATTCTTCTGCCCAATATACCTCACAAGATAAATATAATTTTTTTGACGTTAAAGCCGCCGTAGATGAAGCCCTCCAAAAAGCTCGATCTGGTAATTTATCGAATTTCCATGAAGCAGTTTCAGAAAATTCTTCTAATCAAACTTTTTCAACACTTCAATTTAATTCTCTTTTCGATTATTTTTCTGGCCTTTCATTCGGAAAACTTGTAAAGACCTTAAGTCTATTTCCTGCGATGCTTATCAGTTCCCTCGTCCTTGAAAAAATTCAAAGTGCTTTTGATTTATTAAATGTTTTTGAATTAATTATATCAATTGTACTTGGGCTGATTGATGGAATATTTTTTGGAATTTTCGGAGGTTTGCTTTTTTTCTGGCTACCAGGACTGGCTTTCATGTTATTGCTGCTGGCAGGTATTCGCACCAAAACTGGCTACATAACCTTCATCATCTGTTGGTTTGGCTGCTTAACTGCTTACTTTATTGGTTTTTATCAGCCGGTAGCCAATCTTGGAACGAATGAAGAAATTCGGCGACACATTGGCAATTTTTTAGCTCTTGTAATTTTACCGTCTTTTTTGTTAGGAGGATGGATTTTTCTTTTGCGAAAACAAATTCGTTTTCAAAGATATTAATCTCTAGTACCTTGGTTTTTTAGCTGCTCAATATGGTTTCGTTGTCTAAGTGGTTGAGTCAGAAATTCTAGTTTTCCAAGCATCACCTCTTCTAGTTTATAAAGAGTGAGATTTATCCGGTGGTCGGTGATGCGATTTTGGGGGAAGTTATAAGTTCGTATTCTCTCACTGCGATCTCCAGAACCAATCATACTTCTTCGTTGGGCAGAACTTTCTTGTTGTCGAGCTTCTTGTCCAGCCTCATATAGTCTAGCTCGTAATACTTTTAAAGCTTGGTTTTTATTTTTTAGCTGAGACTTTTCATTTTGGCAACTGACAACAATTCCACTTGGTAAGTGAGTGATTCTGACGGCTGAATCAGTTGTATTTACACTTTGTCCACCTGGCCCTGACGAACGAAAAACATCAATTCTCAAATCACTTGGATTTATTTCAACTTCCAGTTCTTCCATATCAGGCATTATAGCTACGGTGGCTGCAGAAGTGTGAATACGTCCCTGCGTTTCTGTTTTAGGAACTCTTTGTACACGATGAACACCTGCCTCAAATTTTAAATTTGCAAAAACTTCAGATCCTTCAACTGAAGCAGTAATTTCCTTAAAGCCTCCGAGATCATTTTCATGTTCGCTTAGGACTTGAATCCGCCACCCAAAGTTTTCTGCGTATTTTCCGTACATGCGAAACAAGTCGCGTGCGAACAAAGCTGCTTCATTTCCTCCAGTGCCAGCCCGAATTTCAAGAATCACATTTCTCTGATCATTCGGATCTTTTGGCAGAAGAAGCCTCTGTAAACTTTCCTCAATAAGTTTTTGATCTTCTAGTTGCTGAGATAACTCCTCCAGTGCCAGGTCTTTTAATTCTTTCTCTACATTGGGATCCGCTATGAGTGCTTCGTTGTCTTTGATTTGAGTACAAAGGTTTGTTAATTTTGAATAAGTACAGACAGTTTCTTCTAGGTCAGAATGCTCAAGGGTAAGTATGCGATACTTGGAAGAATCTTGGATGATTTCGGGCTGACTCAGAAGGTGAGTCAGCTCTTCATATCGTTGCTTCAGTGAAGACAGCTTCTCATCGAGCATAGATGCTTAGGAACGTTGATAACGTCTGCGGAATTTCTCTACACGACCTGTAGTATCAATTATCCGTTGCTCTTTGCCACTGAAGAAAGGATGGCAGCTAGAACAGATGTCAACATTTTTTTCACCACCAAGGTTGGATAAAGTTTCGAGAACATTACCGCAAGTGCAGATAAATTTTGTAGGTTCAAAAGATGGGTGTATTCCAAGTTTCATAACAAATCACTAGATTGCACATTATTAAACTTACTATTGTAAGTTACTTGTCCATCATATTCAAGAATTCTTTATTACTTTTGAACTTAGACAGTTTTTCAACCATGAATTCCATA
>MDTD01089649.1_pt1 | contig 15420 bp, 8 predicted proteins | sample 811221 | NCBI WGS metagenome assembly MDTD01 (sample SAMN05326646, study PRJNA326480) | marine metagenome | isolation source: seawater | place: Pacific Ocean: South West | collected 2011
ATATTTCGTCCATAGATTCGCTAGCTGATTCATTATCTCTGCTGGGGGACGACTGGGAAAAAGATTCAGAAGCAGAAACTAATGATCCTTTTACGAGTATGATTTCTTCAGAACAAAATCAGAGGACTGTAGGACCAATTGATCATGATATAAGACAATCAGAAGTAGCTCAAGCGATAGACTCATTCGGAATAGTTAGCGAACCCGAGTCAAATCAACCGGATGAGACAAAGACGCCCAGACAATCCCCATTCCTTAGATCCGCTTCGGAAGTAGATTCTATTCCCGGCGATAAACTTCATGCCACTCTAAGTGAGACAGAAAAATCAGTACTTAACCCCGACGGAACAATAAGGAAACAATTTATCGATGGTGAACTTATTCTAAGGAACTCGAGTAAGAAACATAGGGCTTGGGATATTGAGGTCTATCTAGAATCAATAGAGTCTACAGATTTCGGAGACCGAGTCTCATCTGTGAAGGAGCTAGATCCTACTGAGGAGACAGCGATACCTTACACTGCCTCTGGACCAAGAATGTTGGTCCTGAAGGAGTCGATAGATACTGATAGCTCCAGAGAAGAAGAGCCAAGTCTATCGATGGTATTCTCAGATTCTCCTCAGGAAATAGAAATTAATATCGAGATTGAAAATGTTTCACCAGCTCCGCTCTACGATGTCGAAGTCAAGAGGACCATTCCAGAATCTTTCATTCTTCCAGACGACAGCGTCTACAGTGTCGAAAAAGACTCAGTTGTATGGGACATAGGTCGAATGAATATAGGTGAGAAAAGAAATTTAAACATCTCCGCGAAAGTAAAAACAGAATCAGTAAAAAAAATAAATGCAGGTGTTACTTCAGCAACCTATTCCTCAGAGGCAACGGTCTCTAGAGCGAGATTCGACAGGGTGAACGGATCGGGACGCCAGTTTTCCTATGTAAATGCAGAAGAGGATGACAGACCAGGTGTGTGGCATTGCACTTGTGTCTTCGAAAATAAATCATCGTTTGTAGTCTCACTTTCTGGTGCAACGGTAAGGTTAATAGGACGGGAAAATCCAATACTGGAAGTTTCAGATATCAGACAAGATGTTCCCCCAGAGGGCAAATGGGACTCCATGGCTAAGAGAGTCGAATCCGACGATCAACCGAGCTTCACTCAGGAAATTAGATTCTCGATACTTCCGAGGGTTTCAGTGCAATCTTCCGGGACCGTGGAATTGAAGGAACAACAGCTCACGGTTCTAGACGCAGCTCTTCAGAAAAGGTTCGATAAGTCGCGGATAAAATCATACATTTCATCCAATGTTGAAACAGTAATCGCCCTTGAGAACACTGGGACCTCTGAGATCAATGTTTTACGAGTTCTTGATGATGTCCCGGGGATTTTTGACACTCCTGATACAGAAGATATTTCCATTGAGATAGAGGGAACGGAACTCAAACAAGAGCAATACAGAATTGACCTAGTAAATGGGACACAATTAGAGGAGAAACATGTCTCACCTGATAGGGAGGGTAATTCTCTAAGAATGACAATCGGTACTTCCGCCCCATTGGGCCTACAGCCGGGCAAGGCAGTAGTTATCCGGTACCCTCTTTTGGCACCAGACCCATCTCCTAGAAATGAGTTACTGGTTGCTCCGATAAAGGTCGATTTCAGCTCAGAAAGATTCGGACCAGTCGCTACCAGGACGGTTCAAAAACCTCCGATAATTTCTGTAGTACACAAAAGGAGGAATATTAGCACAGGCAAGGAGGTTTTCCCAGGCGGGAAACCGGGCCAATACGAAATAATGCTAATGTTCCACAACAGTTCTGATAGCGCACTTGACGATCTAGCTCTTCACGATATCGTTCCCGGGACCTTTTCCATAGAAGAATCAGTTGTCCGCTCTGATAAGGACGGAGAAAGGGACTCTTCTATAACAAAGGAGTCCGCAAGGGACGGTACTCAGGTAACTTGGGCTATTGGACGAATTCTTCAAGGAGAAAGAATAGAAGTCCTGTACACGATTCAAGGTGATCCAGAGGCAGAGTACAAGGTATCCGACGCCCAGGATTTCCATGGGGCTACATTTGGTGACGAGGTGGATGAGGAGCCAAATGTGCCACAATGGCTGGAACAGAAAATAGAGGAAATGCCATCTGCATCCGAGGATGCTATAGAAGTGGACCACCAGAGTGAACCAGTGGCCGAGGAAGAAATCGTGGGGACCGAGGTAGAGGTGGAATCAGATTCAGAAACCGGAAAACAGGATGAATCCGAAGGAGAATCAAACACATGTCCGGCATGTGGGTTTGAGATGGGAATCGGATCATCAATATGCGTAGTTTGTGGTCACACACTTTCTTGACATATTGTGGCCCCTATCTTTCCAACACCGAAGTGTTATTCTCACTCCTTCGCGTCGATGTGGTATGGCACCAGCGGAATCAGGAGGGGATGCCCAAGCAGATGCCATGGCATCGATGATGCTTCCCATGTTGCTGCTCCTTGGGATGATGGTAATGTTGATGTTCTATCCTGGGTTGAGAGTAGGCCTCTCAGATACAGCAGGATCTGTACTCGAACCTATACTCCCATTCCATCAAACCTACTTTGTCCCAACTGTTTTCATTGTCGGATCATCAATTATGGTCGTGAACACAATCATTCGGTCATTCTTCATGGATCCGCTGCAACAAGCCCACTTTTCTCACAGAAGCAGGCAGATCGGAAAACAGCTCAGAGAAGCAAGGATGGCTAGAGACACAGCTATGGCCGATAAGATGCAAACAATACAGCTTGAAATGATGCCAGAGCAAATGAAGATGCAATCCTCAATGATGAAGCCAATGGTCTTCACAATGGTGTTCATAATTGCAATATTTAGTTGGATGGCCGGTTCAGTCGAATCATTTAGAGTCGGTTTTGTGAGCTTGCCGTGGGATCCAATGTGGAGTTTCAATGCTAGAGTGCTCTGGATATTCCCGGCCTGGATTGCGACTTACATAGCAATGAGTGCCCCATTGGGAAGGATTCTTGACAGACATATCAAGATCATCCGTTTCTCCCGGCATCCACTTGTACTGTCAGGGGAGACTATCCCAGAGCCTTTACTACACATGCTCGATGATGCGAAGGGGAATTCAGCATCATCGGCAGTTCGGAGATCACAGCGGAGGGCGGGGCCAAGGAAGAAAGGAGGCCATTCCAAGAATAGCGACCATCGACGTTCGGGAAATAAGCATGTAGCGCCCCCTCGTGAGGGTTTAAAGTGCAAAATTTGTAATTCTGACCTGATTTCCAGAACCCCAAAGGGACTACTAAGATGTGATGTGTGCAGAAGCGAGTGGAGATGAGCACTTTGCTGAAGGTGACAATCAGTGGCCCTCCCGGAAGTGGGACTTCTACACTGGTGGCCAAGATTGCAGAATCCAGGGGATGGAAATCGATGAACGGTGGTGACGTTTTCAGGGAAGAAGCCCGGTCCCGCGGCCTATCGGTAGAAGAATTGAGCTCAGTAGCAAAAGAAGACACCGATGTAGACAGGCATCTAGATGACCTTCTTCAAAAACGCATGATGTCCCCGGAATCTCCGGAGATTGTCGAGAGCAGACTTAGTGGTTGGTGGGCTCATAAGAACGATCTCGAATGCCTGAGGGTTTGGGTGAGCGTTTCTGACAGAGAGAGAGCACGGCGTATTCAGAAGAGGGAGGGAGGGGAGTTCGCCGATTGTCTGCAACGTTCCCAGCAGAGACAGGAAGATGACATGGATAGATACTCGTCACTTTATGGGATAGATTTGGACGACATGTCGCCATATCACCTCGTTATAGACGCAGATAACAAAGACGAGTCTCAGGTGTTCAATGAAGTAGATGCAATATTGGTCGGTTGAAATGATGGATTCGGAAACATGGTCACTAGATCCTTCCGCGAGTACCAACAATTCCTTTGGTTGCAATCCGGAGGAAAGACCATTGGATGAACTCCTTGAATGTGGGATTATCCTGGTGGACAAACCACCTGGACCGTCAAGCCACCAACTAGCAGCATGGGCTCGCTCTATGCTGGAAATTAATCGTATAGGACACGGTGGAACTCTAGATCCATTTGCAACCGGGCTACTCACGCTTCTTTGCGGCAGATCGACAAAGATTACCTCTGAAATTCTTAGGAAGGCAAAGGGTTACTATGCTGTGATACGCTTCAAGAAACCAGTTCCGGAGGACGAACTAAAGTCCCTGGTGAACTCAATGGAAGGTAAGATATTCAATGTTCCACCGAAGGAATCCGCAGTAAAGGTCCAAGTCAGGACGAGGGAGGTTTCTGAGTCGAGACTGATGCAGACAGAGCAGGACGATAGGGTACACCTGCTCTCGATAAGCTGTGAGGCTGGAACCTACATCCGGACAATGGTGAAGGACCTGGGCCTTCTCTCGGGAAATAAGTGCGAGTTATTGGAACTTCATAGATTCAGGAGCGGCCCTCTTGAGGACCATATGGCATGCTCGATGCAACAACTCGCAGACGCAGTTTTCCTTTGGAAGGAGCATGATGACCCCAGAGGACTAGAGAGATTGGTCTGCCCTGTTGAAACGGTGCTAGACGACCTTCCTAGGATTGTTATCAAGGATGGGGCGGTATCGGCACTTTCCCACGGAGCCCCTCTGGCTAGGCCAGGGGTGGTCACAGTCCCGAGAGGGCTACCAGTTGGTTCCACTGTCTTGATATCTAGCCTAAAGGGAGAGGCTGTAGCGATCTCCGAACTTTCGGTACACTCAGATTCTATACCGGAAATGAGATCAGGTCAGATAGCAGCACCAAAGACAGTCATAATGCCACCTGGGACATATCCGCAGACTTGGTCGAAGGATTAGATCGCCTACGCAGTCTCATGCTCTTCGTATATCCACTCGTCTGTTTCCAGCCTAATTTTCAATACCATCATTTTTCACACACACCACCACATTCGCGACCTAGGTCCCTAGCGCGGTAGGTTCCTTTCCGTCTCACTCCTTGTATAACTATTGCCTATTTCGCTCAGATTATCGGCCAAACGTAGGCCAGTAGCTGTACATTACCAGCTCTACTTCCTTTGTTGGAACTCCTTCTTGGGCGATTTAGGACCCATCTGGAACGCTGCCAGTGAGATTAGAATAGCCAAAGCGGACAGCACCAATACGGTTGAACCCACATCTCCACCGTCTGAACCAGTCTCATGATCACCAACCGGTAACTCTACAGAATGGTCGTTGTTTCCTTCGTTTGTCTCTTCAATCGAGTTTGTCCCATCTATCTCAACTGTGAATGTGGCTACTTCAGAAGCTCCAATAAGTTGGACGTCGCAAATAGCCATAGTCAGATCTCCTGGAACTAATTCCGAAATTACCCCCGTTCCGACGAGAATCTCATTCAAAGTACAGTAAAATGATACATTATGAGCAGCCTCCCTACCTTGATTACGGATGAATCCAATCACCTCAACGACATCTCCGTTTTCCAGATCAACCGCCTCAACTCCCCCGATTCTTATTTCCATGGACTCAACTAGCAGATCCGGTTTGGAGGTTACAATGATTAACACGTCTCTCGTAATTACCGATTTTCCGTCAGTGACTGATATCGTTAGTACGTGTTCACCGGTTTCTACCGGTTGTAAGAACAACCTGCCTGTATCGCCGACGGAGGCCCATGATTTGCTTGTGGTTATCGAGAGGGACTCCGTGTCCGGATCGAAAATTTCTGGAACTATGGCTCCAGACTCGCCCAGTTCGATGTAGAGGATGCTTGGGACATAGACAAACTCTGGGGGGTCCTCGATCGGTTCTACTTCCACCAGAAAAGAATCTGTCCAAGAGTTCCCACTTTCGTCGATCACCTGGAAAAATATCCGGGCAGTACCACTTGCCTCATCTTCTGGCTCAATCATCAGAAGTCCTCCTTCGCCGTAAGCTAGGAGAGTGCTATTGTCGGAACTATGTGCCCTGACTACTAGGTTCTCAGTGGCTGTGATGTCATCATCACAGATTGAATAGACAGAGATTATCTCCCCACCTTCGTCCTCGACGAGACTTAAATCAGCGATTTCTTCACAAATCGGTTTTCTATCCCATTCCAGCGAGAATCCTCCGGATATTGACATCGAAGCTATGTGAACAACTGTGTTCTCGGCAGTTCCATTTGATGACCACTGGAATCTTGTAGCAACACCTATTCGTAGGGTCTCACCTACTTGTGGTAGTGCATGTCCAACTGGCACCGCGAACTCAAATTCTCCAAAGTCCATTTGCTCCGTATGTATTAGAAATGGCCCTATGGCGAATCTGATATTGCTAGATTCGCTCGAGAGACCAGCAAAACCTCCTGAAACCCTGCCACTGACAATTAAATGCGGATCATTCAAGTCCACCCTAAAACCAGAGATGCAGCCATCCTCTACCAGGATTCTGAAATCAACTATCTCATCATCGTTCCAAACCAGGTTTCCAGAACTGATTTCCACATAATCTCCGCCCGTGCCCTCGCTAGAGAACCAAATGCTGTGATTCCCTACTCCAGAAACATGTACCCTCCCTATTTTTTGTCCGGGTGGGGCTGAAACTTGGAATTCCCAGATTCCAACCTCTCCCTCATTAGGGATGAGTCCACAGGTTCTATGTTCAAGTCCTGAGATTTCTCCTTCGTAGGTGCTGATGTCTAGAATTGGTACTTCTTCTGGTATTGATGAGTGCTCCGCCCTAGCATTTTCGAAAGAGAACCAAGGCTGGTGATATTTCACCCTCAATCCCACAGCATCGACCCTCACCTCGGAGTCATCCGCTCCTTGATTGTCAGAAACGTAGTCCACGTTGAACTGAGTCTGCTCTAATTTCGACCAATCCCAGTCCAGGTGACCATCTAGATCCAACACCAGAGGGTTTACCATGCGATTAAGTGGACTGAGAGTTCTTGCAAACGTAGTCACGAGAATGTCAGAACCGTGGTTTTGCATAATCACGTTCACCTCGTCCGAAGGGAGGGAATCTGGAACGGAGAAGTGCAATACTAGCGATACATGCTCAATTTCCATTGAATTCAGTCCGGGATAACTATACCCGCCCATTGTTATGTCGGGGCCCCTGGACCAAGAGTAGAATCCATCCGCTTCCCCAAATGTGGCATTACAGGAACTACATCCACTACTCGCCCAAGAGGTGTATTCAGCGAAGTTGTCCGGTCTGGCATGAGTGAAGGACATCTCGCCATCTGCCACCATTCCAATGGTGTAATCCGCCTGATCAGTTGAGAAACCGGTAGTAGTCTCAAAAGACCACTCTGAGGGTTCCTCAAACCTTCCAGCCTCAAGAATTTGTACTTCCTCTGAGGAAATCACAGTATCTCCATTAGACACAGGAAAGGACAGGGAAGTAAGGAATAGCACCAGTAGAAATGAGGCCGGCCTGATATATCCCATGGTGCCAACGACGGCTTTCTCCGCTTCAAAGCGTTGGTGTTTGGCTTCAAGCCATTCTTGCAAAACTGTTGAAATACGTGCTGACTCACGCTCCTCCTAATTCTGGCTGTGATGGTGTAGCGGTTAGCACGGTGGGTTGTGGTCCCGCCGGCCCGGGTTCGAGTCCCGGTCACGGCCCCAGAACTACTTCTTCTCCAGGTTTTCTTCGCTGATTTTATGGCCCATTCTCTTGGCCTTGGTGGATAGATAATCCAAGTTTCCTTCTCCTACTCCGGCTACTATTGACATCCTCTCTACGACGTTAATTCCATATTCTGAAAGCTGTTCAACTTTGTCTGGGTTGTTTGTCATCAGGTTCACCTTCTCTATTCCCACTGAGTGAAGTATCTCCGTGGCTATCCCGTAATCCCTTGCATCGGCGGGGTGGCCTAGCATTAGATTGGCATCTAGTGTGTCGACTCCTCTGTCCTGCAGATTATATGCCTGGATCTTTGCGTGTAAGCCAATTCCTCTTCCCTCCTGGCGAAGGTAAACCAGGCACCCCCACCCTACATCTTGTATCATTCTAAGGGCAGTTTGCAACTGTGGACCACAGTCGCACCTAAGACTCCCGAAAGCATCTCCAGTTAGGCATTCTGAGTGCACTCTTACCAGCACAGGATCCGGGCCCCCCATGTCTCCCAGAAGAAGGGCAACGTGATCCAAGCCAGTGTCCTCCTCGTGGAATACTCTGATTCTGAAATTTCCATTCTCAGTGGGCAGGTGAGATTCGGCAGGTACCTCTCCCAGCTCGTAAACCCGCGAGCTGTTCATACACTTTGGGATAAATCCGACCATTTCAATACTACAGGTCACTGTTCACATTGGCTATGAGAAACCTAAATTCCCCATCTTCTTCTTCTACTCTCTCTAGGATTACGCCCAGTCTGTCACATAGTGCTGGGATGTCGTGTAGGGTCTCCGGATCGTCGCAAAAAACCTCTATTATTTCGCCATCCTTGCATTCTTTCAGCACTCTCCGGGTCTCATGAACGGGTATTGGGCATAGGAAACCGATCAGGTTGATCCTCCTAATGCCCTTCCTTTCCATGCCCCGTCCATTGCGGCGATACTCTTCAACCATCCTAGCTCTTGGAGAACTTGAACTCTTGATCTTCCCACGCCTTCATGTAATTGATAGCAATAGTTTCGTCTGGGAGCATTTGCCTACCTCTTATTGGTCCATTCTTGGCGTCATTCCACCTCTTCAAGAACACCTCATCTTCCCAATCGTCCATGAACATAGGTCTGATGTATGATGATCTGCAGACTGCCCTGGTATTCCCCAGGTCAGCTGCTACCGTGTCGATTACTGCTAGCATAGTTGCCATCCTGTCTTTATCCCCGTCTCCGGGAAGTTTCCCAGCCTCGGCCAACTTTGCCAGACCCTCGGTCCCCTTCAGGTATCTGCCACACCATTCTACGTACGGTGGGAAACCATCCTTTTCGGACCTCTCAATCGCCTCCTCGTGTAGCTTCGGCAATTCGCTGATTTCCTTCTTACTAGCATCAGAAACCATCGCCAGTCTGGCAGCGGTCTTCCATGATGCGGCCCAGGTTCTGAAATCTTTGGCTGTGTACCTGTTATCCATCTTATCATTTAGGTAGTCGTTGATGTGGTCAGCCTTGATATCGTAGTCATTCCCGTGTTCGTCAATGTATCTGAATATGTCCTGGTCCTTGTCTTTCCCGCCAACCTTAGCAGATTCTTCTATTAATTTTGCAATTTCGGGATGCCGGATGTATAGCTTCCAGTCTTTTCCTGACTTTCCAGTGAATTTCATCATGGCGTTTATTTTTGGTAAGGGGTCCTTATTCTGTTTCAGTACCCTCAATCCTTCTACGATTGCCTTCTCGCCCCTTCTATACGCAATGTGGCTCTCCTTGAGAGTGGTTAGGCCATAGGACTCGTTCTCTTGGGCGTACTGGTCAGAACCTACTCTGATATGGTATCTGTCGATAAGCCAGATGACCAATGCAACGACCTTGTCCTTGTTCATCCCCTTAGTGTCCAGATCAGCCTCTAATTCCAGTCTTAGGCTGTTTAATTCGGTGGCGAACTCATCTATGTTCTGGTACTTGAGAATCGATTTGTACTCTATCCACTTTGGGTGGTATCTGTACTGTAGCCTACCATTTGCGTCCTTTCCTGTGGCCTGAATATGGCCTTTCTCGTTTGAGCAGAACCAAACGTCGGTCCATGCCGGGGGGACAGCAAGTGAGTTGAGGAATCCAATCCTGTCTTTGTCACCCAACTTTTTCCCATTTGGCCGGAAGTAGTTCCATGAGAAGGTCGGCTTATCTCCCTCATTCTCGGCCGGTATCTCGACTTTCTTCCTCGTTATTCCGGGCTTTTCCCTATCGCTCAATTCCAAGCCTGCCCCTTTAGCGGATGCACCAGAGTCTTCTGTTTTCATATGTCCCAATCTGGCAACAGGCTTGAAGAGGTTTCGCCGAACTATTCAGTAAACTGCGCCAGCAAAGTCTCTAATGCCCTAATGTCATTTTCCAGGGTTTCCTTCTCCACCTTCCGAAGGTCTCCCTCGGCTAGCCTTGCTTGGAGGACCTCAAGCTCAGTTCTGGCAGAGTCTCGCTCTTCTTCGAGATCCGCCTCATCCTTCAGCATCTTGATCCTGGAAACATGTTGCCTTGTGGCCTTCATCCTCTTCATCCTCTCTCCCGCTTCGCCTTCGGGGAACGGGCTCGGCTTGGTCTTCAGCTCAACTCCGACTGGGTAAGGGATGCTGATGCCTTCTCTTCCGAAAGCGATGTCTACTTCTCGGAGTAACCAGTCGGTTGCTAAGAATTCCTCACTGTAGTCGCTTATCCATACGTATAGCCTGTAGTTCTTGGAGAAGTCCGCTAGTTCCCTTAGCAGGACTCTTGGAGGGGGTTCCTCCTGCACCATCGGGCATTTCTTGGCTACGTCCATTATGACTTGCTTCACGTGAGCGGATCGCTCATCGTAATCCACGCCAATATCCAAGGTCAGAGTTACCCTCGATCCCAACCCATCACCACCCCCTCTTGCGTAATTTGTGATGGTGGAGTCGACTAATCTGTTGTTTGGAATTACGACAAGTTCCTCAGTAAGGGTCAGTATCTTCGTAGATAGGATTCCCACTGACATCACAGTCCCAGTCACCCCTTCAACAAGGATCCTGTCTCCGACTTCGAATGGCTGGTCCACTGCGAGCATGAATGAGTTCAACATGTTCCCCAGGGTTTGTTGCACTGCCAATCCTATGATAAGGGAGAAAACAGCCAGCGATGCGAGAATTCCCAGTAGTTCGATGCCAACCTCCTGCAAGGCGAGGTATATCCCCATAAATCCGACTATACCCCTCAAAGCGAAAGTGACGATGGGGTTGCCTCCGGTCACTGTTACGCTTTTGTTAGTGTTGTATCTCTCCATTGCAGCGGGCACGATGAATTTGATACCGACGCTGATTATGGATGCGCTCAGGAGTATGTAGATCGCGGAGAAGTAAGGGGATACAGCGGTGTAGAAAGAGTCGTTCCTTCCCAATGTCCACATCATTGTCAGCTCCACCCCCGCCGTCAGAACGAAGATGTACACTCTGTTGAACATCGGGTCCAGGATTTCGTTGTCCCACTCCGCATCTGTTCTTCTCACAACCCTCCATGCTGCTTTGAGAAGGATGTACCTAGAGACAAGAAGCGCAACCAACGTGACTGCCAGCGAGACTCCAATCTGAGCGATTATTCCGATCTCCTCTATCTCCTCGAGTAATCCGGCCAGTGCGGAAAATCCATCCGTAATCGGGTCAGCCATACAATTCACTCCAATCGTCCATGTATCAAATGCTTATCGTATCATTCGCTTTGCTTGAAGGACCCACTCGTCCCTATCTATCCTACCAGGTCCGAGGCCTATCGCCTGGTTAACCTCTTCAGAGATTTCCTGTGTCATACTCGCTATCTGGGATATTTTGTATATACCGATCTCATTCAATTTCTTCTCCACGAATCTCCCAATTCCGTCGATCTGCTGGAGGTTGTCCCGATCTTCCTCAGATCCGAATCCTATCACTGCAAAGTTGATTCCACTATCCTCTTCTTGTTCCTTCTCGATCACCGTGTCCGAGGAAGTCCTGCCAAGGAGCTCTGCTGCCTTTTCCTTCCTCCTTTCGAAATCCCTCCTCTTCTCTTCCTCTTCCTCCTTTCTCCTGATTTCCCCCCTTGCCTGTTCGATAAGATCTTTCTGAGCAATAGCTGCACTAACGGGATTTCCAGAGAGGCCCTCATCCGTGTCTCCATCGTCGACCATGGCCCTTGCCTGTTTCGCCCATTCGTCCCTCTTTATCCGACCTGGGAAGAACTCTATCGCATCGTTTATTCTTTCCTCCAGGTCTGAGGTCATTCTAGAAATCTGTGCGAATGTGTAGATGCCAAGTGCATTCAACTTCTCCTCGATGAACGGGCCAACGCCCTTGATATCCTGGAGTTGGTCCTTCTGCTCTACGGTTGCGAATCCTAGTATCCCGAAGTCGATGTCCTTGGATTTCTCTGCAACTCTTAGCAGGGCTGCCTCCTTCTTCCTTGTCTCAGCATCCAACTCCTCCAGCTTAGACTTCCTTTCCTCGAGGTCTTTCTCCATTACGGCGAACCTCTCTGCGGCCCGATCGCGGGCAATTTGATTCTCCTTCTCCTCAAGTTCCATCTGCCGCTTCCTCTCTATCGCCCTCTTCCTCAGCTTCTCCTTGGCCTTCATTGCCTTCAACTCGGCTTCTCGTTCGACTTCTGCAGCCTTTCTCGCTGCCTCCCTCTCGACCATCGCAGCCCTCTCCTGGGCTTCTCTTTGGAGTTGATCTGCCCTCTCTTGGGCTTCCCTCTCGATTCTCTCCGCCTCTTCCTTTGCAGCCCTACTTGCAGCCTCTTCCTCGGCCCTACGAGCCTCCTCCTCGGCCTTCCTCTCCTCTGCCTTCTTTCTGAGCAGCGCTCTGACCTCGGCAGCTTCTTCCTCGGCCCTCCTCTCTTCCTCAGCCTCCTCCTCAGCCTCTTTCCTGGCTCTTTCCTCATCCTCGATCCTCTTCTCGAGAATTTCTCTCTGTTGGGTCTCTCTCTCGATTCTCTCCGCCTCAGCATGTTTCCTCTCTGCTTCCTTCTTTGCTTCCTCAGCCTTCTTAACAGCCTCTGCAGCCTTCTCCTCGGCTGCTGCTGCTCTCTGCTCCGCTTCCTTCTCAACCTCCTCGACTTTGCTCTTCAGGTCTTTTTTCATCAAGGCTGCCTTCTTCTTGGCATCGATCTCGGCCCTTGCGACCCTCTCTTCGGCAGCCTTTTCCATCTCGGCTGCTTTCTTTTTCGCCTCCCACTCGATTCTTCTGGCCCTCTTCTTCGCAAGCTCCTCTTCGGGGGTATCCCCATGCACCTCTACCTCCACGGACCATTGGAAGTATACTGTGGCCTTTCCTAGTCTGATGAGTCCTACGTATTCGGTGGTCTCTGTGGTTTTTCCGTTGTCGCTGAACTCCAGCCTGAACTCCAGATTGCCTCTTGAGTTCGACTTCTTCGATTTCATGCTGAATCTAGCGCCATTATCGTCGGATGACATGTCCGTGAAATCGCAATCCAGTCTAGGGGTGATATTGGAAACTTGAATTATCTCGTGGCTCCTGGCGAAAGAGCCTCTCTTAATACCCTTGACCGCCCTCAGGATGTAAGGATCATCATATTCTCCTGTGCCTCCTTCCCATCCGAACTCTGTGGTTGTGAATTCTGGCTCCGGTCCGAAAATCTCCTCCTCCCTCACCGTGAATGGGTTTATGACCCAGAGAAGCAACAACAGAAGGAGAAGAAGTGGGAAGCAGCAAATCCAGAGGATTCTCACCGCGTCTGGAACGTATTCCTCCAATAGGTCGCATATTCCGTCTCCATCACCATCTTCCGGTACTGACAGGTTGTCCTTCGGGTTCGTCCCGCAGCTGGTCTCATTGAGGTCAGGCCATCCGTCGTTATCATCGTCTAGGTCTTCCACTAGCTCGAATGTGCAGTTCGCAGAGTCAGTGAGGTACTTGCAGGTCAGCTCGTCGGGCATGGTGTCGTTGTCCGTGTCGTCCCATGCGGTGGGATCCTTGGGGAATCTATCAATAACGTCGCCTATGTTGTCCCCATCATCGTCCTCGTCGATGTGGCTACATAATCCGTCTAGATCTATGTCCTCCGGGATGGACGACGCGTCGAAGGGGTCTGTAGTGCATTCCAGCTCGACTAGATCTGGCCACCCATCTCCGTCCTCATCGACATTGTCATCAATCGGCATGAAGACGTCAAAGTCCACTCTGTAGGAGAATTCCCACTGGGAGTTCTCAGCGGTGAACCTGTGGGAGTACTCCAGTAGCATGTGGCTGAATGGCTCCTCTGGCGTGCCTGAGATGACTCCCGTGGAGTTGTCAAGTACCAGCCCCTTTGGTAGGTCCGGGATTACGGTGAACAGGAATATGCCACCGCTGTTGGGGGCGATCAGTGGCTCCAGAGTTTCCATCTCCTCTCCGACGGTAAGCGTTAGCTTGTCATTCGGGTAGAAGAAGACAATCGGCGAATCGTCGAATTCGTCCAATGGGTCGCATATCCAATCCCCGTCGTGATCTTCGGGACTCTCAACGATGTACAGTGGGTCGGTCCCGCAGGCAATCTCGAAAGTGTCGTTCCAACCATCACCGTCATCATCCGGGTCGAGCAGGTCCGGTACCCCGTCCTCATCAGTATCCAGGTATCTCGCCACTATCGTTATTTGGAAGGTATCCAAAAACAAGGAGTTGCTACCCGTGATGGTGTAGATGGTCCCGTTCTGCTCCACTGCTATTTTTCCTGTTAGCAGGCCGTTGCTGTTGTTGAAGTCCAATCCATCCGGTGCTGACGGTGAGATGGACCACGACGTCACGTTCCCTCCGAATATCTGGGGCTCAAGGTACACCTCGTCAACATGCGTGGTCAGATTGAGGAGCTCATCCAAGTAGATTAGGTCGAAGTCGTCCTCGTCCGGGTCTGGGGTGACCGATTGGAGCGTTATCTCCACGGAGCTGTGGTATTGCGAGTTGTTCGCCCATATCGTGAAGACCTGCATCTCGAACTCCCCCATCGGTGCCCCGGAGATAGTCCCGTCTGCGGGGGTAGTCCTAGACAGCGCCCCATTGAGGGTCAGCCCATTTGGCAAATCTGGCCAGACCTCCCATGTCCGAACGTCCCCGCCGTAGGTTATGCCAACCATCGGCTCTATCGGCTCATTGACGAACAGCAATTGGGAGGTCGAGTCGTAGACAAGGAATATCTCAGAGTCGTCCACTTGGTCAAGACCGTCACAAAGCCCATCTCCGTCCTCGTCCTCAGGGAACGAGGTTGGGTCCAGAGTAGCCGTCAGGCAGTCCCCCTCTTCATCATCCCCCCATCCGTCGTTATCGTCGTCATGATCAGTCTCATCAGGATCCCCGTCCCCATCGGAGTCAAGCAACCACGAGGATATTCCAATCGTGAAATGGGACTCATGCAGGCTGTTGTTGGCCCAGAACGTGTAGTTAGTTAGCGAGAATTCAGTGCTAGGGGTCCCGGACAGAGCTCCGGTGGAGTTGTCGAGGAAGAGGCCTGGAGGCAGGTCGGGAGCCACTTCCCATGAGACAACGTCCCCTCCGAAGATTATGGGATGAATTCCGACAATTGACATGTTGGTCGTGAGGTTTAGCAGGGGGTCCGGATATGCTAGGAGCACGATGGAGTCGTCCACCGGGTCGTTTGCATCGCAGGTCCCGTCCCCGTCTCCGTCCTCTGGGTAGTCGTCGTCCTCCAGTGGATTTGTGGCACAGGCCGTCTCGTTAGCGTCATCCCAGCCGTCGTTGTCGTCGTCCACGTCTGTCTCATCCGGGATCCCGTCCCCATCGGTGTCAATCAGGGACGCAGATATGTTGAGGCTGAAAGAGGCAGA
>MDTD01103394.1_pt1 | contig 15420 bp, 11 predicted proteins | sample 811221 | NCBI WGS metagenome assembly MDTD01 (sample SAMN05326646, study PRJNA326480) | marine metagenome | isolation source: seawater | place: Pacific Ocean: South West | collected 2011
AGAATCTACATAAAGTCCTTCAATTTTATTAATGACTTGTTCAAATTTAAGCGAGGTAGCTATATTTTCAGGTTGAGCATCGATGGATAGAATGTATCCAAACATAAAAAAGCCAGCAGTTATTTTTTTTAACATATTATTATAAATACAATTGTTATTAATTAGTTACGAATATTAGTGCTTAATCAAAAACAGTTCCGAAATTAATCTTTTATTAAGGTCATTTCTTCGACCAAGTGTCCAGCATTAGAATAGATGTCCATAACCCATAACACATACCTTATGTCGACAACAATATTTCTACATCTATTTGGATTGAACATATAGTCACTCATTGTACTTTCCCATGAACGATCAAAATTCAATCCCATTAAATTTCCATTCGCATCAATTACAGGAGATCCTGAATTGCCACCAGTAGTATGGTTAGATCCTGTAAAACAAACCCATAAATCTCCATCTTGAGCATAGTCCCCATATTTTTTTTCATTATGTAATTCAATCATTCGAGGTAGTATTTCAAAGTCTGGGTTACCACTATTATATTTTGCAATAACACCATCAAGAGTTGTATGTTCTATATAGTTAACACCATCAGCTGGGTTTGAACCTTCTAGTTGACCATAAGAAATTCTCATTGTACTATTTGCATCAGGCCAATGATTTTTATTTGGAAACATTTCATGTTTCCCTTTTACATATTGTTTTAAAAGCCCATTCATTTTAGATTTAAATTTTTTATAAGCAGGCAAATCCTCAGAAATAAATTTATTGTAGAAAAAATTGTAATGTTGATATGCTTTGTCTTTGCTTAAAATTTTCAAGCCTTTTTTTTGGATTTTATCTAAAAACTCAAGGTATCTTTCTTCAGAGGTAAAAACTGAAGTCAAGAAAACCTCATCTGTGTTTATGTCAGATTTAATTCCTATTTGCTTAAGATATTCTTCTGTTTGAAATTTAAAAATATCTCTATCAATTTCACAGTCGTAATTTTTAAAGTGATTTTCAGCTTGTTTTTTTAGTTTATTTATTTCAATGTTTAATTCCTCTTCAGTTTCAAAATACTCCAAGTTTTTTAGGAATGGGTCAATGCTTCTAATTAATTTAAAATATTCTGTTCCAACATAAAAATATTCAACGGCCATTGAGTATTTAAACTCACTCATTACTTCATCTTTTACAAGTTGATTCATCTGACTAGTTAGGTTTCCATATTTTTTTGACCAATTAAAATCTGTTTGAGCTTTACTTGAATAATTCTTCTCCTGTTCATTTTTCACAGATATAGCATCCATTCTTTTTAATCCATCAATTTGTCCAATCCATTTTTTCCAAGCATTGGCTATTCGAGCTTGTTTAGCAGCATATTTAATTCGAACTTCATCTGAATTTTTCATTGCACCATCAATTACCCCAAGCGATTTTTCTCTCATTTTAATTCGAGCAGGTCTTTCTTTCTCAATTATAAATTTTAAATATGAAGAAACGACATGCTGTTCTGTCCTGCCAGGGAAACCATAAACCATCGTAAAGTCTCCCTCTTTCCTATTATGCATAGAAATTGGAAGGTAATGTAGTGGTTTGTATGGCTTATTTTCTTTAGAGTATGGAGCAGGTTTATTATCTGCACCAGCATATACCCTGAAAACAGAGAAATCGCCAGTGTGACGTGGCCAAACCCAGTTATCAGTATCTCCACCGAACTTTCCAATTGAATTTGGTGGAGTACCTACAAATCGAACATCTAAAAAAGTTTCTTTTACAAGCATATAATAGTCGTTTCCATAATTAAAAGCTTTTATTTCTGCTTCATAATGATTGCCTTTCATTGCCTTTGCTAGAACCACATTCATGTTTGCTTTAACTACTGAGTCTTTTTGCTTGGGTTTAAGACTTTCATTGATTCCCTTGAGAATGTCATTAGTTACATCTTCAATTCTAACAATTCGAGTTGCTGTTAGTCCAGGGTTGGGAAGCTCCTCACTTAAGTTTTTTGCCCAAAAACCATATTTTATGTAATCATTTTCAAGAGATGAATGAGATTGAATTTGAGAATAGCCACAATGATGATTGGTAAGTAAGAGACCTTTTTCAGATACCAGCTCTGATGTGCAGCCACCATTAAAGTGAAAGATAGCATCTTTTAAACTAGATGAATTGACATTATAGATGTCTTTTGCTGAAAGTTTCATTCCTTTTGCCTTCATTTCTGATTCAAATGCAGCAATTAGAGATGGAATTAGCATTCCTTCATCAGCTCTAATTATTGGGTTTAAGATAAAGATGAATACGAAAATTTTAAGTGTTGATTTCATAAAGATTTATTTATAATGTTCTAATTCACGAATATACTTCTTTTTGCTTTTTAATTTATAAAACTTAAAAGGATAGCCGTCTTTCTTTGGAGAATTTAAAGGCAATATCTGGATTTACTGTCCATAACATTTTTGGAGCATATATTTTTGCTATGCCCCTTCTGTTTGTTGTGATTTTATTTTTAGTTATTTCATTTCCAGTTTTTGTGTTATAAAAAACAATGCGATATGTTGCTCTTGGGTTTAAAAAACGAATCTTAAAATAAGTTTTATTTTCTTCAATATTTATGGGTTTGGATGTCTTGTCATCATCTTTTGGCATATGAAGGTATTTTTTAGAAAATGGCTTTTCTGCAAAATACATTTTTTTAAGAATAGAATCTTCCTCCAGCATATTTGGCCAATTAACAGACCTATTAGATATCCAGCCAAAGCCACGTTCGCCATCAGAAGAAACTTGAGTGTATGCTTCTAAAAGATCACTTTTTCGATATTTCTTTCCATTACTCCTTTCTATTTTACGTTCATTTTCTGGCCATCTTTGGGCAATGATGGGTTTATTTTTAAACATTCGTACTTTATCATAGTTGTTTGTTTCAAAATCAATATCCTTTATAAAATCATGAATAGGTGGGTATAGCTCTCTCCATAATTCATGTCTTGTCTTTGTATAATAATTCCACCAGTCAAGCCCCGATACAGCACAGCCTGAGGCCAAAGTAAACCATAGGTCTTGTTTGATCATAAATGGGATATGGTCATTTAAAATCTTTGAAAGATCAATTTTTTTGTCCTCGGGCCATTTTCTCGGAATTGACATTAAGTGACCAAATTCATCATATATAAAACATTTATTTTGATATGTTGGATGGCTTAATTTCTCTTTTTGATACCCTGTATTTAGATTTGTTACTGCAGGGTATCGTAGTAAAAGATTTCTATTTCTGATTTTATCAGAAGATGGTGACATTTCATAGGTGTAATTGTGTAGACCTACAAAATCTATTTGAGGATGATTAAAAATTTCAGGATCCCACAAATCACAAGATCCATTCACACCATTAATTAACGCAACACTCAAAAGTTGTCTAGAATTTAATTGAGTTCCAATATATTCTACCATTTCATGAACCCATGTCTTTATGATTTCCCTATTTTTGGTGTGGTCAACAATGCTGTCATTAATTTTTTCATCTCTGTAGTTTCCGGTGTCGTCAATTTCGCTTAATAATTGTAAGCCTGAAAATGCAGTAGAATACCCCCATCTTGCAATGATATATCTAAAATGATTTTTGGAGAAAAATTTGGCTCTTTCATTCCTATAAAAATCAATTGGCTCAGTTGCACCTATTTTATTTTCCCTTCCTACTTTTGTTAAGGAAATATCGTTGTCATTATACGCATTGTCTTCCCACCGAACGCCCGGCATTACTCTTGCATCTTCCTCATCTGTTCTTTTTTGAAGGGGGGCATGTAGATATGCACAATAAATAAAGTAAATGAGTTTGTTATTACAGAAGTCATTAATTCTATCAAATTCCCAAGCATGATTCATTTTCTTTTGGTAATTACCCAGGCTCTCCCAATCTAATTGCATAAACCATGGTGCAGCAACAAATCGAGTAAAATTGCCTTTGGCATTGCTAAATGCATTAAGAGCATTGTACATTTCATCAAAAGATCTAGATCCAGAACCTTGTGGAATTTTATCCCAACCGTCAGATTCGGTCCACGGAATTACTTGCCCGACACCTAAAAAGCTTTTTTTATTATCTGAAAAACGAAGGTGTTTTTTGTGTTCTCCAAGCTCTAAGAAGCCGGGATTTGATCCCTTTTTAATTTTAATTTGAGTAGTGCAGGTGTCACTGTAAATTCTTTTAATATTTGTGTAAATAACCACTTTGTAGTTACCTATATTTTCAAAAGACATTCGAATTCTGAAGTTATATGATGTAGTATCTTTTTTCCATTGGTTATTTAGCTTATCTCTTTTAAATTCTTCATAAAAAAAACCGTTAATTTCATTTACTTTTATATTTTGCTGATTGTATATTTCAGCTTTTATGTCAATATCTTCGGGGTTAAATGGATTAAGAGGGTAGGGGTATGATTTTGAGCCTGATGATTTGATAAAATTTAAAATGCGATTGTTTATTGTTTGGCTCAATTCAATTCCTAATTCTACTTTTTCAAATTGTTTTGCCTCTCCAATTCTTTTAGGTGAAAACCAAGCTACTTTATTAATAATTCCAATTGTGCCAGGCGAATTTACATTTTTGTCTAAAATGACTTTAGAATAAATACTTGGATTAAGTTGACCAAATGAATGTATTGAAATTAAAATATATATATAAAATAATCTCATTTTTTAACTTGTTTTTTAGGTACAGGATCATATCCACTTCCTCCGTATGGATGGCATTTGCATATTCTTTTGGAGCCCAGCCACAAACCTTTAAACAAACCATGTTCATTAAGTGCATCAATCATATATTGAGAACAAGTTGGTGTAAATCTACAGCTTGCAGGCATAATAGGAGATAAAATCTTTTGATAAAAAAGAACAAGGATTTTAAACGGAAAAATAAATATTTTCTGAAGGTAATGCATGTTTTAAAAAGCAGACTAATTTAGGCATCTAAATTAATAAAATTAAAACTCTGCATTTTTTGGAGTTCTAGGAAATGGAATTACATCACGAATATTAGTCATTCCAGTAATAAACATAACAAGCCTTTCTAATCCAAGTCCAAAACCAGCATGAGGAACAGATCCAAATTTTCTTGTATCAAGATACCACCATAATTCTTTTTCTGGAATATTGAATTCAGCGCATTTTTGTTTTAGAATATCTAAGCGCTCTTCTCTTTGGGATCCACCAACTATTTCACCGATACCTGGAAAAAGGACATCCATAGCAGCAACTGTCTTGTTGTCATCATTTTGCCTCATATAGAAAGCCTTAATTTTCGATGGATAATCAATTAAAATTACAGGCGATTTAAATTCTTTTTCAACCAAGTATCTTTCGTGTTCACTTTGAAGGTCAATCCCCCATTCAACAGGAAATTTGAATTTCTTTTTTTTATGAGGTTTAGAATTAAGAAGGATTTGAATCGCTTCTGTATAGGTAATTCTTTTGAAAGGGTTTTCAGTAATAAATTTCAGGCGATCAATCAAGCACATTTCATTTCTTTGGTTCTGAGGCTTTTGTTTTTCCTCTTGAATTTCTCTATTGTTTAAAAATTGAACGTCTTCAAAACAGTTTTCAAGAATGTACTGACAAATGAATTTTAAAAAGCTTTCTGTTAAGTCCATGTTGTCATGAATATCAGCAAAAGCAATTTCAGGCTCAATCATCCAAAATTCAGCAAGGTGACGAGATGTGTTTGAGTTTTCTGCTCTAAAAGTTGGCCCAAATGTATATACTTTTCCTAAGCCAAGAGCTGCAAGTTCTGCCTCTAATTGACCAGAAACTGTAAGATTAACATTTTTCCCGAAAAAATCCTCACTATAATCTATATCTCCATCATCATTTAGCTTCGGATTAATGGGGTCAAGTGTACTTACTCTAAATATTTCACCTGCTCCTTCTGCATCAGATCCAGTTATGATAGGAGTGTTGATATAATAAAAACCATGATCATTAAAATACTTGTGAATTGCATAAGATATAGAATGTCTAATTCTGAAAACAGCACCAAATAAATTGGTTCTAAATCTTAGATGTGCCTGTTCCCTAAGAAGTTCAAGGCTGTGTTTTTTTGGCTGTAATATTGTTTTTTGAACATCCTCTGGATTGGCCGTTCCTATGAGCTTAATATCAGATGTTTGAATTTCGATGCTTTGCTTAGAGCCTATTGAAGCGACAATTTCTCCTTCAATACTAACAGCCGCACCTGTAGTTATGTTTTTTAAAATTTCTTCCTCAAATTTTTCATGTTCGATAACTGCTTGTATCGTTGCAAGACATGATCCATCGTTTATTTGAATGAATCGATTGCTTCTAAAAGCTCTAACCCATCCCTTGATTAAAACTTTTTTTCCTTCAAGTTTTTTTAAATCCTTTTCTTTAAGTATTTCAGATATTACTGTTCGCATCATAAGGTAATTATATCAAGCAATTACAAAAGTAATCAAACCATTTAGTGATTAAAGAATATCTTAATTTTTTTATAATTTTTAAGTTTTTTTGAACTGATTATAATAATACCTCAGTCCATGTTATTTATGTATAACAATAAAAATTTGTAAATTTCTGTAATAATTAACTTCAAAATGAGATTCCTCCAAAAAGAAATTGTTACTATTAGGTTTTTCCTTATTAATGTAATCTTATTTTTTCTTTTAGTTCCTTCATTTTCTCAAATCAATAAAATTGACCCTCTTGGTTTAAAACTTAATCCATCCGTCAAAAATAGCATTTCAGATAGTTCTATGAATCATGTTTTATGGAAAGAAAAAACAAATAAAAGAACGCTTTATTCATCCACTTACTATGGGCCAAATGGAGAATTTAAAGCGATTCATTCAAAACGCCCAATTAATTATTATGATGAAAACAATGAACTTGTTCCTATTGATTTTATATTAAAGCCTCAGCCCAATAATTTTTGGGTTGCTTATAATCAACCAAATCCCACCTACTTTTATAATAATACTGCAGCTTATGCATTAACATTGAGCTCTAAAAATCTTTTTACTCTTGGTTTAAATTCAAAAATTGATAACAAAAATTTAGACTTATCTAACATTGTTAAAGAAAACAATTCTTTCATTATAAAAAATGCAATACCGGGAGTAGATAAAGAATTATTTTTTTTGGAAGATGCGATAAAATTTAATTACATACTAAGCCAAAAGATCGTTAGTTCTGGTAACTATATTGTTTTTAGTGAGGAGGTCAAAATTCCAAATGGCTATACTCTTGAGCCAGACCTAAATTTTGGAAAGAAAGATAATGGTTATTGGATGGGAGATTTGATCTTGAAAAACTCTAGTCAAGAAGTTGTTTCTAAAATTAAGATGCCTATTTGTATCGACGCTAATAAAGAGTTTTTACCTGGAAGTTACAATATAAAGAGACAAAATGATAAAATAATTATTGAAATTTTAATTAAAAAAAATTGGGTTAACAATCCCAATAGAGTATTTCCTGTAATAGTTGATCCTTTAATAGTAGGGCCAAGTTACATATGGGCAGGGGCCAATATGCCTTCATGTGTTATGAATAATTATAATATTGATAGCATATTGGTTACAAGACCAGCAAATGTAACTTTAACAGGTTGTCATGTAACGTCAAATTTCTATGCTAATTTTTTTAGTGGAGCAGTTAAAGCAGATGGCTCTATGTTTTTTAGTACTGATTGTGGTACAACTCAAGCATTTAATATCGTGGGTCCAGGTTCTAATACAGCGGGTACAGCTTATTTAGATAGCTTTCAATTAATGAACCCTCTTACCTGTTGTATTCCTGAGTCTTGCTCAGATACAAGTTTTTACATCAGAAAACACCTTGGACGATTGTCAATAGGTACAAATTCTGGGCTTCCACTGGGTGTAGGTTGTAATACAACTTATATTATGCATGATGTAATTTCTATTTGGCCTTTTAAGGTTGTTTTATTTGGTCGAACACCAGAGTCCTACGGTAATGAATGGGTTGTACCTCCAATAGCCAAATGTGCCAATGATTGTGATTTGACAGGCTATGCATATGTAAGGTATGGGGTTGCGCCTTACACATTCTCTCATCCATGGTCAACCCAAGTTGTGACTTTAGGTCAAAACAATGGTTGTTCATCAGGAGCTACAAACTTTAATTTTACAATGACCATTCCTAATTGTCCAATATACTGTGATACAAGTTATACAGAGTTAAGTGTTCCTCCCCCTCAAATAATAGATGCATGTGGAACACCGCTTTTGGCATTGATTCCTGATACAATTCCAATTAAACCAGCTCCTCAAATTTTGAGTTTTGGAGATACCATAGAATGTTCACAAGATGATTTCTTTATCCCGCTTGAATCTTGTATTCCAAACACAATAATTACATCTTGGGGTAATGGGATTAATTCCCAAGACACAATTTATGACAATGTTGAAAACAATTCATCAACCCCTTTATCAATTGATTATTATACAAGTGGTATTTCAGATGGTTGTTATTCTGATACAGCTGTTTTTTCAATGATTATTCAACCATTACCTGAAGCATTATATTCTTATTCTTCTCCTATTATTTCTGGTGTACCTGTTTCATTTACAGATCAGACTGTTGATCCCGCCTCTTTTATTCAATCTTGGCTTTGGAAATTAGATGACAGTACGGTTTCTGTTATTGATTATTGGGAAAATACATTCAATAGTCCAGGAACTCATACTCTTTGTATGGATGTTGTCAATGAATTTGGATGTGTAGATACTATTTGTCAAATAATTGAGGTCTATCCTGCTGAAATTAAGATTCCTAATATTATTACATCTAATAATGATGGAATAAATGATTTTTTAGAATTTGAGTATTTGCAGTTTTATCCTGATAATGAATTAACTATTTGGAATCGATGGGGAAATGTGGTTTACAAAAAATCAGGTTACCAAAATGATTGGAATGGGAATGATGTTTCAGAAGGTACTTACTTTTTTATATTGAAAAACTTTGACAAAAGCGAAACATATTCAGGTTTCTTTCAAATTGAAAAATAAAATTACTTAAATACTGGATTTACATCATAGCCTTGTTTTTTAAGAAGGTTTATAACTCCTTTTTCGCCATATAAGTGACCTGCTCCAACAGCAATAAATGTAGGCTCTGTATTTATTGTTTTTTCAATTACTGAGATCCAGTTTTGGTTTCTTTTTTCAATAAAATTGTATTGAAAGCCCTCTATATCTGTGCTTTCACTTTTAATGATATTGTATAATGTTTTAATGTCTTCTTCATTGTATGCTTTGACCATTTGATCAAAAGAGCTCGCTTCCTGATTTTCAATCCCCTCCAATAACATTTTTACTTGATCTTGAATTGATGTTTGATCAATTATTTTTAATTGAGATTTAATTGATTCAAGACCAATTTCACTCATATTATTTTTTGAGCTCATTTTATGAAATTCTTCATCATAAGATTTAATTTTACCTAATGATTCTTTTATGAGTATTGAAGAGAGGTAAAATGGCTTTAGCCTTTTGTATTTATTGAATTTTTTTTCAGAAATACCAATAGAGTCAACAGCGTATGCCTTAAGCTTCATAAACTCATCTTTAGACATAAATTCATCAATACTTTTGTTGTTTGGCAATAGAGTAGACATTGCCACATCCATTTTAGTTTTTAAGCTCATATTTAAATCAACCTCTAACGCTAATTTGGTACATGAGTTAAATGAGCGCTTCACTTTTTCCTTTAGTTTAAAGTCTTCTTTTTTTACCATATGAATAGTCCCGTATAAAAATGAACTTTTATTTATTTGTGGGCTTTTTATCTCCCATAACAATGAGTTGTCTATTTCTTGAGAAATAGAAAATGCAGGAATTAAAATAAATAAGAAAAAGTTTAGGTAGTTTTTCATCTGATAATATTAGTTTTCTTCATACAATGTTTAATCTTTTCAAAAGTTCTTTTTATATCATTGTCAATTCCAACTGACATTCTGACAAAGCCATCTGACAAGCCCATTTTTTTTTGCTCTTCAAGTGGAATTTCAGATGATGTGCTTGCTCCAGGAGCACTAAAAAGGGTTTTGTAGAAGCCAAGGCTAACCGCCAAATACCCAATCTTTTCACTTTGCATTTCTTCCATCAAATTATATGCCTTTTTCATATTTCCAGTATCAACCATTAGCATTCCTCCAAATCCAAATTCGTGATTCATACTTTTTTTCATGATTTCATGATTTGGGTGCTGATTTAATCCTGGATAATAAGTAGTAAGATTTAGTTCTTCAAATTTTTTTGCAAGATATAGGGCATTTTTACTGTGCTGTTTAATCCTAATATGAAGTGTTCTCATATTTTTTAAAATACTATTTGCTCTTAATGCATCCAATGTTGGTCCAAGAAGCATTGCTGATCCATTGTTTACATCTATGAGTTGATGTATGAATTCCTTTGAAGAACAAATAACACCTCCGACAGTATCGCTAGCCCCATTAATGAATTTTGTTAGCGAATGAATAATGATGTCAGCTCCAAGCTCTTTGGGTGTAAAAATTAAAGGGGTGAATGTATTGTCAACAACAAGCTTAATGTTATTTTTATGTGCAATCTTACTTAAGGTTTTAATGTCAGAAACTTCAAGTAAAGGGTTGCTCATTGATTCAACATAAATGACTTTTGTATTTGATTGAATTGCATTCTCAACTGCAGAGATATCAGTAGCATCAATAAATGTTGTTTCTATATTAAATTTGGGGAGGTAATTTTTCATAAATGCATAGGTGCCTCCATAAATTGTTCTGGAGCTTATAATATGGTCACTGTGATTGCAGAGTTGCATAATTGTTGAACTTACTGCCCCCATGCCAGATGCAGTTACTTGTGCAGCCTCAGTATTTTCCATAGAGGCTATAAGTTCAGCAAGGTAAGCATTACTTGGGTTTGTATGTCTAGAGTATAGATAACATCCTTCTCGTTCCCCTCCAAAAACTTCTTCCATTGTTTTTCCTTCAAGGTATGTAAAAGTAGACGAGTCTGTTATCGATGGGTTAACTCCTCCATATTCACCAAAATGATGAATATCTTGAATTTTATCTGCTGGATTGTGCATTATTTATTTTTTTAATATTTGAGTGTCTGTAAAAATAAAAAAGCCGGGAAGATATTCCCGGCTCATACGTTATGTTAAAGAAATAATCTGTTATTATTTGTTTATTGTAAGTTTCTGGCTCATGTTGCTTCCGTTAGAAGTCAGGTTTACAAAGTAAATCCCATTGTTCAAATTTTCAGCACTAATGCTCACAGATTTAACTCCTAAAACATTGCTTAATTCATTTGAATAAACAACCTTTCCAGTCATGTCAGTAACAGAAATTTGAACATCAGCAATTTTGTTTAACTCAAAATTAATTACAGCGAAATCACTAGTTGGATTTGGATAAACGTTAAAAGAGTTGATGTTGCTATATTCTGGCATTCCTAAAAGTTGAAGTCCTGCCTCATTAGCATTTACAATTTCTCCAGTTGAAGAGTTAATTAATAAACCTACAACATGAAGGTTCCATGCTTGAGAGTTACCAACGCTTCCGTTGAATGTATAAGATTGAGAACTACCAGCATTTGCAGGAGTAGTAATTGAGTTTGCCTGTCCATTATATCCTCCATAAAGAGCAACTCCTACATGATCATATACCATAGTTGATGAAGGAACAGGATTAGCTGCTGCTTGCCAATCAAAGTTTGGCATTCCACCACTATTTGGGCTTGTTAAGGCAAGATTTTGTGATTGATTACTGTAATAATTTGCTTGTTCGTATCCTGATCCACCAGTAACACCATTTTCTACTAAAACAGCTGCAAGTCTATGTTCTGTAGTAACTGTAGCAGCGAAAGTTGCAGTAACTTCAGCAGAAATATTTCCATTTGCATCACATGTAGCAACAACTGAAACGTCAGCACTTGTTGGTTCTGCGCTAGCTTGATCATAAAAACTTTCCATCGCTTGAGTAGAAACGCTCTCTCCTAAATATTTTCTGTTAACGTTCATTCCTGGAAAACCAGAAAAACTTGCTCCATTATCATAAGCACTAACAGTCATTGGGTCACCATTGTGTACTGCAATTCCAATAAAGTTTGGTCTTGAAGCATCTGAATTAAGGGTTTCCATTGCAACTGCTCCTCTTGGGCACCATCCACACCATGTACCAGTGCCCTCTTCAATTACAACATGTCTTGTTGGAACAAATCCTTGACCTGATATTGTATGAGTAGCACAGTTGTTAGATGGATCCCCATCAACAGTTCCTGTGATTTCGGCACACACATTTAAATTATATGCAATAGCTGAAGCAACATTTAATTGAGTGCCATGAGAGAAGTTATAAGTTCCGTTTGTTGGAATGTTAACTGCGAAAGTTTCAGATTGCACTCCACTTCCATCATCCCATGTTACATCAAGAGATGTAATAGTGTTAGCTCCTTTATTTGTAACAGTACCAGCAATAGTAACGTTTGTACCAGTAGCAGAAACTGTTGGAGAAGAAATTGATGTCATTTCAACATCATTTGGCTGAATTGTTCTAACAGAGATGTCATCAATGTTTATTCTAAACCAATCTGTAGAGTTGTGGTGGCGAAAAGCAACATGAATGGTTTGACCTGCATACGCAGAAACATCTAGTGATCTAGCCATGTATCCAGCTGAAGTTCCAACAATTTCATTAAATGTTGTAGATGAAGCACTTAGGGCTGCAGGTGTATTTGAATTTGCAACATAAACAGTGTAGTTTTCGTCTGCCCATGCTTGGTCTTGTGCGTAAACAACCCACTCTAGCATAACAGCTCCTGTGGCATTTGATAAATCAATTGCTGAAGAAATCAGCCAGTTGTCTGGGGTTAAAGGTGTACTAGCCCATGATGCAGAAGTAGCAACGTTTCCTTGTCCGTCACCGTAGTCATAAGCTTCCCACTCATAAGTATCGCCGTCAGCATCGATTGATGTAAATTGACCTAGTCCTCCAGAAAAATCCTCAGAGAAGTAAGTTTGGGCATTAAGAGAAAATCCTAAAGCCACTGAAAAAATAGATAATAATGTTTTTTTCATGGTTAATAAATTGGTTATAAATTTTAATTTGTGTGCCCAAAAGTCTTAATAAAAATTCAACTTAACAAATTTTTGTTAAAATAACAGTGTTTGTATTATAACTAATTATCAATGAGATATTTATAATTTTTTGTTCAATTGTTTAAGCTTCAATGTCTTTTTTATGAAATATTTTATATGATAAAATCAAGGATGAGAATAACAAAAAAATAAAAACCAAAACTGTATAAAAATTTGTTTCGCCATCAAAAGTTGAATAGTAAAAAGGAGAAAAATATCCCAACCAATTTACATCATCAACAGATTTGGAAATGGCATAAATGAAATAAGATGTAAAAACAACTCCAACCACAAGTCCCATGAAATTCTTTTTGGGTTTGCTTAGCATAGATATTAACAATCCGATACCTCCAAAGAAGGTAATTAAAACAAGCCCATTGAATTGAATTGATATAAAGGTCTCCCAGTTTATGGTTCCATTATCAAATAGAATAATGCCAATTATACATGAAATCGTTTGAATTGAAAAAATAAAAAGCGTAAGCGTAAATAATGAAGCAACTTTACTTGTAAATATGGTTTTTCTTGAGATAGGTTTACTGAAAAGGAACTCGGATGTTTTATCTCTTTCCTCTTTTGATATAATATTGGCACCTGTTGAACAAACATATATAGACATGATTAAAATGATGTGAAATCCAAAATATGTTTTGTAATACCCCATGATTTCTTTCCATTTTTCTACATCCATTCCAAATGCTTTTAACATTTCCTCAGGCATAGAATCCGCCATTGCTTTTCCTGCATTTTGCATTGATGGATAAATAGAAACAATCATAAATGTGAAAGCAATAGCAATTCCGCTCCAGATCCATAAATTTTTTCTGTTTCTTTTAAGTTCTTTTGAGTATAAATTTTTATTTATCATTTTATTTGTAGTAGTTCATAAAAATGGTTTCCAAATCTGGTTCCTCAAGAACGGCGTCTATTAAATCTAGTTTACTCATCCATTTAATTAGCATAGAAATAGGGCCCAAGTATTCAAATGTGAGTTTGTTATTTATCCAATTTGCATTTTGAACCCCCTCTATGAAATCAATATCAATTTTATTTTTAAAAATTAACCTTACTTTTTTCATTTGCTTTTTAAGCAGACTTTGAATTTCCTCTACAGCATTAATTTCTCCATTTCTGATAATGGCAGCCCTTTTGCACATTCTTTGGATTTCTGTTAAAATATGAGAACTAAAAAAGATGCTAGTTCCTCTTTTGTTTTCATCTTCAAGTAACTCAAAAAATCTATTTTGCATAAGTGGGTCAAGTCCGGATGTTGGTTCATCAAGTATTAAAAGTTCAGGCTGGTGCAATACAGATTGAATAATGGCACATTTTTTTTTATTGCCAAAAGAAAGCTCTTCAATTTTTCGATCTAATTCAAGCTCAAATATCTCTGCAAAACTTTCAATAGAGTTAATATCTGTGTTTTTATAAAAGCGCGCATGATATTCTAACAACTCGCGTGATGTCATTCCGTCATAATAGTTTATTTCAGAAGGCAGATATCCAATTTTACTTCGAATGTCGTGTGAGTTATTATTTATCTCTTGTCCAAATATTTTTGCAGAACCACTACTTGGATGAAGAAAACCAAGAAGTGTTCTTATAAAAGTTGATTTTCCGGCGCCATTTGGTCCTATAAAACCAAAAACCTCTCCTTTTTTGATTTCAAGGTTGATGTTTTTGATGCCAATATTTTTACCGTAGTTTTTGGATAAGTCAAAGGATTCAATGACATTCATATCAATTTATTTATTTACTAAATTTAATAAAAATGTGTTTTGTTTTATGAAAGAGATTCAACCAATAAACCTAATGAGCAAGTTCTCATTGATTAAAGAAGAATGGACTCCAAAGATAATAGGAGAGCTAAACAATCAGTTTGTTAAATTATGTAAGCTTAAAGGAGATTTTGTATGGCACAGTCATGAAAATGAAGATGAGTTGTTTATGGTAATTAAAGGAACCCTTTTAATTGATTTTAGAAATGGAAGAACCGTTTCAATAAAAGAGGGAGAGGTCATAATTATACCTAAAGGTGTCGAACATCGACCTCATACAAATGGCGAGCTTGTTTTAAATTTACTTTTTGAGCCAAAGTCAACTCAACATACGGGTAATATTGAAACAGATAGGACAGTTAAAAAATTGGATTGGATTTAGTGAAATGTGTCTTTAATAAAAAAACCCACTCAAACGAGGGGGTTTTTCTTTTGTGGGAAATACTGGATTCGAACCAGTGACCCCCTGCTTGTAAGGCAGGTGCTCTGAACCAACTGA
>MDTD01184727.1_pt1 | contig 15419 bp, 12 predicted proteins | sample 811221 | NCBI WGS metagenome assembly MDTD01 (sample SAMN05326646, study PRJNA326480) | marine metagenome | isolation source: seawater | place: Pacific Ocean: South West | collected 2011
ATGACCGTCTTCTCCACTACTTTCTCATCCTGAAGCAAGGAACGAAGCATCTGAATCGCAACTGAAGCCATTTGGAAAAAATCCAGGTCAATGCAGGTTACCGCAGGATAGCGGGTCATGGCCTGCCTTTTCGCTCCAATTGCAATCAGGCTGACCTGATCAGGAATACGTAATCCACAGGTAATCAAGGCATAGCTGATCGCAGATGCCGCCCCCATACCCACACAGATAATTGCAGTAGGTCGGTCAGGAATACTCACGATGTCGCTGCTCCACACCACATGGTCCAACATCGAATCCGTGCCTTCGCTACAAAGGTAATCATCTTCCCGAATCCACGAGTCACGGGCTTCCAGCGAAAAATCCTGAATCCCCCGCAGGAACCCTTCCCGTGCCAACCGGTGCATCGAATACCGCGTCGGCCCCCCACAAAATGCAATCCGACGATGTCCCAGAGCTGCCAGATATTGCACCGACAGCCAGACCCCTTCATCCGTTGCCGCCACCACGCTGTGCGGCCCGGGCTCATCAATACTGACCCAGGGATAATCATTCTGCTCTGTTAAGGTTTTGCGTAAATTCGCACTGATGTGTCCGGCCAGCAGACACCCGTCAAAAAGACCTCCTTCCAATCGATCCGGTAATCTCCCTGCTTCATCTGAACGATTGAAAAACTCAATATCCCCCGTAATCCCCGTCGCATGGCAGATCGTCGTAAAGGCTTGAAGAATCGGCCAGGCATAATCCTGATTCATGACCACGCCATCGGTCTTACCAGGCAGAATCAGACCAATTCTGCTGGTACGATTCGCCCGCAGGATCTGAGCCCCAAGCCGTGGTCGATATCCAAGTGACTTCGCTACCTGTCTGATCGTATTGCGGGTTTCATCACCCACCCGTCCCGTACCATGCAGAGCAGCTGACACAGTAGCGGGTGAAACCTTGCACGCCTTGGCAACATCTGCGATCGTCAATCTTCCCATTATTCTCTCAAACCTTCTCTGGTAAAATGTTTGCCGAAGCGATTCAGCACGTATGATATTATAGGAAACACCAGAGTCCAATTGCAAGCCCATATAGACCGAAAATGTGTGAACGAAAAGAGCCAAGTAAAAGAAAAACGGACCTTATTCAAAAAACTGGTGGTCTGCAGCCAGGTCGGCGCGCACATCCTGACCGAACCCGTTTCTGTCAATCGACGGGGATAAGCTTGTCAGCGCTTTATTTCAGGGCGTCAAAGCACTCATTCCAGATGGTGGTGGCACCGCCGCCGAGGAAGTCGGCGCTGGCGTTGGAGGCACTTATGGAGATGAAGGCGCCACCATCATTTAACCCGTTCACAGAGCCATCGCCACGTAAGCCGCTGTAGTAGTAGTGACCGTGATTGACGGGTTGCTGGGCCCAGTTTGCTCCCTGATGCCAGGTCAGCAGGCGGTCCATAAGGACGATCTGCTCTGAAAGTTCACTCAGGCGAAGGGCATTGGGGCTGATGATGGGCGTCAGAGAGCTTGACGCTCGGATTGGGACCCTGGAACTCGCTGCCGTCGTGTGTGCTCCAGCCTGACATGCTTGTTCCAGCATCAATCTTCAGGTATGAAGAAAAATCCTGGCTATCTTCGATCACACATAATGATGATGCAAAAATAAAAATAGTTGTTAAAACAAGCATTGTGCAGAGCGTCCTGAGTAAATCGGTGACCATCCGTAAATATTTCCTAAACCTTTGCTCTTCCAGTTGATTCACCTTTGAAAAGACGTGTATTTGCCGGGGCCATCAGCAGGCCGCCTTCCCACTGTTTCTGGATCATGTTCTTGATGGAACGGCTGACAAAAAGCTTCGCATCGACGTTCTGCGCCGTGGTAATGGAAGGGCTGACATACTTTGAATGACCTTCATTGGCCACGCTGCATACGGAGATATCCTCGGGGATCTGAAGCCCATAGTCTCTGAGAACCCGGCAGGCACCTATAGCTGCATCTTCGGTAGCAGTGATGATGGCAGTGGCGTTCAGTTGGCCGACATCCAGAATGCCAGGCAGGACCTGCACAACATGGGCCAGGCTGTCCCCGAATGGTTTTACCGGGTCATTCAGTACTTCAACATCCAGACCCATTCTTTCTCCCACCCGGACGATTCGGTTTAACCTGTCCGAAATGATATCATCAATGGGCTGGGAGTTGAACGCCAGGATGCGTTGGTGTCCCTGGGATTGCAAATGCTCAAGAAGCTGGTCCACAATTTCCAGCGGTCGGCTGATAATGCTGGGAATACCGTAGTCCGTCAGATCGTTTTCCAGAGAGACAATCATGCATTTTGTGTCCTGCAGGAAATTGAGGAGTGTCGGGGAAACGGATTCTGCGCTGGAAATGAAGAAGACACCATCGACGCTGCTGAGGATCTGGGGCAGGACAGCATCGTTGTAATGGATATACTCAAAAGGACGCACTTGGACATTATAAAATTCTGCAGCAGAAATGATGTCTGACATCCACCTGTAATAGACCATGCAGGTGAAGGCTGGAGATACGAAGGCGATCTGGGCTTTGCTGTCGGACGTACTGGCCGTGACTTCCAGGCGACCGTTCTGTTTGCGTTGAAGTAATCCACGCTCGATCAGAATCTGAGCTACTTTTCGAGCGGTCATGTGGCTGATTCCCACTTCATCAGCCAGCTTGCGCTCGGTGGGGAACTCCTTGATCAGGTAATCACCGTGTTCGATTCGCTCCTCAAGGATCTGTACAACTGATTCGTATTTTGCCATGAGACGTCCATAAGTCCTTAGTTTTTATAACATAAATATATAATATGTTTTATTATCCTGTATTTAAAGGGCTTAGTTTAAATTTGCAGTGGCAGGATACTTTCCACTCCATCAGCCTCAAGTGAGACTGAATCATACCTGCAATCACGGGTGAACGATATTGGATCGTTATATATAAGAAGAGAATCAGGGTCTGGGGATGGCCAGGGATTCTGCCGGGACCGGCCAGCGGAATGGCTCTTCCACGTCTTCTGCCACCTTTTCCCATTGGTTGATGATTTGCCAGTGCACGTTTTTTTCTGCAATCTGGGCATGCAGTTTTTCCGGTGACCAGTTGTGGAGCAGCAGGTTCATCAGGTCGGCTGCAATCCGGGTTTCCTGGTTCATCAGATTTTGCTGTTCAAAAGGATCGTCATTCAGATTGAAGAGTTGATCCTCCCCGCTCCCGTTGGCAAAATGAATCAATTTCCATGGACCTGAGCGGAGGGCACGACCGATGCAGCCTTTTTCGGGAGGGATATCGGTTATTACGGGTATCTTCTCCAGCGACCCGCCTTCGCCAAATGCCGGGACCAAACTACGTCCATCCTTGCCCGGCAGGTCCGGGGAACCCGCAAGCTCACAGAATGTTGTCCCGAGGTCTATCAAGCTTACGGGGGTGGTGATTTCCTGGTTAGCGGCAATACCTTCACCGGCAAATAATAAAGGGATACGAACAGATTCTTCGTAATGGGTGCACTTACCCCAGAGCTGGCGTTCGCCGATCTGGTCTCCGTGATCGGAAACGTAGCAGAAGACGCCAGATTCCCCGGTTTCTGAAAGGTAATCTTGCCACGCCGTCCTGACCTCGCCAAGCTGCTGGTCAATCCGCTCGACCATACCGTAGTAGGCCGCACGCATGGCGTGTATCTGATCGTCGCCAAATTCCTTAACAGAGTTCTGGTAACGGGAATTGACAGCTGTTGCCGATGGCTGGCGAGGCGGACCGATTCGTTCTTTGTATTTATGGTAGAGATTTTCCGGGGCGACATAGGTATGATGCGGCCCATAGGTGCCTACCAATAGCAACAACGGTTTTCGATCTTCTTCCTTCTGGCGCGCTTTCAGAAAATCGATGGCAGTTTTTACGACGGCTTTATCGTAGGCGAGGATTGGTGATTCGCCACCACCATATAGTCTGGGAAATTCATAACCCAGTGTACCGGCATAGGTCCCCAGGTCCTTTCGGCTGCTGCCGTATCGCCCACGGAAGTTCGGGGTGATGTCTCCAAGAATGCGTCGGGTAAAGCCGTGGTACTGTTCATAGCCGAGGAAGTGCATGCGACCGCAAAGCACGGTATCATATCCGGCGGCTCCCAGGCAATGTGCCCAGGTTGCCGTGTCACCCGGAAGTTCGCCGCCATTGTTGATGATGCCTGAATGCGAAGGGAGGCTACCGGATAGAAATGCCATACGGGCGGGCACACACAGGGGGGATGGGGTATAAGTATTACTGAAGACGACCCCATCTTTGGCCAGCTGGTCCAGATTTGGGGTATCCACCCAGGGATCACCCGCGTATCCGGTGATAAGACCGTTGTGCTGATCACTCAGAAACAAAAGGATATCCGGTTGGTTTTGGGGACGTTGGGCTACCATGTGAGAATCTCCAGAAAAAGTTGTGCAGAATGGTATTGAAACATCTCACTATAATTCGTAGAATAAGTTACGCAACAGTTGCGTTAATCGTGAGTCGATAAATTTTCAGGACTTCAGATGCCTAACCGAACATCCATTCGAACTATCGCTGAACATATGAATGTGGCTGCAAGTACGGTGTCACGCGCACTTGCCGCCGATCCCGGTGTTTCCGAAGAGAAGCGGCAGGAGATCCTCAACGTTGCGCGGCAGTTGAATTACCGACCGAAGCCGATGCGTCGAAAACGGACCCGGAATATTGGGGTCATTATCCGCTCTTCACGCTCAGGATTCCGCAGTCATGAATTTATGCAGGGGGTGATCTACCAATTTGAGCGCAGTGCTTCTGAGCGTGGCGAACATCTGCATGTGTCATTTCTGGATGACGAACTGGATGCCGATCCGGTACCTGCTCTGGTAAAGGAAGGTCGTCTGGATGGGGTTATACTTGCCGGATATCCTTCCCGCACAAGCTGCGATGCAATTGCTGATTATGGCATTCCTGTGGTCGTACTTCATGATTCTTATGAGCGGACAGGGCTGCCTTGTGTCAAACTGGACAGCTCATCCGGGTATCGTGAAGCCTTCATGCAGTTGCTGGATACCGGCCGCAAACGGGTGGCATTCGCAGTCAGCGGTCACAATCCTGAGATGCGGGACGTGATGACGCAAGCTTTGATTGATGCCGGTGGTGCTGTTGAACCGGGTTTGATCCTGACGGATTTGCCGGATTCATTTATGGGAGGAAAGCAGGCTACCCATCATTTTCTCGACATCAAGAACCGACCGGAAGCCTTGGTGTTTTCCAATGACTGGATGGCTCTTGGCTGCATGTTTACGCTCAACAAGCTCGGCATTGAGGTACCGAAAGAGATTTCGGTACTGGGCCATGACAACATCAAAATCGGCTGGGAGCTGGATACGCCTCTGACAACAATCGACAGTAGCCTGAATGGCAGTTCCAAGGCTGCGCTTGAGATGCTGACCCGGGCGATGAACAAGCAATCTGTTCAAAAGGAGCGTGAAGTCAGGGCTCAGCTCTTTCTACGTTCAACCTGGATACCCATTTAATTTTTTTAATCACCAACGCAACTGTTGCGTTGGTTGGCCTTTCATTCCAATCGCAATTATTAAGGAAACCATGTTTCGTACGATTTTCATTTTCTGGTTGAGCTTTGCTTTATCCACACTATTTGCCGGCGAACAAGAGATCATTACCAGGACGATGGGGGTGTGGCCAGCGCCAGCGCATAATTCTGCCTTCAAGCGGAACCAGCTTCTGCCTGGAAGATCTGGTTATCTTTCGTTGAAAGGGGTTGATGCCCGACTTGATCTTTATGCCGCGGTTGGCGCTCTTCAGAAGCCATTTCATGTTTTCGGCAAAGTGACTGATCAGGGCGTGCTGGTTGGGGGAAACAACAAAGAAGACGCCTGCTCTCTGGTCTGGCGGTTTGACGTTCCACCCTATTTGAAAGTAGTTGGAGGGCAGGTGCAGGCTCGTATTTCCGGCAACGGCGACCTTTCCAAAGCATTTATGGGGATCGGCACCGCTTTTACACCTAAAGGTGGGGGAGCATTCTGGAAGGGTTTTATCGGGTATGAGACCACTGGTTATCGTCTGGAATCTTTCAATCGCGATGAAGAATCCAGTGACTGGTTTGCTGCTTTGACATTCCCACCTGGAGCTGAATCATACTATTTGACCATCAATCGACCTGTCGGGATGACCGAATCCATTCTCCTGAAAGATATCAGGATTGAGCCGACTTTTGACCGTGAAGAATCGATTTTGATCAATGTTGAACGGGCTGAACCTGTCTGGACGGCAGATGAAGCGATCAGCTTCAACATAAGTACCCGCGGACTCACTGACCATCTTGTGTGGCAGCTCTCTGATAACGGCGGGGATGTGCTCGAATCCGGGAAATTGCCGTTGGAAGACGGGGAGAGAAACCTGGACCTGACTGGAATGGCACCGGCGCTTTATACCTTGATGGTTTGGGCAGAGAAATCTCCGGCATTTTCTCGTCAGGATTTTATGGTGTTGTCGTCGCAACAGTTGCGTTATTATGATCAGAGTATCCTTGGGGCACATGGTACTCCGAATCAGCTGGGTGTGCATGGAGCTATGGGCATACCAACTGACCAGGATCTCGCGTTGTTGAAGCTGATGGGTATTCGGTGGATTGTGGATGCCGAGTTGTGGGCCTGGACACAGGATCAGCCAGATGATGCGATTGAGCTCAAGCATGTGGAGATGGTTCGCTCATTCAAAGAGAGAGGCTTTGAACCCATTGTCGGGCTCGGAAGTGCTCCGAAATGGGCGAACGGTAATCATTGGGCGAGTGCACCACCAATTGACCCGCATATGGATGCCTGGCAGACATTTGCCCGGACGGTTGCTGAAGCCTATCGCGGACACACGGTCTGGTTTCAGGCTTGGAATGAGCCGAATAATTCCAACACGTTCTGGCAGCCAAAGCCTTGGAATACTGAGAAGCGTGCCGGTATTGCCAAAGATCTGCAGATGGCTATGTATAAAGGTATCATAGAGGGGAATCCAGAGGCTAAGGTGATTGCTGGCAATTTTGCAGGTGTGCCGGATGACTGGTTTCAGCTCTGGCTTGATGAGCCATCAACTCTGGAGGTGCAGGATGCCATGAGTGGACATCCTTACTGCAAAGTAACCAGGGAAGAAAATTGGGCTCATAAGCATCCACCAGAGCCGAATCTGGTGCCGCGTCTTCTTGCCGCCAGAGCGGTCATGGATGCGAATGGCGCCAAAGAACAACCCATGTTTTTTACCGAATATGGCTGGTTCACACCTGAGACACCACCTGAGAAGCAGGCGCGCTGGACTGCCCGGCAGATTATTATTCACCATGCTTATCGGCTTAAAACCAAAACCGAAGCCATCTGTATTTTTTCACCGTCAGACATTAAGAATGGTCACAACATCTTCCGGCTGAGGCAGGATATTCTGCCTGGTGGGCATCGTTTCCTGCCTGTCATCGGTGCTCACGCTACAGCCGGAGCTATTTTGAACGGAACAGTTCCTGATGAGCCGGAAGAAACACCATCAACAGGTAAACGTGTCTACAGCTTTACCCGGGATGAGGAGAATACCTGGGTGGCCTGGTCGCTGGAAAATGATCCCACACCCGAAGTAACCCTGCCGCTTGCTGGTCGGGTGGCACGATCCACAGATATGTTGGGCCATATTTCTCTTGTCCACTTCGATGAGCAAGGCCTGCTGACTTTGCCGGACAATCATGATCCGATATACGTCTCCACGGTCAATGTTGCGAGACCCGAAGCCAATACCCGACGTCTGGTCCTGAGTAAAGAGCAGCCATCAACAACACTTCAGATGGCCAATATTGGCTCAGGAACATCGAAGGTTTCTTTGTCGGTAAATGTGCCTTGGTTGAGCGTGGGTCAACAGGCACTGACGCTGTCAAATGACCAGATTGCAACGGTTACGCTGCGATTGGATGCAGCGCTGCTTTCGAATGAAGTCGCTTCTGGTCAACTCACCATAACGTCCGCGGATCTCACGTCACCCATTATTATTCATATTCAGGTTTATCCAGCAGAAAAGTAGTCTTGGTTCAAGGCTTGCAAACCTGACATCAAAGCAGGAGACTGACATGCGATTTTTTCACGTCAGATTGATGTTTCTCATTGTGGTCATTCATTCATGCAGTGGTGTAGAATGGCTTCGAAGTACCATGGGAGATTGGGCGAGTGGAAGTGTTCACAATACGGCTTTTTATACCATTCCAATTGAGCTAAACACACCGGCTCTCACTCTGGATTTCAGTCAGTCTGCTAAAGAGGAACTGCTATACACAACCTGTGGCTCTCTGATGGTTAACGGATCGCGCATCCCTGCTCAATGGGTTAATGGTGGAATTCTGATAGGAGGGACGGGGAATATTCGCCACTGCACGTTGGTCTGGCACTTTCAGGCTCCCTATGGCACGACCTTCTCTGGCGGGAGCGTGACGGTTAGTCTGGAGCCGAAGTCTGGAGGACTGGATCGTTCTCTCCTGGGGCAAACTGTGTTTGTCGGTATTTCTGAGAGCTTGGTGATGACCGGCGGCACTTCCTTCTGGAATGGTATGACGGGGTATAACATGAATGCGTTCAGCAAAACCTATTACGATCCTGTGGGGGCTGAAGCACAGGATCTGGTGGTGGATATTCCCAATGGAGCGGCTGACTTCTATCTTGCAGTGACCCGTGATGTGATTGCGGAGTCGACAGGCAAGCAGATTTATATCAACGATATTCTGGTTCAAAGTCAATTTACCGAGAGCTCCGGCCTGACTATTGATACCGGGCGGACCGAGCCCATTTGGTCTGCGGATGAGATCATTGCGCCAACTGTGACCGCAACCACTCTGCCCGGTAATATCCGGTATATCCTGCACGGAGCAGAGGGAACGGTTCTGGATGAAACAGTCAGCCCGGTTGGGGGGAGCGCGATTCTTGATCTTTCAGGAGCTACAGCCGGTTTTTACACGCTGGATGTGTATCAGGCAAGTACCCCTTCACAAATCCGTGATTCACAGGAAATCATCATTTTGCGGGAGCAGGATGCTTCACTCTCTCCAACCGAGAACATCTTCGGGGCTTTTGGATATCCTTCTCTGTTGAACAGGCATGGGCAGATGGGTTTTCCAGAGCCTGAAGATATCGAGCTGATGAAACGCATGGGGCTGTCCTGGACCGTGTTGGCTTATGCTCAGTGGCCGCAACTCCAACCCACGATTTCGACTGTGATTGATACCAGTTCTTTCGAGCCAGCTCTGGAGGCATTCAAGAATGCGGGGATTGAAATCATCATGATTAGTGATGGCGCGCCGAGTTGGGCAAACAGCAGCAGCTCATCCCGTGTCCCACCTTCCAGCGCATATCTTGCTGACTACCAGAACTATCACCAGGTGCTGGCAGAGAAACTGGCACCATGGGTGACTTGGTTTCAGGCGTGGAACGAGCCTAATAATAGTGGGCAGCTGGATCTTGGCGGCTGGAACCTGACAGAACGTATTACCATTACTAAAGAGCTTAATTCACTTCAGTCTATCGGAGCGAAAGCCGGAAACAGTCAGGTCGAATTCATTGGCGGTAACCTGGCTGGCATTCAGGATACCTGGGCCCAATACCTGTTGACTGGGAGTAATGCTATCGGTATCGATTGTGATGCCTTCAGTTTTCACCCTTATCCGCTTTGGACATCTTCGGCAATTGGTGATGGTCATCAGACTCCCCCTGAACCCGATCTCATGCCTCGTCTTCAGGCGGTGGCGGCGGAATTGGGAACCCACGGTATACTGCCTGATAAAAAGACCTTCATGACCGAATATGGCTGGAATATCAATCTGGTCAGTGACGATGAACAGGCCAGGTGGGTCGCCAGGCAAAATGCGATGATGGTTGCCATGAAAGATGAGCTGCAGATCCAGGCAATGAACCTTTTCATGCTTAATGATTTTCAACATGGGTATTCGATTTTCAAAGCACCACTTGAGGTCCTGCCGGGTCAGTCACGTTGCCGAAAAGTTGTAGGTGCAATGGCTGCTTCAGCCAGCCTGCTTGCAGGAGCAGATCCGCTGGAGAAGCTTTCAGATTATCCGAATGATGTGCGCCTGTATGCGTTCGGCAAAGGCGAGCAGACTCTGTATGTCGGTTGGGCTACTGAAAGTGCCGGGGCTGATCCCACTGTAACATTGCCTCTTGCTGAAGGTTATCCTCTCACCCGTATCACCATGATGGGAGGGGAATCCACCATGACTGTGCCTGCCGATGGAATCGTCGAGGTCCCTGCAAATGGTGATCCTGTGTACTGGCTCGCCGATCCTCAGACTTCTGCGATGCCGGTGCTATGGCTGACCTTTGATGGCAATCTCAACGATGCATCTGGGAATGGCCATCATGGTTCCGCGACCTCACCTCAGTATGTCTCCTCTCCAGTATCCGGGCAGGCTGGCAGCTTTGATTATGTGGGTGATCAGGTTATCACGATAGCGGATCATGAGGATCTACAGTTTGGAAATGACGATCTGACTCTGGATCTCTGGATTAATCCTGACGCCTGGAATCGTCGGGTATTCTACAAGACCGCCATGAGTCATGTCTCCTACATCAAGCTGGACATTCTGAGTTCCGGTCGACCCTTGTTCAAGCTTCGGGATGCAAACGGCGTGGCAGTGGGGACCGCTGCATTCGCTTCTTTACCGCTCGATACCTGGAGTCATCTGGTGATCACGGTGGACCGAAGCAATTTCAAGCAGCGTTACTACATCAACGGAGTGCTTGATCGGGAGGTGGATCTCTGCAGTGCCTTTACCGGAGATCTCAATATTGCGGGACGGGATATTGAGCTTGGGCCTGCCATTGGGCCTGATGCCTTTGAAGGGAAAATCGATGAACTCAAAGTGTTTCGTTCCATACAACCCTGAACCCGGACAATCTCACCACGTTGATTTTACCTTTCAAGAGTCATACAATGCCAACAACGAGGAGTAACTACTCATGAATCACAAAAAACAACTTTTTACCCTTATAGAGCTGCTTGTCGTAGTAGCGATTATAGCCATTCTGGCTTCTTTGCTGCTGCCTGCTCTGACATCGGCGCGGAATCGTGCCCGGGCCATTTCCTGTATGAGCAATGAAAAGCAGATGGGGGTGGCGACCAACCTGTACGCATCAGAGTTTGAAGGTTTTATTCCGGTTACCAACCACACCACCAAGCATTCCTGGGATGATCTCTTTGCTGATTTTGATGGTCGTGGGATGGAAGGTGCCGACAAAGATCGGACCTACCTGTCGCCTGCTCATGATGTGGCCAATGGTATCTATCGGTGCCCTTCGGATGTTACGAATCGCAACAATGGAGCCCTGGCCAGATCATACGCGTTCAGCCATCTTAAGGCCAGTGTGGCAACCAGCAAGCTTGGGGTGGCGAATGATCGTGGTGTCACCGGTGTCTACAATACCAGTAACGGCTATTATGGCTCCAACATTGTTTCCATCAAAGTGGACAGCATCGCGGATACCGGAGATACCCTGACCATGGTTGAATTGCAGATCAGCACCAATCTGCTGGGAGGAACCGGAACAAACCTGATCGCAAACGGCATGTCCAATGCAGCTACTCCACGTGCCGCCGGACGTAATCTCTCGCCGGAATTCTGGGTGCATGATTTCTGGAAGATGAATATTCTCTTTGCCGACGGCCATGTCGAACTGATCGATTACGAAAAGCTCGGCAAGGGCATCAAAGATGTCTGGACGATGGGAGATTCCGCTGACACAAGGTGGGCGGCTTTTCACGACTAAAAGAGCATCTGCGATTTCAGGTAAATCGGACAGACTTCCTGCATGTCAAAAGATGCAGGAAGTCTGAAAATGTCGTTTTCGTACTAAGGCTTTGGCTTATTGCTGGTCGTCAAGATCCTGAGGAATGGCGTAGAGTCCCAAGTAAGAGCCACCCAGATCGATCATGCCAAGCGTAACGAAGCCGGATTGATTGCGGGTATTGAGATCCGCGGTCAATTCGTCGATACGCTGCCCTTCAATGGGGGCAAGCACGTAGCGCAGGTAAGGACCGTTCTGGTCGACAACCGCAGGAAAGCAGACGTGAGTAGGGGACTGACAGAGTCCCGTGATACGATAGTGTCCGCTTGGCCGGTAGCATGATCTGGTCAGTTCATGGGCGATGTCCTGGTAGTTGATCGCCAGATCACTGACTGGATAGGTCATGACCCGATAGCTCATACAATATGCACCTGACTGCCTGCCTCAAAGGAGTAGCCGGAGAGGTCGGCTTGCTGGAAATCTTCCTCAGTCACATAGCTGGCAGGATTGATTTCCAGAGCAATATCGAGAGTGCCGTCCGCTTTGCGGGGAACATGAACTCCCCGGCCTTTAAGCCAGCCGGCAAAGCGTTCCTGCATGAGCTGGCGACTGGATTCGACCGAATCGACGCCAGTCTTGTTTTTGACCGGGCCGAATTCGTCTTCACGACAGGCTTCGAGGATGACTGGATTTTTGGCCATTGGCAGGGCGTCAAAGACAAACATTTCCAGTTTGACCCCATTAGGGGTTTCCGGTTTGACGGGGTTACCAGCTTCATCCAGAAAAGGGATTTTCTTTTCGGCGCGGTGGAAAGGTAATTTGCAGGAGCCGCTCTCCATCAGCCGTTCGATAAAGTCACGACGGAGGACGTGTATAGCCGGACTGCCGGCACGATAACGAAGTCTGCCCTGCTCATCGGTCTGAGTTGCGAGTTCGTCAGGGAGATCGCTGTATTCGACGATCATCTGCTTGCCTTCGCTCATGCAGAAGGCTCCGATTTTTTCGAAGGGTTCCGCTTTTGGCAGGCAACGGCTGCTCATATCCGCCTGCTTCAGGTCATGGATGCCAATGAAGGTGGGATTGATGACAGAGACGAGAGGATTATCAACCTGGAAATAGTTGAGGTGGACAATGCCATGTTTCGCCATATCAGCGGTTGCGCCACTCTTCACCAACGCTTTCAGGCTGCCGCCATGACCATCCGGAGAAAGGGCCAGGCTGTCTTTTCCAGCAAGCAGGAGTTTACCCTGGTAGTCGAATGCAGGCATGGTCCCTTGTGGGAAGAACATGACATCGCCTGCATGGAGCCCGAAGTAAGCATTTTCTTTGAAGAAGGCGCGGGTGGGCTCATCATTCATCGGGCTGGTCATGATATACCAGGGAATAACTTTTCCGGCGATTTCGCTGAAGCGCTTCAGGCTTTCAGCAAACCACTGAAAGAGGGTCTTTCCAGAGATGGGCGCAACCGGGAAAGTCCCTTTCGGACCATCAAAACCGAGACGTGTTCCTTGACCGCCTGCTACTGTAAAGGCTGCAACCTGACCTGCTTTCAGCAGTTCCCAGCCCCTGGCTTCAGCACTCTTAAGGAGTGCGGCCTGCTCATCATTTTCAGGAATCAGCGGTATATAAGGCGCAGGAGACAGGTCGACGGGGATGTCCACATCGGGTTTGTTGACGACATATTCGTCGATCCAAGAGTCGATCTGGTCCCATTCGACGGCAGACAGCTGGCTTAGAAGTTGTTGCTTTCCGTCATCGGGAAGGGTGTCAAAATACGCCAGGACGTGATCCTGATTGTGGTTTTGCAGTTCAACCTTCAGGGCGTCGTAAGTCATGGATGCATCCTCTATCTGTCATCATTATGGATTGTGCTGCATCGCGGTCAATCAGGTGCAATTTCGTCTAGGGTAAGCGCAGGGTGCTGTAACTGAAAGGGTCACAGCATATGCGTTATGACATTTTTCTGAGGAGCTGAAACGGTGCCTATTGAAACTCGATGACAACCTGCTTGAGCGGATCCTCAACCCTTACCCCATTTACGCCCTGTGTGATGATGCGAGACATGTCGTCAATGCTACTTGCTCCGATCAATGAGTTCGGGTTGGTCGGAGGAGATTGAAGCATCTTACCCGTATTTAAATACAGCAGCGTTATCGCATTCGGGGTATTCGTCATGGGGAAAGTCGCATTACTGGATGTAATAGTTCCGTTGGCCTGAAGGTAAATAGAGACATAGCCCCCGTCGAAGAAACGTAAAAACTGTCCGTTGGCATCCGGGTCAGTTAATGGATCTCCAGGTGGAGTAGAGGGCGTAAGACCGGTGGGGGTAGATTTGAGTGTCGGGATAACGGTGATGCGATTCGGCTGTCCCGGTGTGTATTCAAATCGATAAGCAGGGCGGAGCTTTCCATAGGTACCTATCATGCCAAATACTTCCTGCAGGCCATCAATGCGGATTTGGCTGATATCAACAAAACCATATTCAGCGATAAATCCTTCACGCGCACCTTCTGTAATCTGCTTGGCACGCACAAGGGCGACATCACGACCGAGTTTGGATTCTGCCGCAACCAGACGATTGCGGTCAAAAGCCTGGAAGCCGCTGTTGACAACGGCGGCTTGCTCCAGGGCTTTAGTATTGCCAAGATACTTAATGGTAATGGTACCACTGCCATCGTCATTCAGCTTGATCACGGTCGTTGCTTCAATGCATCCAGTCATGACCAACGCGATGGCCAAAGTCCCAATGGCCAGAAGAGTTTGTTTCACTGCTTGCATATCTGAAAGTGTTGCCTCCGTCTAGATCGCTGAAAAAGGGTATGTATTGCAGGTTTGCACAATTGTATGGGGTTCATGGTCGGTTGTCAAGACAGACTGATCCGAAACCTTACTCTCTTTTGACGCTGTTTGTTAATAAGGACATTGACGTTGCGGGGCCAGTTCTATTCACAGAAGTGGTCTGCATGGCCTGATTCATGGGGCAGGATCTGTACTAAAAAAAAGCCAAAAGAAATTGGTAATGACTAGCGGGTCATGTACATTGAGCCTTTCTTTTAGCCTCAAATCGCTAAAATGTTCGCAAACAACCGTATTTAACGGAGTCTATATCATCCCCATGTCCCCTCAAAGCCTGTTTATCCTGGCTCAAGATGCTGCACCTGGTCCTGGCGGCGGCGGTGGTTTTTTTCTCATCATGATCGCTGTACTTGTTCTCATGATGTGGTTCACTGGTCGTTCCCAGCGGAAACGTCAAAAAGAGACTCAGGAGATGCTGTCCAAGCTCAAAGCAGGTGATCGTGTTGTCACGGCTGGTGGCATTCACGGGACGATCGCTCATGTGAAGGATGATACCTTGATTCTAAAGGTTGCAGACAATATCAAGATTGAATTCAGTAGAACCAGTATCCTCAATCGCCTTGAAGATGAGGCTAAAAAGGAAAGCTGAATACGCGATTCGCCCGCCAGGAATTCCGGTCTCAATCCTGAGTGGCGGCTGAATGGCGAATCAAAACCTTTCAAACAAAGAAACACTCAACCACGCGTTGTGATAAGACAAAGGTGTGCCTCCCATGGGTAAGTCATTAGTTTGGCGCTTTGCCATCATTGCCGTCATCG
>MDTD01104237.1_pt1 | contig 15418 bp, 10 predicted proteins | sample 811221 | NCBI WGS metagenome assembly MDTD01 (sample SAMN05326646, study PRJNA326480) | marine metagenome | isolation source: seawater | place: Pacific Ocean: South West | collected 2011
TACTAGCGTTTGTATGAGCGTATGTAACTCGTTGTACTGTTATGGAATCGAGGCTTACGGATCTGAGGAGCAGAAGGAGAGTTTCTTGCGCCCAGTTGCTAGCGGTCAGAAGATTGGTGCTTTCTGCTTGAGTGAACCTGAGGCTGGATCTGATGCCACTTCGCAGAGGACTACTGCGATCGATATGGGGGATCACTACTTGCTGAATGGTACTAAGAATTGGATTACCAATGGTGGGTCTGCTTCATATTACATAGTGATAGCCCAAACCGACGCTAACAAGGGACACCGCGGCATCAACGCATTGATTGTCGAAAAAGGCATGGAGGGATTCCAGGTTGGCGCTAAGGAGGACAAGCTCGGAATTAGAGGTTCAGACACGCACACTTTAATGTTTACCGATGTAAAGGTGCCGAAGGCTAACCGAATTGGTGAGGACGGATTTGGATTCAAGTTCGCAATGAAGACCTTGAGTGGTGGACGTATCGGGATTGCAGCCCAAGCCCTTGGAATTGCAGCCGGAGCTTACGAGTTGGCGTTAGCGTATTCTAAGGAGCGCAAGACGTTTGGTAAGGAGATCTTCAAGCACCAGGCCATTGGGTTTAAGCTTGCTGACATGGCTACGCAAATTGAATGTGCGAGGCTGTTAGTTTACAAGGCTGCCGCTCTTAAGGACGCTGGCGAAAATTACGACCTTGCTTCGAGCATGGCTAAGCTCTACGCATCTGAGGTGGCAATGAAGCAGACCGTAGAAGCAGTACAAATTCACGGTGGATACGGATTCGTTAAGGAGTACCACGTAGAGCGTTTAATGCGCGATGCGAAAATTACTCAGATATACGAGGGAACTTCTGAAGTTCAGAGAATCATAATTAGCCGAAGCATTCTAATGGACTAGATTAAGAGTCGAGCTGCTCGTTTCTAGAATTCCAAACCGTGCGTTTACCCTTGTAGTAAACCACTACCTCTTTCTTCCCGTCAGAATTTGTGTCGATCATCTCGACCCTATCAGCCTTGACCATGCTTGACATCCCCACTTCTAGATTATCCCCAAAGGTTAACTCCTTGAGCCAACCCTTAGAGTCGACAAACATAACTGAGGATTTGCCGATCGAGCTCGAAAGTCTGAATGCTGGAGCCGCGCCTGGATGAACACGAACATCGGTAGATATTCTAACGCCACCAGTCCTCTTCAGTAGAAGTACGCTAGAGTCGCTACAGCCGGCGTAGATGTAATCCCTTGAACCGACACGAAGGTGGTGCATGTGCTCGACGAAGATGCCGTCCTTGAGTTTGGTAAAGCTCCATCCAGAGGTTCGCTTAGCCTCGCCTTTGAGGTTCGCGACCTTACCGTTTGCCGTTGCGACTAAGAATCTGAACTTCCTGTTCTTGTCGTAGTCGACAACACTGAATCCCGTTATAGGAGATGAGCTTTTGTAGGGATAGCCCTTGACGCTGTTTCCCTTGACGTCTATTAAGAAGACTTGCTGGGGGGTTGCAAAGGCGGTTTGGTATTTCCCATTTGCATAAATATCCACTTCAAAAGCTTGGCCTATAGGCTCTCCTTCCACCTCTTTAGACCAAATCACATCCCCATCCTCGCCCACTGCCTCTACCACAGATTTTTCAGCATCATAGAGAATGTCCATGTCCTGCCTAGTCCTGTGATTGCGTATCACACCAAGCAGTCCAGTCATCTCCCTCTGCTCTTGGTGCTCCTCAACTTCAGGCGCTTCAACCTTGGCATCATCAAAAACCCAAGCATATCTATCGCCCAAATCGACGGCTAAAAACCGCCCGTCCGAAGCATTCACAACCGCATCGTATTTAAGCCCCAATTCAGAACTGTCGTTTTCAAATTCAAACCCACCCCTGTCAACTATGAATTTGGGGATGCGCAACTCGTCTTCCCACACAACAATTTCGTTTGTCGACTTTTCTAAAACATAGCCCTCGTCGGCTTTAAACAACCTCGAATTAACACCCTCTTCTGAACGCCACCTATGCGCCATTTCTCCTGGTTGCTCTTTCCAAGATTCCAGACTTACCGCATCACCCATCAACAATCCTCCCCTCCATTCTGTGTAATCCAAACCCATTCCAATATGCGCATCCATATTATATGTATGGGTAACCTTCAATCTATCACCCAGATCATTAATGCCTGAAAATATCGTCACAGGAAGTGACGGATCAGAATAGTCTATCGTCCAATTCGTGAAGATGTCAGGTGCGAAATCCGTGGGGTCAGAGGCGTCAAAAGATTCGACCATCCTGATGCTGAAGTAAGCCATGATGGACAAGTAAGCCAAAGCCAATGCTGAAACCAAAAGTAGTAGCTGCCTCATACTGCTAATATCAAGAAATGCGACTCCAATTTGGGCGTCCTTCGAGAATTCTATCCAAGTTTATTTTTAATATCTGATTCTTGGGGGAGTCGAGGGTGGGGTCTTCCTCTAGGATTTGGCCTGCAATGTATCGCGCCGTCACCATTATCTCCCTGTCTCGCATAAGATCGGCCATCTGCAGGTCAGGCACCCCGCTTTGCTGAGTTCCCATCACATCACCAGGCCCGCGAATTTCCATATCCACTTCAGCAATTTCAAATCCATCGTTCGTGCGACACATGGTCTCTAGCCTGCGCCTTGCCTCATTGCTGAATTCATCCTTGGTCATTAAAATGCAATAGCTCTGATCTGCTCCTCTTCCCACTCTCCCCCTTAATTGATGCATTTGACTAAGCCCAAACCTTTCAGCACTCTCGATCACCATCAGTGTAGCGTTGGGGACGTTCACCCCGACTTCGATGACGGTGGTGGCAACGAGGATTTGGGTTGTGCCTTTGGCGAACCTCTGCATTTCGATCTCTTTGTCATGGGGCTTCATGCGGCCGTGGACGACGCCGATTCTGAATTTGGGGAGGGGGAATCTGCGTGTGAGGCTTTCGTAGCCGTCCATGAGGTCCTTGTGGTCAAGTGTTGCGCTTTCTTCTATCAAGGGGTAGACAATGTAGACCTGTCTACCTTCTAGTATTTCCTTTTCTATGAAGTTGTTGACTGCGAGCCTTCCGCCGTCTGTCCTATGTACAGTCTTGATTTCCTTTCGGCCTGGCGGCATTTCGTCTAGGACGCTACAATCGAGATCCCCGTATGCTGTCATCGCAAGAGTACGTGGAATAGGTGTCGCTGTCATCACTAAAACGTGAGGAGAAATGGCTGCCTTTGACCAAAGCTTACTCCTCTGCGCCACCCCAAACTTGTGTTGCTCATCAATCACAGCCAATCCCAAATTCTTAAACACCACTCCCGGCTCTATCAGCGCATGTGTTCCAATAATTATGTTGACCTCACCCGATTCCAGGCCATCAAGCATGGGCCTTCTCGCGGATTTGGAAACTGAGCCGGTGAGCAGTTCGACTTTGATGTCCATTTGGCCTAAAAGCTCAACTATACCATTGTAATGCTGCTGCGCAAGGATCTCAGTTGGCGCCATAATGCAAGCCTGATACCCATTGTCTATGGCAAGAAGAGCGGTAAGTAGTGCAATGATGGTTTTTCCTGATCCCACGTCGCCCTGAAGCAACCTGTTCATATGCCAACCAGTATTCAGATCAGCCCTTATTTCCTTCATCACTCGCTTCTGCGCACCAGTCAACTCAAAAGGAAGATTGTCGTTGTAAAAGCTATTGAAATTGCCTCCTACTTTCTCAAAACGCACACCCTCCATGTCGACTGTCATAGCTTGCTTCTGCTTTAGAAGTGTCAGCTGCAAGTATAAAAGTTCCTCAAACCTGAGTCGCTTGAGTGCGCGTTCTGCTTCTTGCGGAGTCTTAGGGGAATGCACCTTATCAAAGGCTTCCATTCTACCTGGCAGTTGAAGTTGAGCCATCATCTGATCGCTCAGAGTTTCGTCTATTTCTCTATGCACCTCACCTAAGGCCAAACGTATCAACCGACCCAGCCCCGAACTGTGCAACCCCCTCGACGTCAACTTTTCTGTAGAAGAATAAACTGGATGCAATCCTCCTCCACCCCTAGACTCAAACTGATCCGCTCTTTCAACCTCTGGATGAGGGATGTTCCACTTGCCTTTGTAATTCTGTGGCTTGCCATAAATCACCACACCGATATCGACTGGCAATTGACCCATGATCCACTTCCCCCCTTTAAACCAAACCAACTCCATCGTCGATTCACCATCGTCAAAAACCGCAACCAATCTTGCTTGACGCCCTACACCCACCATCTTTTTGGAAACAATGTCCCCCTTGAATTGCAGCGATGTAGAATCGGCTGTTATATCAGAAATCTTGTGGAACTTAGACCTGTCTTCATACCTGAATGGCAGGTGTTGAATCAGGTCAAAAAAAGTAAATACACCAAGCTCAGTCTGAAGTAGTTCAGCGCGTTTGGGCCCTACCCCTTTGAGGTAGGCAATAGATGTCGTTAATGAGTTTGGTTGATTATTAGACATGCGGCTTATGCAATCTACCGCAAGTAATAATTTATACCAACATCAAGACTGGATTCTCTAGTAGATTTTTGAAATCTTGTAAGAACGCAGCCCCAGTTGCTCCATCAACTACTCTGTGATCACAGCTTAGAGTCACTTTCATCACATTACCTGGTACAACAACCCCGTCCTTAACTACAGGCACTTCGTTAATCCCTCCAATTGCGAGTATGCATGCATCTGGTGGGTTGATGATAGCCGTGAAGCTTTCAATACCAAACATTCCCAGGTTAGAAATTGTAAATGTATTTCCTTCCCAATCCTCTGGCTGTAGCTTCTTAGACTTGGCCTTTGCAGCAAAGTCTCTTACCTCTTCTCCAATTCCTGCAAATGACTTTCCATCAGCAAAACGCACAACAGGAACGAGTAACCCATCCTCAACAGCAACTGCTACGCCAATGTGTACGTGTTCGTTGTAACGGATTCTATCCTCCAACCAACTGCTGTTTACTGCTGGGTGCTTTCTAAGAGCCATCGCAGCAGCCTTAACGACCATGTCGTTGAATGACACTTTAAAAAAGCCTTGGTCATTGATCGCTTTTCGTGCTGCAATAGCATTTGACATATCAATGCTCAAATTCAAATAGAAGTGAGGAGCGCTAAACTTACTTTCAGCAAGACGAGAAGCGATAACCTTTCTCATTTGGCTTACACCAACTTCAGTGAATTTTTCTTGAGTCATAACTGGCATTCCAGTAGCTCCAGCCATCTTAAAGTTCTCTACGTCGCGCTTCACCACTCTTCCACCTTCACCTGATCCAGGAATTCTTCCTAACTGTAGGCCAAGCTTTTCAGCCAACTTCTTTGCAAGTGGTGATGCAACAACCCTATCACTACCTGTTGGCGGTGCTGGTGCTGCAGCCTTAGGTGCTGCAGCTACAGGAGCAGGTGCATATGCGGCAGGCGCAGGTGCTGGTGCAGCTGGAACAGGCGCAGGTGCCACTTCTTTCTTTTCTTCTTTTGCAGGAGCTGCATCTTCTTCAGCTTTAAGCAATTCCTTGTAATCCTCTCCTTTCTCACCTAGAATACACAAAACGCTATCAACAGGTGCAGTAGCTCCTGTTTCAACTCCTATATAAAGTAGGAATCCATCTTGGAAGGATTCAAACTCCATAGTTGCCTTATCCGTTTCGATTTCTGCTAACAAATCTCCACTTTCAACTTCGTCTCCAACCTTCTTATGCCAAGCAGCTACAACCCCTTCGGTCATAGTATCGCTTAATTTGGGCATTTTGACAATTTCAGCCATGATTCAATGTTTTATCAATGATCGTTAGTCCTTAACGAACGGGTAATCTTCTTGTGTGTAAACGTCTTCGTATAATTCGTGTGGCTCAGGTAGTGGACTTTCCTCAGCGAACTTCACTGCTTCTTCCACTTCAGCCTTCACTTCCTTTTCAACAGCTTTGATTTCATCTGCTGTCATCCACTTTTCAGCTAAAAGAATATTCTTAACGTGAGTGATTGGATCCTTTTCTTGGTATTCACTCACTTCATCCTTAGTTCTGTACTTCTGTGGATCAGACATTGAGTGACCCTTATAACGGTATGTCTCAATGTTGAGAAGTGTTGGACCCTCTCCTCTACGCCCACGTTTAGCAGCCCTTGCAATAGCAGCACATACATCCTCAGGGCTCATACCATCAACAGTCTCCGCAGGCATTTCATAACTGAGTGCCATTTTTGACATATCAGTCACATTGGTAGTTCTCTCAACACTTGTTCCCATGGCATATTGGTTGTTCTCAATAATGAAAATCACTGGTAGCTTCCAATTCATAGCCATGTTAAAAGTCTCGTGAAGAATTCCCTGTCTTGCTGCTCCATCACCCATAAAGCACACAGTAACGTGTTCTTCTTCTCTGTATTTGTCAGCAAAAGCAATTCCTGCTCCTAGTCCTATTTGGCCTCCTACAATACCATGCCCGCCAAAAAGATTCCTCTCCTTATCAAACATGTGCATAGAACCACCTTTTCCCTTAGAAAGACCTGTACGCTTACCGTAAAGCTCTGCCATTACTTTCTTAGGATCAGAACCCATTACAAGTGGATGAGCGTGATCTCTATATGCTGTAATAACTCTATCTGTAGGCTTAATCGCCTCCATCATTCCAGACAGAATAGCTTCTTGACCAATATAAAGGTGACAAAAGCCGCCGAACTTCTGCTGAATGTACAGCTGTCCGCACTTCTCTTCAAACTTGCGCATTAGGTACATCTCTCTGTACCATCTGCGATATACAGCCTCATTGTGAGGTAGTTTGTTTACTTTCTTTTTTGCCATAGATCTAGTTTATGGAGAGGGCAAAGATATATTCAAAGTGCAACTTCGTAACTTTACCTACTGCAAGATTTTACCAGTTGTTTTTTGATAGCTGGTTTTCTCTTTCTAAGCGAATTTGGCAATTGGAATCTTTAGACCAAAAAATATCTAGCTTCGAGCCTATTTCACTTTCCGAAATGGATGAAGTGAAGTTGATGAAAAGAACAGACACAAAATTTGTCTTTCCCTTAACTACTCTTCATAAAATCCTACACGACCTGGTCGATCACTACCGTGTATTGGAAATTGATGGCGTTCGATTAAATGCCTATAGGTCACTATACTTCGATACAGAAGATTTTCAGTTTTACCACCAACATCACAATGGCAAAACCAATAGGAATAAAGTGAGATTCAGGGAATACATCGATTCTGGGTTGGCCTTTTTAGAGGTAAAACGCAAAAATAACAAGGGGAAGACTATAAAAAAGAGGATTAAAGTGGGTGAGATTCCTGAACAACTTGATGGCTCAAACAAGGACTTTGTAGATAAGGTTGTAGGAGAAACTCTCGATCTCAAGCCTCAACATTGGAATAAATTTAGCCGCATAACCCTTGTTCACAAGAGACGCAAAGAGCGACTTACAATAGACGTGGGTTTCCGATTCCAAGACACAGCTTCTAATAAACAAAACCTAGGTGAAATGGTGATTGCAGAGGTAAAACAAGCCAAACGCAACCTATCCTCTGACTTTATTAGATTAATCAAAAAAGAAAGGATTCATCCTTTCAGAATAAGCAAGTACTGTATGGCTACAGCTACATTGTTTCCTCAATTGAAGATGAACAACTTCAAAAGAAAGTTTTTACATTTAGACAAACTTCAGACAACATGAACGAATTACTGTTATTGCTAACTGATCTAGAACTTTTTGGCGCCGATTTAATCGATAAAAAAGATTTCTTCGAGCTTCTAGTAAAAGCCATTTTTAACTTTTTAGTTATAGGCTACATCGTTCGCTACTTGTACTATCCAGCAACAAAAAACAAGGACTACTTGTTTACATACTTGCTTATAAGTGTAACTGTTTTCTGCTTGTGTTTCCTATTAGAAAATGTAAAGCTTGAGCTAGGGTTTGCTCTAGGTCTATTTGCCATATTTGGCATTATTCGCTATCGAACAGATCCTATTCCTATCAAGGAGATGACCTACCTATTTATTGTTATAGGAGTATCTGTTATCAATGCATTAGCAAATAAGAAAATTAGTCATGCTGAGCTACTATTCACTAACATGTTAGTAGTAGCTGTAACCTATGGTTTGGAAAAAATCTGGCTGCTTAAGCATGAAAGCCGCAAGACTATAGTTTATGAAAAAATAGAACTGATAGTTCCTGAAAGAAGGGAAGATCTACTCGCTGATCTAAAAGAAAGAACGGGACTAAACGTAACTCGTGTAGAAATTAGAAAGCTGGATTTCCTCCGCGACACTGCTCAATTGAGAATCTTCTTTTTCGAGGAGGAAGAGGGTTAGGAATTAACCCTTCTTAAGCAACACCACTGCGTGTGCGCTTATGCCTTCGCCTGTGCCGACAAAGCCAAGTTTTTCTGTCGTTGTCGCTTTGACGCTAACTAGATCCATTTCACATCCAAGCACCTCTGAAATTACTGAACGCATATCAATTATGTGAGGAGCAAGTTTTGGAGCTTGAAGACAAACAGTTGTGTCGATATTGCCAATAATCCACCCTTTTGAGCGAACTAATTCCATCGTATGAGCTAATAGCTTTTTAGAATCTATCCCTTTATATGCAGGATCTGTATCTGGGAAATGCTTGCCTAAATCGCCAAGTGCCAAAGCTCCTAGCATTGCATCGCAGATAACATGGAGAAGAACGTCAGCATCGCTGTGGCCTACAGCGCCAAAATCACATGGGACTAGGATTCCGCCAATCCAAAGTTCTTCACCTGCGGCGAGGCGATGAACGTCGTAGCCATATCCGATTCTGAAATCCATTTGGGCTTAAAGTTACTCCTCAGAGAGGTACTCCTCGATATCTGAAAACTTAAGGCCTAGTGTAAATCTTAGAGTATTAGCCAGCGGGTTTTGCTGAGTTGTGCTAATCAAGTAACTAAGATCGATAGTGAACACGGTGTACTTGATTCCAGCTCCCATAGTCACAAACTGACGGTTACCCTTTGAATAGTGCTCGTAGAAATATCCAGCTCTAAAGGCAAAAACGTCCAGGAATCCATACTCAAATCCTCCACCAATATTGATCTCTCTTAGCTCTTCCTTGAAAATCGAACCATCCTCGATGAGTGCGTTCCCGTCGTCGTCAAATGTCACAACACCAGGGGCGTCGTAGAAAGATTGAACTATTCCTGTTGCCACACCAACGTTTGGATCATAACCACTTGCAATGGTGTTTGCGTCGTTTTGGTAGTAAACAGGTTGAGTTGGAACAAGGAGCTTATTGAAGTCTGTTGTGAATGTTAGCGAGTTGTACTCGTCGATTTGGCTTTTGTAAGCAAAACCCATTCTCAGATTTGCTGGGATGAAATCCTGAGCTGCCGTTTCAGTGTAGCTCATCTTAGCACCAATGTTTGAGATATTCATTCCCCAGTTAAAGGCACCCTTCGAACCAAACCAATTTGCGTGCTTATTCGTGTAGAATAGACTCACATCTGCAGCCACAGAAATACCAGGCTTAGACTCAGCTCCCATAACATCTATGCCACCAGTAAGGTTTGAGTGAATAAATCTTCCAGCAACACCACCACTGAAATTGTCTGTGAATTTTTGAGAGTATCCTACATCTAAGCTCAATTCAGCGGGTTGGAAATCTCTGAGTGTCGTACCGTTTTGGTCAGTAAACGTAATGTTACCTAGGCTGAAGTATCTCAATGCGTAACCTACAGCTGATCTTTTGTTGATTTTGTCTACACCAGTTAGGTAAGCAAGATTCATATCATCAACCAATGCCCTTAACCAAGGAGCATAACTAAGGCTTACATCTAATTCGCTATCGAGGAATGCCATCTTTGCAGCATTCCAATGCATACTATTCGCATCAGGAGACAGTGCAACACCAGCATCACCCAACGCTCCTGATCTTGAATCCGGAGCAATCATCAAAAATGGTACTGCAGTGGTAATCGTGTTCAATTGAACAATCGCTGCAGCGTCACCCGGATCAAGTTGAGATTTGGCGCTTTGAGGAAGCAATGCCATTACTGCAATTGCTACACTCGTTCGTATTAGATGCGTTCTATTCATTAGGTCGTGCAAATGTAGTCACGAGATTACTGCCCTACAACGATTACTTTGCTACCGTATTGTGTGGAAGCTCCATTAATCGCAATTAATTCAATGTTAAACAGGTAAATTCCTCTATCCACCTTAGCTCCACCATCATTAGTTAGATCCCATTGGAAGAGATCCGTCCTTGATCCATGGGCATGTAAATCAGAAACATAGCTCTTCACAAACCTTCCCTCAGAGTCGAAGATGTCAATTCTCGCTTCAACGGCATTGCACTCCTGATTGTGAGAGAATCTGAAAGTGGTTTGGTCTACAGCAGGGTTGGGATAAGCAATAACCGCATCTAATGCAACTTCAAGAGAATTAACCACTATAAATTCAGTAGTTGCCGTAGCGCTGTTATTCTGCACATCCCAAACCTTCAATTCCAAGTGATGTGGCCCGTCCTCTAAATCCCTAAACGGGAATCTAACCGTTCCACTCTTGTAGGTATCAAGATCTGCTGCGAAATAGGAATTCAAGATGTATGGATTGTCATACTCTCCATCAAGTACAGCCTTTACATCATGCCCAATTCCATTACCAACAGTATTTATCCCACTTTCATCAAACACCCTAGCATATAGCCATGGATCATCTGAAGTAATCCCTCCACTGATAAATAGAGTGTCATTCATATACAAATCTACCTCTGGTCCCTGGTCATCAATTTCTACATCATCAGATGTTCCTCCAATAATGAAATCCTCACTAGCACCGTGAGCATCAATCTCTCCACTAACTGCATAGCAACTTATACGCCCATTTCCATACGTATAATCGATGTCCCTTGGCACGACAAACTGGAAGCTAAAGACACCATTCACTACGCTTGCGAGTCCCTTATGTATCACATTACGGAACATGCTGTATGAAAATGCTCCTGCGATATCATCATTATCTAGAGTGCTAAGCTGCGAGCTTTTATCAAAAACCTTGGGATAAATCTTCCCAGTAAAATCACTTAGAGTATCCCCATTTTCACTCCCCACATATCCGCTAATTGTAACTAAGTCCAAACTCTTAATCGTATCCGGAATTTCCGTGATGTAGATGTTCTCTGCAGGATAGGCAAGCATCATTGCCGGATCGCCCAAGAGCGAGAAATTCCTCATGTTGACAGTACTCGTTACCTCATTGCTGTTCTTAGTGTCTTTACAGATATCGCCTAAGCAACGCATTTGGCCTGTCCCCTCATCCTCATCCAAAACAGTTTGGAAAAAAGCAGTGTTCAACTCCTGATTACCACCACTAAACACAGTCCTTGTAGTAGTTAAAGTGCCAACAGCTCCACCATTTGGGTTAAAAATCAGCATCTCACCAGCACTCTCCTCCTCTGGATCATCATACCTAGCAAGCTCACAAGTCGCTGTCATAAACACAGGCAACCTATTCATATTCGTCCACTCCCTAATTGTCGTCGTATTTAATATCCTCTCATGAGCCCAACCCCTAGCTCCACCATGACCTATATAATCAACAATCAACGCTCCCTCTTCTACCTTCCTCTGAATCTCAGCCTCAGCTTCATCATACCTCTCTCCTCCAGGTGTCGCCTCTTGCACATAAGCATCGGGGTAAATCTTTATGATATCGTACTCATTATACTCCTCATTTACGTGATTAGAATGCACCTCACTATCTGACATATGACGCCAGCCATCGTTGTGATTCCCGTCTTGGTCATCAGTAACAAACAGGATCTTATTCCTCCAATCACCAAAAGTCGACGAAGCATCATCTCCCAAACAACTACTCACCCCAGCAGAATCCACTGGCGCCCCTAAATACGTCTCAATCTTAGACACCATAGCAAGGGCATCACCCAAATCAGGAGCCGGAATCCTTCCCACACCAATCGACAACTTATCCCCAGGCGACTCCCCAAACCCATCCTCTAACAAACCAAAATAATCATCCGTCACATAACTACTCACAGTACTTTCAGAATTGGCACTCTGAAAAGTCAATAGATCAACTCCGTCAGGATTCAGGTTTCGGTTCAAATACGACCCATCCCCCATCAACAGCAGGTGCTTCGGCTCGTCTTCCGGCGATTCGGCCTTATCCCTCAACATCATCATCAACATCTTCAACGCCGTTGGATCAGGCGACCCCGACGAAAAGCTATTCCAGACCTCCCTCTGATTCACCACTGCCACCCTCATCCCCTCATTAGAGTGTAGAGTCGCCAACCTGTACGCCGCCGAATCCAACACAGGCGACGTCAGAATCACCAAATCAATATCCTTCAGCGAATGCAAATCCGAATTCTCCACCCTACCCCTAGCCTCAACACCGTGAGCAGCTGAATTTCGGAAAGCCACAAACCTTCGTGTCGTATCAGCTAGAGCCTTAAACTCCAATTCCTCTCCATCGATTGAAATCTCACACTTCCTTGGTGCAATGTGTTCAGTAACGTCCCAAACCTCATCAACATCAGACGCATCGTCCAGTATGTACTTAGCAATATTGCTAGGATCAGTATCATGTGTTCCATTAAAGTGAAACTGTCCACCGTAAAATTTCAACTCCTGCTCGGCCTGAACTCTAACGTAATCAATCCAACCTTGGGCTTCTTCGTTTCCAGGATTAAATGACATTTCTACAGTCACACCATCCCCTTCCAATGGAGCCTTGATTTGAAGTATCCTCTTCTGAGCGATCAAAAGACTACTCTCAGTCAAACTAATGTCAGAAGTAGTGTACGACTCTCCAACACAAGACATCGTATAGTCACTCGTCGAGCCAAGAGTCCTTCCTGCAATCCTAGATTCTACATACCCCGAATCGCCAACAAGATTTGGCAAGTCGAAATAAAAACTGAAAATCTGAGAACCTAAGAAAGTAAAGTGCTCGTTGTAAAACTCCCTTCCAGACTTTGCAAGGTTTACAGTTTCGACTTCGTGAAATCTTCGCGCCCAATGAGAGTCATGGCTTTCAGTCGAAGTGCCTTCTATTTGTGTAGTTTCTATACGGCTACCCTCTAAGTTTGGCGCACCATCAAGGCGCATAAAATAAAACGCAGTATCGCTCCAAGAATGAAGGTTATGACTCCACCTTTCATCATCCTCGTCATATTCCCAGTCATTTACACCTGAAGCATGGAAGAAAACAACATCACCTTGATTGAATTTACCATCACCCTCTCCAATAGTTTTAATCGGTAATAATGGCAGGTCTAAAGGCCTTTCAACATCATTTTCAAAAGGCAGTTGTCGTCCTCCTCCACCAAAGAGCTGAATACTAGCAAAATCAACTGTATCAGGGTCTATTCCTGATGCAACCAAATCTGAATATTCGATTCTATGCACACCTTCTTTGCTAGTGGCAAATTTGATCCAACTTCCTTGAGAAAGAGCAGAGTGTTCTGGCCAATCTCTTTGAATTCGATTGTGCAATGCTGGAGACGAAGCTATGATTGCTTCCAACGATGTAAGTCTTTGAAGTTGCTCCCCTGATTTTCTGAACGCTGGCAATCTAACCTGAGCATAAAAATCTCCAGTGTTAGCGCCTCTTACAACCCTCCATTCGGGTCTTATAACAGTAAAATCATCTCCTACCTCACTCTCATCACCATCAAAATTTTCCCATTGAAAAATTTCATCAAGCACTTCAACTCCTGTCCATTGATGTGAAATCTCAAATTCTACTATTACAGTTGGTGAGATTTTGTCTAGAATTTCAGATTGCTGCTCAAGGGTCCAAGCAACTTCTATCACCTCGGTGCCATCTTGCGCAAAGATCTGATTTTCACCAAAGTAAAAGGCGCAAAAAACAAGGATTATTATTGAGAACACACGATTGAGTGTGCATATCCTTTTATTTTTTGCGTCGATGCTCATAAGATTATTGCCAAATTTCGGCACGAATCACGGAATTAACGTCATTTAATTGTGGTTATTGTTAAAGCGCCTGTATTGCGCCCGCTTTGAGAATTATCCATAAAGTGTGATGTAATTTTTGTATACTTGTAGGTTCAATGGGAACCTCTATGTTGAAAATGAAACTGAAAAATATAATTCGCTACACGCTCCTTGCGTTTGTTCTAGCTGCTGGTGTTGCAAATGAAGCACAAGCACAGGATCCTGAGTTCACTCAGTATTACGCGAATCCCCTATTCCTAAATCCAGCCTTCGCGGGTTCGGATCGTTGTCCTCGAATGGTAATGTCTTACCGTAACCAATGGCCAGCTATGAGTGGCAATTACGTTACTCAAGCTGTATCATATGATCAACACTTGAATTCTATTCAAGGCGGATTAGGATTAACTGTATTACACGACCAAGCTGGTCAAAACACTCTACAGACTACGAGAATTACTGGAATGTATGCGTACCAGCAAAGCCTAACTAGAAAACTTAGCCTACGTGCAGCACTTGAAGCTAGTTATTTCCAAAAAGCTCTTGATTGGAGTAATTTGACATTTGGAGATATGATTGATCCAAGAAGAGGATTTATCTATGAAACTCAAGACACACCTAGAGGAGGTAAGGTTCAAAATGTGGACTTCGGTGCAGGATTACTACTATTCACTCCTAAACTTCACTTAGGTTTTGCTGCTCATCACTTGAATGAGCCAAACGAAAGCCTTGTAGTTGGTTTAAGTAGACTTCCAATGAAGCTTACTGTTCACGGAGGTGGTAAGTTCCCCATTAAGAAAAACATTAAAAACGAAGTGCTCGCTTCTATTTCTCCAAACTTCTTATTCCGCAAGCAAGGAGAATTCACACAAGCAAACACTGGTCTATTCGTAAACAAAGGGCCTTTGTTCGGAGGTGTTTGGTACAGAGGTATGTTTATCGCAAGGGATGAAAATCCATTGTACAAGGATGCACTTATAGCAGTAATTGGAATTGAATCAGATATAATGAGATTTGGCTACAGCTACGACATTACGATTTCTGATTTAACACCTGCTACTGGTGGTGCTCACGAATTGAGCATGACATTGAAATTTGACTGTAAATCGAAAAAAGGCAAGTTCCGCAAAATACCTTGCCCGACTTTCTAGTTATATAACTGCAAGAACTAAGAACTAGATCATCAACCCTATTTAAGATGAAATTGAAACTACATACTACACTGATTGCTTCACTTGGCTTTATGATAGCCTTGTCGGGTTGTTACCGAGAACGTTCGGGTGCAACTGGATGGAAGTACAACAAAACTGACAACGGTGGGTTCGAGAAGGCTGCCTTCTACGAGCAACAAACTGGACCAGGTCTAATCTTCGTTGAAGGTGGAACCTTTACAATGGGTCAGGTAGAAGATGACTTGACAAACAACTGGGACAATTCTCCAAGAAGAGTAACTGTAAGTTCATTCTACATGGATGA
>MDTD01189476.1_pt1 | contig 15418 bp, 14 predicted proteins | sample 811221 | NCBI WGS metagenome assembly MDTD01 (sample SAMN05326646, study PRJNA326480) | marine metagenome | isolation source: seawater | place: Pacific Ocean: South West | collected 2011
AAGTGTAAATATAAAAAATAAAAAAGAGCCAGATCCAAAGAAAGTCTTAAAGAGAATGCTAAAATACTCAAAACCAAACTCATATCTGCTATCAAAATCAGCAGGAGTTATTTTGTTAAAATAACTTTCATATTGAAAACGATCTGGTCCTATTCCTAATATCTGTATCGAAGATAAAATAGCGAAAATTACTGCCAGAAATAATCCGACTAAAGTCTTTTTCTTTAAAACAATATGATTCTTCATTTATATAGATTCTAAATAGAGTTTCGTTTATTTAATATAGTTACTTTAAACGCATTGTAAATGTTTAGACACCATAATATTTTTTTTAATAACAAGTTCAGGTAAATTTACCTATTTTCTAAGAGATTATTTTACTCTCTTGTAATTTTTTAAAGTTCTCCGTACTTTTAGAAGGACAAAAAAAATATCTTTTGGGATTAAAGCAATCAAAAAAAGCATAAATCTGTTTAACTGTGTATGAGCTAGAATTGTAACTAGTGAATTTTTTAAAATATTGATGTCAAATGAGCCGGATGCTCTAAGAATTATAAACATTTTAAAATCAAATAAATTTGTTTTAGCTGAATGAGATAATTCAGCAGCATATTTAGATTCTTTGCTATATGTTTCTGGAAGTTTAGAAATTGCTTTCTTCCAATCAAATATAAATACATTTATGGAATTCTTGATCCAATAACTTTGCGAACTTCTTAATGAACTAATGCAATTGTTATTGAACCAGTAAATACCATTATCTTTATAGGTACTTAAAATATTAAAAATTATATAAATTTGAGGAAAATTTTTTGGTAAATTGTCCTCATTGAAGAAAGAATGATTTAAGCATTGTCTTTTGTAAATCGTTGCGCCAGTATATGTAAGGTGCCATCCAAAATTTTCTAAAATAAAATTAGGATTTTTTTTCAAACCTGAATCATGTCCTTTGATTCTATTATCTTTGTTAACACATACTAGGTTGGGTTTATCTTGTTGTATTACTCTTAATATTTCTGTAAAAGTTAATGGATTAATAATTGTACTATCGCCCATAACCCAAATAAATTCTGATTTAGGAATGCTTATAGCTTGGAAAAAATTTTTATCATGTCCAAGCGTTTTTTTATTCTTGCTATATTCTATGTAAGGATAAACCTTAATAAGATCTTCGACTTTATTTTTTAGATTATCTGATAAACTGTCATCAAATATATATATTTTAATTTTTTCTTTTAGAAAACAGTCTAGATTATCTAATATATTTTTTTCAATTGCCCCATATCTTTCATAGGATGGTATAGATATTGAAAGACTTGAAAACATTTCTAATCCTTTGTGTCTGTGATTTTTGAGAGATATAGATTTAATCCTTGATCTATGTCTAATGTTTTGAATGTAATCAATTCTTTAAATGAATTAACATTAATTTTAATAGATTTCTTATCAAAATCTCTTTCATTTAATATTGAAACATTTACTTTTTTCTTAAAAATTTGTGACATTTTCTCTATAAGATCATTTAGGCCGCACAAATGACCACTTCCAACATTAAAAATTGAATTGAGATTTGCTTTAAGTATTAGTTGTAATACGCCCTTAACAAAATCATCGATATAAATATAGTCTCTTTCATTAGATATATCTCCAAATAATTTGATTGTTTCATTACTCATAATAGAAAAAGCTGAATTCTCAATAAAGCCTTGATTCTTATTAATATTTTCAATATTTCGACCGTAAACATTTGTTGGCCTCAAGACAATATATTTTAATTCATGTTTTGCCCTTTCAAATATATAACTCTCAATAATATATTTTGACATGCCATAAAATGTGCTTGGAGACACAATACTCTTTTCAGATAGATATTCATCTGAGTCAGCATATATTGCTCCTGCTGATGAAATAAAAATAAAAGGTATTTGTTTTTCTTCACACCTATCTATTAAAAAGAAAGTTGGTTCTATAAGATTAAAATATTCATTATAAAATTCTTCAGAACTGCTTGATGGTATTAAAGTTGAAGCGCAATGAATGCAATAATCAATCTTTGTATTATTCCAATCAAAGTCTGATTTGCTATTGATTCGATTTAATTTAATTGTGATATGTCCCTGATCTTCGAGAAAAGAGCAAATATTAGAGCCTATAAAACCATTTGATCCAATAATTAAAAAATGTAATTTATTCAAAATATTTGAGTTCATTGTTAATAAGAGTTTCTATTTTTGGTAAAGAATGAAAATAATCTAATAATTTCTTTGTTCTTTTTTTAAAAACATAATCTAGTTCATGGTTACTTATCTCAACCAGCTTTTTTAACTCATCATATAGCTGATGTTCTTTAATAAGAACTCCGGAGTCATAAAATAAACTCATCATTTTTTTTGCATTATCTGATTCGTATTTGACTGGAAAATTATCAATCACTAAAAAAGGTTTTTTCATTGAAAGCCTTGAAAATAACAAAGTACTGCCTATGCTGTCATAAACAATGATTTTATTAAGTTCATGAGCTCTATTAGTTATCCCAAAATTTATATTATTATTTTTCGATTTAATGATATTTTTGAATGACGGATAAACGCATATTTTAAAATTATTCAAATTAGAATAATCTTCCAGTTTAATAAGTATATTTTCATATTCTTTAATTTTCTGTTTAGAAGTAAATCTCATACTAGTTATTAGAGATACATTATTTGAAGACTTTAGAAAATTTTTATATCGAAATCGTGTTTGAAAAACATTATGATCACCAGAGCCCCAAAATAGCATTTTAGATGCACCAGCATACTCAATCTGATAATCTATTCTATCTTCATTAAAGCCATAGCCTCCTCCATGCTGCATATAAATAAGCTTTGTATTCTTATTCATGCAAAGAAAACTAACAATCGGATCTTTCTGACAAACATAAATGTTTGAGTAAATTATTTTTTTTTCGCAGCATCTGGATGAGAGATTTTTAAAGAATTTAAATCCCTCTAAATGACTTCGTGGAAAATGCCATGAGAAAATTTTTGCAAGCTCCTCATTTAAACCAATTTGTATAAGATTTTCACATAATTTAGCTCTGAGTTTTTTTGACGGCCTTATGAATTTCAAAAAATAAATTGATAAATTTAAAGTTACATTTTTTTTGCAATATGGTGCTGAATCAAAAGTAACGATTATTGGCGCAAACAAAATATTAAATACTGATTTTATATGCAAGAAAAATTTTATTTGGGTGATTCTATAAATCATTTTTAAAAAATTTCTTCTACTCTTAATTTCATTTGAAAAAATGTCAAAAAATGTAGCTAATTCTCCATTCTTATAACTAGACAATACTTCTTTATTAAAATCTAAATCACGATTATTGATGTGCTGTAAAATATGCAGAATAAATAATTTTTCTTCATTTCCAGCAAAAACTTTTGATCCATTCCCTAATTCGAGAGTTTTAATTAAGCCCTTGGAAAGACAACTTGAAAGATGGTTAACTCTTTCAATAGATATGTTTTCTTTCATAATTTTTAATTATTTTAATTTCAACTTAAATTTGAATAGTTTTTAGCCTGCCAACTTAAATCAGGAGTTTTCCAATTTTCTCCATAAATTGAGACTAAATATTTATCGACACTTAATGGAATTGGAACTTCGATATTAAAAATATCTACTAAATCCTGTCCATCAAAAAAAAGTTTGTCTGAAACAAAATATTTTCCATCTTCGTATGCTTGGTAAAATTTATTTTTAAAAAGTGTTTTTCTAGATATATCTATACATATGGGTTCTTCATCTTCAATATTTACATCATTAAAAATAATAATTTTTGAAATTTCTCCTGAGTTAGCCATATTTGATTTTTCACTAAAATATGAAATATCAATTTTTATGTTAAGCTTTTCTTTTACATCAGAGAGGAATAAAAAAATCTTCTCCATATGATCATTATTAATTACCCCTATATCAGTATCAGAATATTCTGAAAATAAATTATTTCTTTTGACGGCAAGTAATGATGAAAAATCCAACCAATATAAAAAATCTCTTTCTTTAGAAGCTATATTAATATTTTTTAATATTTTAATTATAAATTTATGCTTTTTAAGCAAATCCTGTTTTGGGAGTTTTATATCATTTTTTGAATATGTGACTATTTTTTTATCTGGTATGCCAAAATTAATAGTTAAATTATCAATAATTTCATCATTAATTCTGCCACCAACATATATTTCATCAAATTTAATATTTTTTAAATATTCTAAAGATCTAATTGGCACTCCATCAAATTGAGTTCCATCCTTGGACTGGTCGTTATCAACAAAACATAAAACATCAAATTCTTGATTTTGTTTTCTAAATTTTCTATAGATTGCTCTTCCATACCAACTTAATGCATATATTATTATTTTTTTTTTCATTATTTCTTTTTAGCAATGATCCTAATTACAACTGGATCATCGTCTTTGTAAATTGCTAGTCCACTTGATTCTGTTGACTCTTCAATTTCAAAGCCTGCATCTACTAATCTAGATTTTAATTCATTAAAGTCTATAAACCTTCTATAGTGGCCTTCGCTTCTTTCATTGGAACTAATTACCTCTCCTTTTCTAAATAAGGGATCTCCGGTTGATCTGCATTCTACATAAAATTTGCCTCCATCATTAAGCATTTGAAAGCTTTTATTAATGACAATCTTTTCTTCTTTCAAAGGCATCGCATGCAATACAAATCTTGAATAAATACAATCGTACTTAGATGAGGATAATTCCAAAATATCATCAATCTTTCCAGAAAAAAAACTTATTTTGTTCAAATTATCATTGTCTTTACAACTTTCTATAGCTTCTTTGGAATAGTCTATAGCTGTTACAGCAAGATCATTATTTGAAAAATAAAATGTATCCCTTCCATTTCCACAACCTATTTCAAGAATTGACTTAAAATTAGAGTCAATTATATTTTTGTATACGTATTCTGCAAAACTCGAAGGATTTTGTGGTGCAATGTTGCTTTTATAATAGTCTTTCCAGTGATCGCTTCTTCCATGATCTGTATTTTTCTCCGAGATTTTACTGAACTCATTTATTATTGTCTTCACAACATTGTCTACAGAATTATTTCCGTAATTATTGATATGTAAATCTACTTGATTAAGTGAATCATAATCAGCATCAAAGACTTTTCCTTTTTTATATATTTTCTTTGTTTTTGAATCTCTTAATAATCTTTCTTGCTCAGGGACATTAAGTTCAACTATTAAAGATAAAGGAATATTATTTTTAATCCAGTCTTCTGATTCCTTAAACATCCCTATAGCTGAAATGACAACTAAGTTGCCTTGTGAGATTATAAAATTACATAAGCTAAAATAAACTTTTGCTAAAGCTACCCTGTCATTTGTTTTATAGCCCCATGTATTTCCAAAAATATTTCTGAGATCATCTCCATCAAAATGAATTACATTAGAGAAATCATTTCTTAAAACGCCAACCAGCTCTCTTGCTACAGTTGTTTTTCCTGCTGCAGAAAAGCCAGTTATCCATATGAGACTGGGTTTATGTAATTTTTTCATTTTTGCTATCCTATTAATAAGTGCTTAAAGTTTATGGAATTAGGAAAATATTTTAAAAATATGTGTTGAAAATATCTATAGCCTGTTTTTCATTGTAGCACCCATTCATCACCCCAGGCCATTTTGCACAATCTTCTTCTAAGACTATTCTAGATAATGAAATATCAAATTTAATTGGAATATTTTTCCAGCCAAGATAAATCATACACGCTACTCTATGCTTGCCAGATACGATGTGAAAAGAGCATTCACCGGAAATTTTTTTAAGCATATAACCCCTAGGTAAATCAGAGTCAATTTTTGGGAATAGCTGCCATTGAATATATCCACGTTTTTCAAGTGATTCGAGACAGGTTTTAATTCTATATATCTCAAGTTTCAATTTTTTTTTAGAAATTGGTCCAAAGGCTGAATGGCCATGACGATTACTAAGGCCAAACTCTCCCTTATATTCAACTGCTGATTCATTGTGCCAGGGTAGCGTAAAGTTAGAACTTTGGAGTTTAGAATATTTATTATTGCTATTAACTTTATGTGCCTCTAAACAGTTACTTGGTTGAAAATTTTCATAGTATTCTTGAAAAGAACCTTTACCGTAATGAAGATAATTATAAAATGGTTGCTGAGCTGAATTAAAGCACTGTCCTCCATAATGAAACAATTTATTAATTGGAATGTTATAAATCTTAGTAAAGTCTCCAAAAGTGGCATCATATTCTGTTGGAATATTAACCGATGATTCCTCTTTTATAGACCTTCTAATGTCTTTTCCCTTGATTTTATATAAAAATATTTGGCCTAAATGAAATATAGCTGGTGGAAGTATTGCGACTATCAATCTCTTAAATTTATATAAAAACATTATGATCTTTGTGAAAGAGCTTTGAAAAGGTCATTATTTTCAATTAGCTCATTATAGTTTCCTCTGCCAATTAACTTACCCTCGTCAAGTATAAAAATTTCATCACAATCTTTAATAGTGCTAAGTCTATGAGCAATAGTAATTATTGTAATACTATCTAAAGAGTTCATTATCTCATGAACCACTTTTTCTTCAGTAATAACATCGAGTGCGCTTGTTGCTTCATCTAATATTAATATTTTTGGATTTAGATACAATGCTCTTGCTATTCCAATTCTTTGTCTTTGGCCACCAGAAAATTTAACGCCTCTTTCACCAACCTGAGTTTCATAACTATTCGGCAATGCTTCAATATGCTCCGAAATTTGAGCTATCTTTGCTGCTTTTTTAACCATTTCCATATCGACATCTTTTTTGTCGATGCCAAAAGCAATATTTTCTGATACTGTTCCATCTCTTAAAAAAATTGTTTGAGGAACATATCCAATCATAGATCTTAGACTCGCATGAGAGGATCTGTCTAAAATATTATCGTCAACTGCAATATTTCCATTTGTGGGCTCTAATAAACCTAATATGATATCTATGACTGTAGTTTTTCCTGATCCTGTAGGCCCTACAAAACCAATTTTTGATCCATATGGAATTTCTATTGAAAGATTAGAAATTATATCTTTTTCTGAACTTGGGTATTTATAGTTTATATTTTCCAATGATAAGCTTTTGGTATATGAAATATTGTTGAATTGTTTTATTAACTTAGATTCCTCTTTTAAATCCATTTCTTCTAACTCTTTATATAATATATTTAAGGCGGGCTTACTAAATCTAATGGTTGTAAGTTGGGCATATACCTGCTGCAATGAAGGCATCATTCTGTAACCTGCAGCTGCATATAAAACAAGAATTGGTAAGATTGAATTGAAATCTCCACTAGAAATTATTAAAAATATTACTAAAGCCAAAACACCACCAAAAGCAAGCATTTCAATGAAATATCTCGGCAATTTTCCAATAATATGCTGAGTAGCTGTATGCTTTGCAAAACGTAAAGCTGGATCCTCGTAATCTTCTAAGAGTGTATGTTCAAGATTTGAAACTTTTAATTCCTTTATGGATGAAAATCCAGATTGGACTATTCTAAATCTTTCTTCATTGGCTAAAACTCTGTCCTCGCCAATATTAGTCAAATATTTTTTTGCAACCATCGAGAAGATAAGATAAATACCGATCAAGGGTATAAAAACATTTGTGGCTAAAAGAGGATCAAAAATAAATAGGCCTAATATAATAATGATAACTGAAGAAATATTCGCAAAAAACATTAACCCAGGTAAAAGTACTCCTGATACTACAGCATTTACCTCTGACAAAATATTCTTACCGATACTTGCACTATTTTTGCTGAGAAACCAGCTGTAGTCTTGTCTAAGATAATTTTCAACAAAGTTTTTACTGATACTGAAGTTGCAGGATTGTGCAAACCTTTCTAGCATATAAATGCTCCAAGCTTTCATGCTAAGTGAGGTAATCATGAAAATGAAGACAGACAATCCAACTATAATTAAGAAATTTTGAACATCTTTAGAAGAATTTACATCATTGAAACCTAAAAAATAAAAAATTTTAGAGAGAATATTATTTGTTTCAATCATCTCAGGTTGAGATACTAATGTAAAAAATGGAGCTATTGAGGCTACTCCCGCAACATCAAATAATGCTACAAAAAAAGTTATTATCAAAAGAACATATAGTCTTTTCTTTTCATTAGAGCTTAGAAATCCAAGCATCATACTTAAAATTTTATTCATTTTTATTTATTCTCTGTTTTGCTTTATTAATAATAATCTGCTCTAAATAATCCTTATAATCATAATTAATATTTTTTGTTACTGACTTAATCTTGGCATTTGATAGGGCTGAATATTTTGGCCTAACTGCAAGAGATTCATAATCACCGCTGCTAATTGGTTTAATTGGAATATCTGAAATTAAATTGTAACTTGATGCAATTGATATTATATCTTCTGCAAATTTATACCATGAAATATGAGGTTCTCCAGATAAATGATAAATTCCCCATGGTTTTTTACGATTTATGATTTTTTCACAAAAAATTTCCAGAGCTTTGGCGATCTGCATTGTTGATGTTGGTCCTCCAAATTGATCATTTACAACATTAAGTTCTGGATTTGTTTTAGACTTTTCAATAATTGTATTTAAAAAATTTTTACCAAAATGGCTGAATACCCAACTCACTCTAATAATTACAAATTTGTCAGTAAATTTTTGAATAAATTTTTCACCTAATAATTTACTTTTACCATAGACATTAATTGGATTGGTTTTATCCGACTCTTTATATGGAAAAGTCTTTTTTCCATCAAATACATAATCCGTCGATATATGAATAAGAGCAGAATTATATTTTTTACAAAAAATTGAAATCTCTATTAATGACGTTGCATTAACTTTAAACGCCTCAAAAGGCTGACTTTCAGCAAGATCAACTGCGGTATAACCGACAGCATTTATAACAACTTCAGGTTTATGTTCTATAAAATAACTCTCAAGATTATTTAAGTTTTCAAAATCAACTTCATCTCTTCCTAAAAAAATATATTCGAATCTATTGTCATTATTTTTTTTTTCAAAATTTATCAATGTTGATGCAAGTTGTCCTGTTTTTCCTAGAACTAAAATTTTCACAGCTTACAGATCCTCATTGCGCTATTTAATATTTTGGTATTAAATTCTTTGGAATTTCTGTTATTAAAAAATTTTTACTGTCTTTATCAGAAATAATAGGATCAATGATTGGCCAATCTATATTTAAATCTGGATCATCCCACATAATTCCTACTTCAGAATTAGGATTATAAAATTCTGTACATTTATATTCAAAATCTGCTTCATCAGAAATAACACAAAAGCCATGTGCAAAACCTGGAGGTATAAATAATTGATATTGATTTTCACCTGATAAGATAAATGAAACATGCTCTTTAAAAGTCGGAGAGCCTTCCCTCATATCTACTGCAACATCATAAACACTTCCATTAGAAACTCTTACAAGTTTTCCCTGCATCTTATCTAATTGGTAATGAAGTCCCCTCAGTGTGTTTTTTTTAGATCTTGAATGATTATCTTGAACAAAGTCATAAGAAATACCAACTTTTTTATATTGATCTTTATGATATGTCTCTAAAAAAAATCCTCTTGGATCACCATATATTTTTGGCTTTATTAGCTTAACGTCCTTAATCTTAGTATCAATAAATTCCATTAAATCACAAAATATTTTTTAAATAATTTACGTATGAGGATCCCTTTAGATTATCAATAGAATTTTTAAATTGCTCTGCTGAAATAAAATTCTTTTTGTATCCTATCTCTTCTGGACAAGCTATTTTTGAGCCTTGTCTTGTTTCTATAGATTTAACAAAGACAGATGCATCTAATAATGAATCATGTGTGCCCATATCAAACCAAGCATTTCCACTATCTAGTTTTTCTACCCTCATAGAATCATTATTTATGTAACAATTATTAAGGTCTGTTATTTCTAGCTCTCCTCTTTTTGAGGGTTTTAAGCTTTTTGCATACTCTGGAGCTTTTGAGTCATAAAAATATAGTCCGGTTACAGCGTAGTTTGATTTGGGTTTTTTTGGTTTTTCCTCAATTGATATTGCATTATTATTTTTATCGAAATTAACTACTCCATACCTTTCGGGATCCTTCACAGAATAAGCAAATACAGAAGCTCCATCATGAAATTCATTTACCTTCATTAAGATTTGTTCAAGTCCACTCCCATAAAAAAAGTTATCACCTAAAATTAATGCGCATGGATGATTATTTAAAAAATTTTCACCAATTAATAAAGCTTGTGCAAGACCCTCTGGTTTTGGCTGTATCTCGTATGTAATTTTAATTCCCCATTGGCTGCCATTTCCTAATAATTTTTTGTAGTTTTTGATATCTTGAGGTGAAGAAATTATCAAAATATCTCTTATTCCTGTGCTCATTAAAGTGCATAAAGGGTAATAAATCATAGGCTTGTCATATATTGGTAGTAATTGTTTTGATATATGAATCGTTAATGGATGAAGCCGCGTGCCAGATCCTCCTGCTAAAATTATTCCTTTTCGTTCCATAATTAATTTTTTTATTTATTATTAATATACCATTCGACTGTTTTTTTGAATCCCGATATAAAGGTTTCAGATGGTTTCCATCCTAGTTCATTAAAAATTTTTGATGAATCAATAGCATATCTTCTATCATGTCCCGGTCTATCAGCAATGTAATCAATACAATTATCAAAATCGTCATCTATTTTTAAATTTGTATTATGATTATTTTTTAAAACTTGCCAAATTTGTTTAACTACTTCTATATTTGTCTTTTCAGAATTACCACCAATGTTATATGTTTCGCCAATTTTACCCTCCATACTAACTTTATGAAGAGCATGAGCATGATCATTTACATGAAGCCAATCTCTTATTTGATTACCATCACCATAAATTGGAACTTTCTTGCCGCTAATTAGCTTTCTAATAATTGTAGGTATTAATTTTTCGCTATTCTGAAAAGGTCCATAATTATTTGAACAATTAGTTATTATTATAGGAAGTCCATATGTTCTATACCATGCTCTAACCAAATGGTCGGAACTTGCTTTTGAAGCAGAATATGGAGAACTGGGTTTATATCTATTTAATTCTGTAAAGCTTGGTTCGTTGGGACTTAGATCACCATAAACCTCATCAGTAGATATGTGATGAAATGTAAACAGATTTTTTTTATGAGAAGTAAGATTATCAAAATAATTTCTTGATACTTCTAGAAGCTGATATGTACCAATAATGTTTGATTGAATAAAATCTGATGATGAGCTTATAGACTTATCAACATGAGATTCTGCTGCTAGATGCATTATCTTATCAGGTTGTTCTTTCATAAAGATTTCCTGAACCTTATCAAAATCACAAATATCACATTTATAAAATTTATATTTACTATTATTTTCTACTACTTTTAGTGATTCTGAATTAGCTGCATATGTAAGTTTATCTATATTAACAACTTTATGTTCATACTCATCCATTAGTATTTTTATAAGGGCAGATCCAATAAAACCATAGCCACCAGTAACTAAAATTTTTAATGACATATTCTATCCCCTGTTTTCATCATCCCTTTCAATAAAAAATTTTTGATAACATCCAAAATTCAATCATACAACTGTCTTTATAAACTACTCCAATTTGAAGGATCTATTAAGTCAGTATCATTACAAGATAAATCTGGAAAATTTATAATATTTTTATCTTTATTATTTGAATAATTAACTAATTCTTTAAGTTGAGCCAGATTTTCAATGCCCACCACAACTTTATCAATGCCATTGATTGAATTAATGAAAGATAAGCATCCTTGGACAGCACTAATATTATTTTCCTGAAGCCAATGTTGCCAATCCAAAAATATATTTGACCATTTTTTAAATTTCAAAGGTATATCGTTATACTCCATAAGTAACAGCCCTTGTAAGAAGCAGGACCTTGCATGTATTTCAATATTTTTTTCTTTGAGCACCCTTAAAAATCCTGAGTTTATTATTTCTTGATTAATAATATTGATTGGTAACTGGACAATATCTATATCAAATTTATCTGTGATATTTTTTAAGTCATTTATTGAATATATTGATACGCCTATTTTTTCGACTAGCCCGTCTCTCTTAATTTTTGAGATCGACTTAAATAGTTTATCTCCATTTTTCGATAAAAGCTCAAGAGGTCGATGAAGTAGGATCCCATATATTTTTTTTAATCCTAATTTTTCTAGAGATGAATTAACCTCCTGTTCACTCCAATTAAAAATGTTATCTTCATGCCCTTTAAGTGATCCAACTTTTGTTACGACCTTAAAAGAACTGATATCACATTGCCCAATAGACTCCTCACTAACTCCATAATCTCTGGCAGTATCAATTGTGTCAATCCCAGAGGTTTGAGCATATCTGATTATTTTTTTAACCTCATCTAGTTTCACTTTTCCTGAAAAATTTGAAATACCATAGTCAAGCCCAAATTGAGCAGTTCCAATTGCTAAGTTCAACTATTTCACCTGAGATTTTATAAGTTTATAAACAAATTCTTGAGATTTTTCATCCAAATCCGGATATATTGGAATACTTATAGCTTCTGCATAATATTTTTCAGACTCAGGAAAATCTAAAAAATTAAATCCAAATTTAGAATAAAAAGGTTGTCTATATATTGGAATATAGTGGATATTTACTCCAATATTATTTTCTCTAAGATAATTAAACAATGCTTTGTGATCTAACTTTGATTTACTGTTATCAACTCTAATAACATATAGGTGAAGAGATGAATAACTATCTCTGCTTTGCATAGGTGTTTTTATTACAGGCAGATCTTGAAAATATTCATTATATCTGTTGAAAATTTCATGTCTTTTTTGAATAAACGAATCAAGTCGATTCATTTGACTGACACCAAGTGCGGCCTGAATATCGGTCATTCTGTAATTAAAGCCTAGCTTAATTTGCTCGTAATACCAAGGACCATCAGGATTATTTTGCATTGCGCTTTCATCTCTTGTTATGCCGTGAGTTCTATATAGAGATAACTTTTCTGCTATTACTTTGTTGTTTGTGGTAACCATGCCGCCTTCACCGGTTGTAATAATCTTTACTGGGTGGAAGCTAAAAACAGCTATATCACTATACTTACAATCTCCAATTTTTGTATTTTTATATCTTGCACCAATAGCATGAGAAGCATCTTCTATAATTTTAAATTTATACTTTTTAGATAATTCATAAATTTCTTCCATATCACAAGGTTGGCCAGTCAAATGAACTGGAATAACAACTTTAGGGAGTTTTCCTAATTTAGATGCTTGTTCTAATTTTGTACTTAAGCTTTTGACACTCATGTTATATGTATTTGCATCAATATCTACAAAATCAATTGTGGCTCCACAATATAAAGCACAGTTTGCACTGGCAACGAAAGAAACTGCAGAAGTCCAAACAATATCATTTGGGCCAACATCAAGTGACAAACAAGCGATATGTAAGGCACTCGTTGCACTATTCACAGCAAAAGCAAAATCAACATTGCAATACTGAGCTACAGCATTTTCAAACTCTGGAACAGCATTTCCTTGAGTTAAAAAGTCTGACTTTAAAACATCAGAAACAGCTTTTATATCATCTTCAGAAATATTTTGTCGTCCATATGGAATCATATTAAATCTTGCCCAAATTATCTTTATTTTTATTTAACCAATCTTGAAGTTCAGAGACTTTCATCCATTCATTATTTGTTCCGCTATTATAAGTAAATCCGTCTTCAACTTTTATTCCATTTTTTATTCTTTTAGGGTCATGTTTCCAATCATTTATCACTGGCAAAATTTTATAATATTCATCATATTCAAAAGTAGATAGTGAATCTTCTTCTCCTATCATTTGCTCATGAAGTTTTTCACCTGGCCTAATACCAATAATTTTATGTTTAATACCAGGTGCAACGGCTTCCGCAAGATCGGTTACCTTCATGGAAGGTATTTTTTTTACATATATTTCGCCTCCAACCATATCTTCAAAAGCATGCCACACAAGCTCAACACCTTGTTCTAAAGAGATCATAAATCTTGTCATTCTCTCATCGGTAATTGGGATAACTCCTGAATCTTTTATTTGATTAAAAAATGGTATTACTGAACCTCTTGAACCCATAACATTTCCATAACGAACAACTGAAAATTTTGTTGGGTGAGAACCTGCATAAGAATTAGCAGCAACAAATAATTTGTCTGATGCAAGTTTAGTTGCACCGTAAAGATTAATTGGACTACTTGCTTTATCTGTCGACAAGGCAACAACTCCCTCTACTCCTTTATCAATGGCTGCATCAATAACATTCATTGCTCCATTTATATTAGTCTTTACGCATTCAAATGGATTATATTCAGCTGTTGGAACTATTTTTGTTGCAGCTGCATGCACAACAAAATCAACACCATCAAAAGCTCTATATAATCTGTCTCTATCTCTCACATCACCTATAAAGAATCTTACACGTTTGTCATTTTCGAATAATTTTGCCATTTCCCATTGTTTCATTTCATCTCTTGAGAAAATAATTACCCTTCTTGGATTGTATTTTTTTAGGACCATTGGTATGAACGTATGTCCAAAAGACCCAGTTCCGCCTGTTACTAAAATTGATTTATCTGAAAACATAATTATTGCCTCTTAATTTTATTGATAAAATAATTTATACCATTTAATAAATTCATCTATACCATTTTCAATTGATGTTGAAGGTTGAAATCCAAATTGTTCGGATAAGTCACTTATATCAGCAAATGTAATTGGCACATCTCCATCTTGCATGGGTAACATATTTTTTTTAGCTTTTTTTGATAAAGACTTTTCAATTGCTGAAATAAAACGATCAAGTGTGACAGGATTATTATTTCCAATATTCAATAATCTGAAAGGTGCTTTTGCATTTGTTATGTTTGAAACCATTTCTTTTGGTGGTGATTTCATAACTTTAAAAACACCTTCAACAATATCGTCAATGTAGGTAAAGTCTCTTTTCATTTTTCCATTATTATATATGTCAATTTTTTTGTTATCTTCGATTAATTTTGTGAATTTAAAATATGCCATATCTGGTCTTCCATAAGGTCCATAAACTGTAAAAAATCTTAATCCGGTAGAGGGAATGTTAAATAAATGACTATAAGAATGAGCAATAAGCTCATTGGACTTTTTTGTTGCAGCATATAAGCTTATTGGAAAATCAGTATTATCAGAAGTGCTAAATGGCTGTTTTATATTCATACCATATACTGAACTTGAGCTAGCAAATAAAAAATGTTTAATTGATTTTTCTCTACAACATTCTAGTAAATTTACAAAACCTATTAAG